>ERZ1027001.452-NODE-452-length-27753-cov-15.159145_pt1 | contig 27753 bp, 28 predicted proteins | sample MGYA00519452_ERZ1027001 | MGnify/ENA primary metagenome ERZ1027001 (study PRJEB26926, sample SAMN06164867) | human gut metagenome | biome: ENVO:00009003; feature: ENVO:2100002; material: ENVO:00002003 | host: Homo sapiens | place: USA | collected 2012 ...
TCTACACAAGGAGTATCGTCGGCAGCGTCAGATGTGTATAAGAGACAGACGAAATTCAGAGATACTATTTGTGCAATGAAAAGGAGGGAAAAATCATGGCAAAAAATTCTCAGAACAAAGCAAACAATGCAACAAATGCTCAGACAAGCAATGATGCAACTTCTAAAAACAGCACAAATAGTGCAAAGTCTAAAGCAAGCAATGCATCTAAGAACAAATCCACAGATTCTACTAAGGATGCAAATAACTGCTACTAGAACCGTTTGACACCAATCGTTGAAAGCGGAATAGTATATAGTAAGAACAGATTACAAAGTAACTTTTGTAATCTGTTTTTCTATATAAAAATGTCACAGGAATGGTTAACAGTATCAGGTATCAAATAATCAGTTCAAAATCCAGGGAGGGGGAGACAACAGATGTCACAGGAAGAGATCAGGACAATCGGAGTCAGGGATATTCCAAAGTATCAGGCACGGGAAGATGTGATATGGATCGATGTCAGGGAAAGAGAAGAGTATCTTCTTTATCATATACCGGGAGCAAAAAACCTTCCATATGATGATATGGAGCAGTGGGAAAAGCGATTGGATAAAAGTAAGATCTACGTTCTTTACTGTGAAAGAGGAAGTCTTAGCATGATGGCGGCAAAACAACTTTTAAAGGACGGATACTCTGTCTGTACATTGATCGGAGGAATCCGTGCCGTACAGGAGCGAAATCTGGATTAGGTGTGAAAAATGATTGACAGTAGAAAAAGGAACAGATAGTATAATAGTAGTTTCATGAGATTTATTAGAAAGAGAAGAAAGATGCAGAATTACCAATTAACAGCGCCTTGTCATTTTGGACTTGAGGCAGTATGTAAAAGAGAAATTTATGATTTAGGATATGAGATTACAAAGGTGGAAGACGGCAGGGTCACCTTTGCAGCAGATGCAGAGGGTATCTGCCGTGCAAATATTTTCCTGCGGACGGCAGAACGTGTACTTTTAGAGGTAGGAAGATTCCGTGCCACCACATTTGATGAACTTTTTGAAGGAATTAAGGCACTTCCATGGGAAAACTATATTCCAAAGGATGGAAAATTCTGGGTAACCAAGGCAACTTCGATTAAGAGTAAGTTGTTTTCACCTTCCGACATTCAATCGATTGTAAAAAAGGCAATGGTAGAGAGGATGAAACGTGAATATGATCTTACCTGGTTTCCGGAAGACGGAGCATCCTATCCTGTAAGGATTTTTTTAATGAAGGATGAGGTTACGGTAACGATCGATACGACCGGAGAATCCCTGCACAAGAGAGGATACCGTAAGATGACAAGTAAAGCTCCGATTACCGAAACTTTGGCAGCAGCACTTATTATGTTGACCCCATGGCATGCAGACCGTATTCTGGTTGACCCGTTTTGCGGTAGTGGAACATTTCCGATCGAAGCGGCAATGATGGCGGCAAATATCGCACCGGGACTGAACCGGGAATTTATCTCCGAAGAGTGGACAAACCTGATTCCAAAACAGTTGTGGTATGATGTCATTGAAGAGGCAAATGACATGGTACATACGGACATCAAGGTGGATATTCAGGGATATGATATTGATGCGGATGTAGTAAAAGCTGCAAGGGAGAATGCGAAGAGAGCCGGAGTAGATCATCTGATCCATTTTCAGCAAAGAGCAGTGGCGGACATGCATCATCCGAAGAAATATGGCTTTATTATTTCAAACCCGCCATATGGAGAGCGGTTAGAAGAAAAGGAAAATCTGCCGGAACTTTACCGACAGATCGGAGAGATGTATCGTGGGCTGGATGCATGGTCGATGTATCTGATCACGAGTTATGAGCAGGCACAGCAGTACATTGGAAGAAAAGCGGATAAGAACCGGAAAATTTACAACGGAATGTTAAAGACGTATTTTTATCAATTTTTAGGTCCGAAGCCGCCAAAGAGAAGAAATAATGAGGAGTCACATTGAAGTATTCAAAACGTTATATCTGTCTGACCATCATTTTGCTTTTGGTGGTTGCTTTAAAATTTAACAGGAACGGATCGGAACAGGTAGAGACTTTTCGTGGCGCACAGATGGAGCCAAAGGTCTGGAATCCTCTGATTGCGGAAAGTGTCAATGAAAATCCGCTGTCTTTAGTCGTGGACAACCGTATCTATAGCAATGAGGATTATGATATTTATATGAACCGGAAATTAGATATCATGATCCCGGTTTCACTGGTAAGAGACAGCTTTAACTGTAGTGCCGGTCTGTATGACAAAGAAAAACTCGTGGTAGAAAAACATGAGGAAAGTGCGGATTTTTCATTAGAGGACAAACAGCTTACGAAAAAAAACGAAAATTATTATGTCTCTGCCTCAAAACTTTCGAAATCATTGTCCTATGATTATTCCTGGGATATCCAGAAGAATACGGCATCTGCGGCAGATATTTCGGGAGCAACTTCCATTTATCCGAGTAAATATGATCTGCGGGAAAAAGGACGCGCAACAACGGTCAAAAATCAGGGAAGCCTTGGCACCTGCTGGGCATCAGCGTCTGTCAGTGCGTTAGAGACCGCTCTTTTGCCGGAGGAATCCGTGCAGTTTTCTGTAGACCATATGACGTTAAAAAACAGCTTTGCACAGGCACAGAACGACGGCGGAGAGTATACGATGGGAATGGCATACCTGACTGCATGGCAGGGACCGGTCTATGAAGCGGATGATCCATATGGAGATGGAGAATCACTGGACGGATTAAAACCGGTGAAGCATGTGCAGGAAATACAGGTGATTGAAGGAAAAGATTTTGAAAAGATCAAGGAAGCCGTATTTAAGTATGGCGGTGTCCAGACTTCGATCTACAGTGCACTTCGCAGTTCACAGAGCCAGTCGGAATTTTATAACAGCAGCAAGAATGCATATTGCTATATCGGAACGGAAAAACCAAACCATGATGTTGTCATCATTGGATGGGATGATAATTATTCCAAGGAGAATTTTTCAACGGCAATCGAAGGAGACGGAGCATTTATCTGTCAGAATAGCTGGGGCGGAGGCTTTGGCGATAACGGAGTATTTTATATTTCTTATTATGATACGAATATCGGTGTGCATAATGTCGTGTATACCGGCGTTGAGAGTACGAAGAATTATGACAACATCTACCAGTCGGATCTGTGCGGCTGGGTAGGTCAGATCGGTTATAATAAAGAATCTGTCTATGGAGCGAATGTGTTTACTGCCCGGAAAAATGAAAAGTTGTGTGCAGCAGGATTTTATGCAGTCGGCAAGGACACAACGTATCAGGTTTATGTAGTAAAAGATTTTAAAGATACCTCTTCTTTTGAAAAAAAGGAAAGAGTAGCACAGGGAAAACTGGACAATGCAGGCTACTATACGATACGGTTTGATAAGGAGATCAAGGTGGAACCGGGAGAAAAATTTGCAATCGTGATCTTTGTAAATACGCCGGATGCCGTACATCCGCTTGCCATTGAATATACGGCAGATGCTACCACTGCGAAAGTGGATTTAAGCGATGGCGAGGGATATATCAGCCCGGATGGAAGAACATGGGAAAGTGCCGAGGATACACAGTCATGTAATCTCTGTATCAAGGCATATGCAGGAAAGTAGGCGTGTGATGCAGGAAAAAATACTGAAGATATCAGCCTGCTTTTGTGTGGCGTTAGCAATTGTGGCATGTGCATCTTTTTACTATCTGCCAAAACTGCATGATACGAGGCTGTCTTTTGGAATGGAACAGTTAGAGCAATTTATACTGACAAAAAGTGAAAATTCAGGGATCAGTGCCATTAATACCGATGTGAAGGCGAACTTCCCACAGCAGCTTCGGGTAGAGCTTCCGGCAGGCTGTGATGCAAGTCAGGTGGAGGTGCGTCAGAATTATAATTCGCAGACCGTGGATCTGATTATTCCGACCGATGAGCAGGAATTTTTGTATGAGAAACCTTTAGTCGGCAGCAGTAAAAATATCAGTGATGTGTTCATGGATTATGCAGGCGGAAAGGCAGTCATAGAGATTGTCTTAAACCAGGTGTTTGAGACGGAAAAGACCTGTGCAGGAAAATATCTCTATCTGGATTTTTTGTCGCCGCATGAAATCTATGATAAAGTAGTAGTAATCGATGCGGGACACGGCGGAAGCAAGCCGGGAGCCATCAAGCAGGGAATCTGCGAGAAGGATATCGATCTTGCGATTGTGTTGGAATTAAAGAAACTATTAGAACAAAATAAAAAAATCGGTGTATACTATACAAGAGTAGATGACAGCAATCCGTCCTTTGACAGCAGGGTAGACCTTGCAAACAAAGCGGATGCGGATCTGTTTATCAGCGTTCATAACAATTCCACGACAGGACCGGGACTCTCTAAGGTACAGGGAACACAGGTCATGTACGATGAGAAGAAACCCGATAAAGATTCTAAGGATTTTGCGCAGATCTGTTTAGAAGAGGTAACGAAATCCTGTGGCAGTGTCGATAAAGGTCTTGTAGCAGGAAATGATATTTTTATTATCCGGACGGCAGCAGTACCGGTCGCACTCATCGAAGTGGGATTTATGACAAATGAAGAAGAACTGACAAAATTAAATTCAAATGATTATCAAAAGAAAGTGGCAGAAGGCATTTATCAGGCAATCCTGCGGGCTTTTGAGGAAGGATACTAGAAATGAACAAGATTATTTTTGCAACCGGAAATGCCGGAAAGATGAAAGAGATCAGAGAAATTTTGCAGGACATGAACATGGAGATCCTGTCGATGAAAGAAGCCGGAATTGAGGCAGACATTATCGAGGATGGAAAGACGTTTGAAGAAAATGCCATGATCAAGGCAAAAGAAATCGCAAAATATACAGACGAAATCGTCTTAGCAGATGATTCCGGATTAGAAATCGATTATCTGAACAAGGAGCCGGGAATTTATTCTGCCCGCTATATGGGTGAGGATACGCCTTATGAAGTGAAAAATGCCAATTTATTGGAGCGTTTAAAGGGCGTAGAGAAGGAAAAACGTACCGCACGGTTTGTCTGTGCGATCGCAGCAGTTCTTCCAAATAAAGAAGTCCTTACAACGAGAGGCACGATTGAAGGCTACATTGGAGAGAAACCGGTAGGTAAGAACGGATTTGGCTATGACCCGATTTTTTATGTAGAGGAATACGGCTGTTCTACGGCAGAGTTGTCGATGGAGCAGAAGAATGAGTTGAGCCACCGTGGAAAGGCGCTGCGTGCAGTAAAAGAGGAATTAAAGAAAAAAGGATTTTAGCGTATGAAAAAAATTATGGTTGTAAGCGATACCCACAAACATCATAGAAATCTTGCAAGGGCGTTAGAGCAGGCAGGTACACCGGATCTGCTGATCCATCTTGGCGATGCTGAGGGATATGAGGATTACATAGCAGACATGGCAGGCTGTCCATTAGAGATCGTATCGGGAAATAATGATTTTTTCTCCATGTTGGACAAAGAAAAGGAGATACGGATCGGAAAATACAAGGTGCTGCTCACACATGGACATTATTACTATGTCAGTGCGGGACTGGACACACTGCGCAAAGAAGCCTATAGCCGTGGCATGGATATTGTGATGTTTGGGCATACGCACAGACCATTGATCGAATACGATAAGGAGCTTACCGTTATCAATCCGGGAAGTCTGTCCTATCCGAGACAGCCGGGAAGAAAACCGTCTTATATTATGATGGAACTCGACCGTGAGGGAGAAGCGCATTTTACGATCCACTATTTATAAGGGCGCTAAAATATCTACAAAAGTACAAAAAATTCAAAAACATGAAAAAATTTTTAAAATTTTTAAAATTTCAAAAAAAATGTTGACAAGCATGAATGTCTATTATATAATATGTCTTGCGTCACGAGTGATGCAGAAATGAATATTGTGAATTACGGGGTGTGGCTCAGCTTGGCTAGAGCGCCTGGTTTGGGACCAGGAGGCCGCAGGTTCGAATCCTGTCACCCCGACTCTGCGGGTGTAGTTCAATGGTAGAACACCAGCCTTCCAAGCTGGATACGTGGGTTCGATTCCCATCACCCGCTTTGTATTTGCAAAATTCGATAACATGTGTTCGTAGCTCAGCTGGATAGAGCAACGGCCTTCTAAGCCGTGGGTCGGGGGTTCGAATCCCTTCGAGCACGTTATGGTGGGTATAGCGCAGTTGGTTAGCGCGCCAGATTGTGGCTCTGGAGGCCCAGGGTTCGAATCCCTGTATCCACCCTTGATGCGATAAGTTCAGCATCTGAAAAAATGATGGGCTATCGCCAAGCGGTAAGGCACAGGACTTTGACTCCTGCATTCGCTGGTTCGAATCCAGCTAGCCCAGGTCTTACAAATTAAATATGGGGTATTAGCTCAGTTGGCAGAGCACTTGACTTTTAATCAAGTTGTCCGGGGTTCGAATCCCCGATGCCTCATTCAAGGAAATCCTGAGAAATTAGGATTTTCTTATATTATGAAAGATTTTGAGCAGAATAAGAAAAACGCAGGGAAGAAGAGAGTACATTTAGGAAACTGTTACAGAGAATTTTCCAGACAGATATCAGAGGTCTTGCTGAGAGGAAAAGTAGTGAAGTAGATGGAAGATGGCTTCGGAGCGGCATAGCTGAACAGATGATGTTAGGTTATGAAGGGTTCGCCCGTTACAGCGAGGAGTACTGCAGGGTACTTGCTAAGATTCATACCCGTGAGGGCTGGATGAATTGAAGTGGTAACACGGGATATAACTCGTCTTCAGGTTAGAAGGCGGGTTTTTTTGATTTATAGGGACAATGAAAGTCAGATAAGGAGGAAGTATTATTTATGCGGAAAAGAAAAAAAATCCACAGTATACTTGTAGTGGCAGGCATCGCTTGTCTCGCGGGTGCAGTTTTTCGTGTAGTGGATACAGGAAGGATATTCCAAAAGCAGACGATCATATGGAGCGAAGAACAAAAGGGAAGTTATGTGCAGGCAGCGAAAAAGGCACCCGTATATTTTGCTGATCAGACATTCAAAAAGAGGATTCAACAGGAAATAGACGGGGTTGCCGATAAGCAGAAGTCTGGAAAAGCGTACTATGTTTCACCGAAGGGAAATGACAATGCAAAGGGAAGTAAAAAGAAGCCGTTTCGCACGTTCAAGCGGGCATGTAAGAGTCTGAAGCCGGGCGATACGCTGTATGTGCGTGGTGGGATTTATACGGAAAACATACGACTTGGGAAAAAGCAGAGCGGAACCAAGAAAAAATATGTTACAATCTGCAATTATCCAGGGGAAGAGCCTGTGATCAGCGGAAAGAAGAAAAAAGCAGAACTGATGAAAATTACAGGTGCATCATATTTACGGATATCAGGTTTGGAGTTTCAGGATGCAAAGGGGCAGGATTCCTGTGGGATTAAAATTGCTCCGGGCAGTCATCATATAGTGATCAGTGGAAACAAAATACATCAGATATCGGTGCCGGATCCGAAGAAAGAAGACCACTGTGCCAATGGAATACTTCTCTTTGGAGAAAAAGCAAAAAAAGAGATCCATAATATACTGATTTATAATAATAATCTGTACGATTGCCAGACCGGCTGGGCAGAATGTATTTCTGTGGCGGCAAACTGCCGAAATATTAATGTGATATCGAACCGGATTAAAAATACGGGAAATATCGGGATTGATGTAACCGGCAATTATGGATATTGCAGCGACCCCGCAAAGGATTTTCCAAGAAAATGCCTGATCTATCAGAACAGGGTAGAGCAATGTGTTTCGCCGTATGCAACCTCTTATGGTATCTATGTGGATGGAGCTAAGGAAGTTCAGATTTTAAAAAATCAGGTCAGAAAATGCAGCGGAGGCATTGAAATCGGAGCAGAGGAAAAGCCACCAAAGGAAGAATACAGTACATCGGATATTTTAGTACAGGACAACCGGATTGTGGATAACATAGAAAATGGTATTACGGTTGGTGGATATCAGAAGAATCTCGGATGGGTAAAAAATGTTCGGATTTTGAACAACCGATGCAAAAATAATGGAAAAGACAATGCCATCCTGACACTGGCAAAGTGTAAAAATATCACCTTGAAACAGAATACGTTTCAGAATACGTCCGGGGATGCTGCAGTGGTATATGCGGAATTTCCAGAAAAGTATACAAAGAATATTCAATTTCAAAATAATAAATATTACAATGGACACAGCAAAAACAAGACACTGTTTGTTTATCGGGGAAAGACCTATACCTCTTTTTCTAAGTGGAAAAAAGTAGTTGGAAAACAGGCGGGTGTCTATCAAAAATAAAAAAGTATGGAGGAAAGAAAATGAGCAATAAAGGAAAGTTTTACATGACAACGGCGATTGCCTACACATCGGGAAAGCCTCATATTGGAAATACCTATGAAATTATCTTAGCAGACAGTATTGCAAGATATAAAAGATTTGAAGGGTATGATGTATTTTTCCAGACAGGTACGGATGAGCATGGTCAGAAGATTGAGTTAAAAGCACAGGAAGCAGGAATTTCTCCAAAGGAATATGTGGATGGTGTTGCAGGACAGGTAAAAGAGATCTGGGATCTGATGAACACTTCCTATGATAAATTTATCCGTACCACAGATGCACCGCATGAAAAACAGGTGCAGAAAATCTTCAAGAAGTTATATGACCAGGGAGATATTTACAAAGGACATTATGAGGGACTGTATTGTACCCCTTGTGAATCATTTTTTACAGAGTCACAGTTAGTGGATGGAAAATGTCCGGACTGTGGAAGAGAGGTTGTTCCGGCAAAAGAGGAAGCATACTTCTTTAAAATGAGCAAGTATGCAGACCGTTTGATCGAACATATCAATACACATCCGGAATTTATCCAGCCGGTTTCCCGTAAAAATGAGATGATGAATAACTTCTTATTACCGGGACTTCAGGATCTTTGTGTTTCAAGAACTTCCTTCTCCTGGGGAATTCCGGTAGATTTTGATCCGAAGCATGTGGTTTATGTATGGTTAGATGCACTGACCAACTATATCACCGGAATTGGTTATGACTGCGACGGAGAGTCCAGTGAACAGTTCAAGAAAGACTGGCCGGCAGATTTACATCTGATCGGAAAAGATATCATCCGTTTCCATACGATTTACTGGCCGATTTTCCTAATGGCACTCGATCTGCCGCTGCCAAAACAGGTATTTGGTCATCCGTGGCTGATCCAGAGTGATGGAAAAATGAGTAAATCCAAAGGAAATGTGTTATATGCCGATGAACTGGTAGATTTCTTTGGCGTGGACGCAGTGCGTTATTTCGTGTTACATGAGATGCCGTTTGAAAACGATGGCGTGATCTCATGGGAGCTTTTAGTAGAGAGAATTAACTCCGACCTTGCAAATACACTTGGAAATCTGGTAAACCGTACTATTTCCATGAGTAATAAATATTTTGACGGTGTAGTTTCTAATAAAAATGTTTGCGAAGATGTGGATGAGGACTTAAAGAATGTTGTAACTTCCACCGTAGACCGTGTCGATGCAAAAATGGGTGAGCTTCGTGTTGCGGATGCGATCACAGAGATTTTTGCACTGTTCAAACGCTGCAACAAATATATTGATGAGACAATGCCTTGGGCACTTGCAAAAGATGAGAGCAAGCAGGATCGTCTTGCAACCGTGCTTTACAATCTGGTAGAGAGTATCAGCATCGGTGCAGAATTATTAGAGAGTTTTCTGCCGGAGACAGCAGAGAAGGTCTTAAATCAGTTAAATGCAACCAGAAGAGGTTATGATAAGCTGCATACCTTTGGACTGTACCCGGATGGCGGCAAGGTAACGGAAAAACCGGAAATCCTCTTTGCACGTCTGGATTTAGATGAAGTATTGAAAAAAGTAGAAGAGCTTCATCCACAGAAGGAAGAAGAAAAAGCGAATGAGGAAGTAGCAGCAGGAATTGATATTGAAGCAAAACCGGAAATTTCCTATGATGATTTTATGAAAATGCAGTTCCAGGTAGGCGAGATCATTGCCTGTGAAGAAGTGCCGAAATCTAAGAAACTGCTCTGCTCACAGGTTCGTATCGGAAGTCAGGTAAAACAGATCGTATCCGGTATTAAGAAACATTATAGTGCAGAGGAAATGGTTGGCAAGAAAGTTATGGTTCTTGTGAACTTAAAGCCGGCAAAATTAGCAGGTGTTCTATCGGAAGGAATGTTATTATGTGCCGAGGATGAGAACGGCGAGCTTTCCTTGATGGTACCGGAGAAAGAGATGCCAAACGGAGCAGAAATCTGCTAGTGAGAAGTTGCAAATAAAAAGTTAGGGAATTAAAATATCAGAATATAAAACAGAGGGTTCATCTTAGAATATTCCAGGATGAACCCTCTATTTATATAGGTAGGTAACTAATTAGATTCTGCCGAGAAAATCTTATTTAGAGGTACGAAGATTTGCACCACTCTTGTGCTGCTTGTTAGCAACCAGATAAATCGCAAAGATTGCTACAAAGAACAAGAGCTGGATTCCGATCGCTTTCCAGTAAAAGTTCATGGAAAACGGTTCAGCGGAGTAGCTGCCAAACATATTCGTAATCCGCACATACCAGTAAGCCGGCAGGAAGCGGGACACCTGCAGCAGGTTGTCACTTAAGATGGACTGTGGAACAAAGATTCCGCATAAGAAGCTCATGCCAAGTCCGACTACATTTGCGATCATGTTTAAAACATTGGTATTCGGTGAAAAAGTGCTTACCAATAAAGTGAGGGCAAGTGTGAACAATAAAAATACAAAGCTGTTCAAGATACAGAGCAAACCGTTTTTAGAAAACATATCCGCACCGTATACTATCCGTCCAATGATGATAAAAAATCCCCAGACTGCCAGGCAGTAGAGAGCACATCCCATACTTAAAGCCAATCCTTTCGAGGTTGGTGAAACCGGAGCACAGTCCATGCGGTTCTCAATGTCCTTTTTACGGAAGATAATGAGGATTGGTGCAAGGCTGATCGTCAGCAGCAGAATCAGGATGTATGGCATGTACTGGAAGTAATAGTACAGGTTATCCGAAGAGGAGTGGTCCTTTTCAAAAGAGAGGGAGGTTACCTTTTCGATATCCTTTGCAGAATCTGCCGTGTGCTTTGCCGCATCGGTAATACTATCTCCGCTGCATAGATAGAGCCGCATGGTTTTTAAATACTGCTCTACCTGTTCATCTAAAAAATAGCCGCTGGCACTGTCTTTTCTTTTGCTGGTCTGAATGAGATTTTTGCTCTTACCGTCTAAAAGCTCTTTTTCAAAACCCTTCGGGATAGTTAAAACATAGCTCACCTTACGATAGAAAAGACTGTCCTGAATGACTTCGCCATCGTTTTCTAAAGGAACAATGGTGTGGATTTCATCCAGATAATCTGTCAGGGCATGACTGGCTTTGGAGTCATCACAATCGATGATTCCAATATCTAAAGAGGATGACTGAAACTGGCTGTCATTGCTATCCTTTGCTAAGAAGCTCATGAGAATCATAATGACTAAATAAATTCCTAAATATAAGATGCAGGAAGGCAGATTCTTTTTTGCAATTTTAAAAAAGGTCTTAAATGTTTGCATATTTTTTCCTCCTCGTCAGTAAAAATCCACCGATACAAAACAGAACCGATAAAATAACCAGAGATATCAGATTTTCAAAGTATCGGTCGAGCGAATCATAAATTGCGAGTGAGTAGAACATATCGCTGATCAGTGCAGTCGGATTGATCCGATTGATGACCGGGCAGTAAGTATCCACAACGATCCGCATATTTCCTGCCATTAATCCACTTAAGAAACTGCCGCCCATGGTGATGACCATGACCAGCCCGGTTTTGACGTTTTCCGACATGTTTCCAATGGCACCGATGAAAAATCCCATGGTCATACCGGTCGTACATCCGATAAAAATTGCTAAGAGTGCAAACGGAAGTCTGGTATTCAGCGGAATCCTTAAAACAAGGATAATAAAGGCAAAAGAGATTAAAATACAGAGAAAACGAAACAGGATATTTACTGCAAGTTCTCCGGTAATGTCTTTTAATTTGTGGGTCGGTGATACATTCTTGCGGGCGCCGATCGCAGACATATTTCCCTGATTATGAATCGCGATCAGACATCCGGCTGTACCACAGTACATGGATACCATAGCGAGAAGATTGTAAAAATACTGGTCGTAGGTATCTACGTTTTTTCCGTAAGAGATTTCCTGGTTGTAGGAAGCACTTTCCTGTAAGATGTCCATGGCTTCGGAAAGTTTTTCCGGGTGAGTTTTTACAATTTTTACGATCGCCTGATAGTTCATCTGATATTCTTTAATGAAAGCAGACAGGATACTCTGATTTAATTTTGCAGAGGACATATCGGAGGAAACCGTCAGGGAGATGTTGTCATCTACCTGAATGATACCGTCCACTTTTTCTTTTTTTAACAGGGACAGTGCCTGTTTCTTATCACAGTAGACCGCTTTTAAGAAACGATCCTTATCGTCTTTATCTAATTCTTTTACCGTTTCCATAAATCCGTCAGACATACTTCCCTGCTCATTGACGATGGCTACGGGAATTGCCTGAAATTTTTCACCGGCAGTAATATTAGAAAAAGCGGCTTTGAATAAGGAACCTAAAATGATCGGAAACAGGATGACCCAGAACAGCTCACTGCGGTTATGGAGAAGCTGCTTTAAGTTATATTTAAATATCTGTAACATGGCATTTCCTCCTTAATCTCGTAATTCTTTTCCGGTCATTTCGAGGAAGACATCATTCAGTGTCGGAAGTTCGGAATAGACTCTGCCAAAGGAAAGATTCTTTGTCTGCAGATAGTCTAAAATGTGGATCAGGTTGTGCTTGCCGTTGCTGCAAAGGATGGTCAGTTTGTGATTTTCGTAAGTAACATCATAAACATTTTTTAATTCCTTCAGAGCAAGGATGTCTTCATCTGAAATATCAAGGATTTCGATGGAGATGATTTCTTTTTTCTTGATCATCTGCTTGAGTTCATCCGTAGTTCCGGTAGCAAGGTTTTTGCCTTTGTCCATGATGGCAATACGGGTACAGATCTGTTCAACCTCTTCCATATAGTGGGAGGTATAGACAATGGTTGCGCCCTGTCGGTTCAGTTCTAAGATGCCCTCTAAAATGCGATTGCGGCTCTGCGGGTCGACAGCTACGGTTGGTTCATCTAAAAAGATCAGTTTTGGTTTGTGGGCGATGCCACAGGCAATATTCAGACGGCGCAGCAGACCACCGGATAATTTTTTCGGATAAAATTTCTTATAGTCACTCAGTCCGACGAACTCGATGGCTTCTTCTACATACTGTCTGCGTAATTGTTTGTCTTTGATATAGAGACCACAGAAGTAGTCGATGTTGTCATAGACATTTAACGCATCAAAAACGGCAACGTTTTGCATGACAACACCAATTTTTCGTTTGCTGTCATAGCTGTCCGGCTGCATTTCCTTTCCAAATACTTCGATTGTTCCCTTATCATAGGATAACAGAGAAAGGATGCAGTTGATCGTGGTGGTCTTGCCGGAACCGTTAGGGCCTAAAAGTCCTAAAATTTCACCTTCCCGGATCTCTAAATTAAAGTGGTCTACGGCGATCAGTTCTTTATAGCGCTTGACCAGATTCTCTACTTTTATTACCGGTGTACTCATATGTAATTCCTCCTTCAATTTCAAGGTGTCTATTTCTTTCTAATTGTAGTATAATGGAACGGAAAAACCTATGGTAGTGAGTGTTGTCAGAATGTGAGATGACAAATGTCATAAAGCAACGAGGGAGGGGGCGAAAGGATGATAAGGATTTTAGACAAGGGAATCCTGTTTGGGTTAGGAGCAGTCCTGCTGTTTCAAAGACAGGAATTTGTGATACCGGTAGTCGTGCTTTTGACGGCATTGATCTTTTCGTCTTTTAGCCTTTATCTTACGGATGCAAAAATTCTTGGAATTTTGTGGATGGGATATCTGGTGTTGTGTGTGATCCGTCCCGAATTTTCGTATTTTTTACCATTATTATTGTATGACAGCATGTGGTACTCATTTTACTGGGGACTTGCGGGAGTGCTGTTTTATTATCCGGCAAGAGAAATCTATACGGGATGGATGAGTATGCTCTGGCTGTTGACAGCATTTCTTGCCGTTTATATGGCATATAAGAGTGAAAAAAACGACAGACTGGATGCAGATATCATTCATTTGCGGGATACCGATACGGAACTGAAACTGGTGATGGAGCAGCGAAACCGTGAATTATTGGAAAAACAGGACAATGAGATCTATCTGGCGACTTTGAGAGAACGTAACCGTATTGCAAGGGAGATCCACGACAATGTAGGACATATGTTGTCGCGTTCTATTTTACAGGTGGGAGCACTTGCTACCATTTGTAAGGAAGAGACGATCCGGCAGCAGTTAGCAGGGATTAATGATACGCTGAATCAGGCGATGAACAGTATCCGGGAAAGCGTGCATGATCTGCACGATGATGCGATCGATCTGCGGCAGGCGGCATATGAAGCGGTAAAGGATATGAGAAAAAATTATGATGTCCATATCGAGTATGATATGTCTGCCCACATCCCGCGCAATGTCAAGTACTGTTTTATTGCGATTGTCAAAGAAGGAATGTCGAATATCATAAAACACAGCAATGCAGATAAGGTGGACATTATTTTCAGGGAACATCCGGGATTTTACCAGCTCTGCATTGAGGATAACGGTAGTGTCAGTCACAGCGTGGAAGAGTCAGACCACGGGATCGGAATCTCTAATATGAGAGAACGGGTTGAGGCACTGGGGGGAACACTCAATATCCGACAGAAGAACGGATTTCGGATTTTTGCAACGGTGCGCAAAGAGATGGAGGAGACAGAATGAGGACAGTAATTGTAGACGATGACGGTCTGGTAGCAATTTCATTAAAAACAATATTAGAAGCACAGGGGATTGAAGTGGCAGCAACCGGCAACGACGGAAAAGAAGCGATCGAGCTGTATCATCAGTATCATCCGGACGTATTGCTGATGGATATCCAGATGAAAGAGATGAGCGGTTTAGAGGCAGCGGAACAGATCCTTATAGAAGATGCAGAGGCGAAGATTTTATTTTTGACAACGTTTTCGGATGATGAATATATTGTAAAGGCTTTGAACATCGGGGCAAAGGGTTATATTTTAAAGCAGGATTTTGAAGGGATCGCGCCGGCAATGCAGGCAGTTGAACGCGGGCAGAGTGTGTTTGGAGGAGAAATCGTGCATAAGATCCCGGTTCTGATGCAGAGTAAAGAAGAGTTTGATTATGAAAAATATGACATCAGTGAAAAAGAGCAGGAGATTATAGAGCAGGTGGCACTTGGAAAAAGCAACCGGGAAATTGCGGGGGAACTTTTTTTGAGCGAAGGAACCGTAAGGAATTATATCAGTTCGGTGTTAGATAAGCTGTCGCTTCGTGACCGGACACAGCTGGCAATTTTTTATTATCAGAATGTAAGATAATATAAGATAGATAAAGGAGACAAGTTTTATGATTTTTGAGTCACATGCACATTATGATGACAGTAAATTTGACGATGATAGGGAAGAATTGTTATCCACTATGCAGGAAAACGGAATCGAAAAAATCATCAATATCGGATGCAGTATCGAAAGCTGTAAATCCACTTTGGAGCTGACGAAGCAATATCCGTTTGTCTATGGGGCAATGGGAATCCATCCGAGTGATATTGGGGATTTGAATGAAGATACTTTTTTATGGCTGAGGGAGCAGGTAAAAAAGGAAAAGGTGGTGGCAGTCGGAGAAATCGGACTGGACTATTATTGGGACAAGGAAGAGGAAGTACAAAAAAATCAGCGTATCTGGTTCCGGCGGCAGTTAGAGTTAGCAAAAGAGAACAATCTTCCGGTCATTATCCATTCGAGGGATGCGGCAGCAGATACGATGGAGATCATGAAGGAAGCATATGTGCAGGGAATCAAAGGAGTTATCCATTGTTTTTCCTATTCTAAGGAACAGGCGCAGGAATATGTGAAAATGGGATATTATATCGGAGTCGGTGGAGTCGCCACTTTTAAAAATGCAAAGAAATTAAAAGAGGTCATTGAAACGATTCCGTTAGAGAAAATCTTATTGGAAACAGATTGTCCGTATATGGCACCGGAACCGTACCGGGGCAAGAGGAATTCGTCACTTTATCTGCCTTATGTCGTAGAGAAGATTGCCGGGTTAAAAGGTGTGACAGCGAAGGAAGTAGAAGAAGTTACCTATCGGAATGCAGAGCAGTTGTTTTTAGGAAAGTAAAAGGAGAAGTATGGCAACATTAGGAAATCCACAGAATACCATTGCGGTATTACAAAAATATAAATTTAATTTTCAGAAAAAATTTGGACAGAACTTTTTGATCGACACGCATGTACTGGATAAGATCATTGATGCGGCGGGGATTACAAAGGAGGATTTTGTCTTAGAGATTGGTCCGGGAATTGGTACGATGACACAATACCTCTGTGAAAATGCAAGGGAAGTGGTTGCAGTAGAGATTGATAAAAATCTGATTCCGATATTAGAAGATACTTTGAGTGATTACCGGAATGTCACGGTGATCAATCAGGATATTTTAAAGCTGGATATTCCGGCGTTGGCAAAAGAGAAAAATGACGGGAAACCAATTAAGGTGGTTGCAAATCTTCCATATTACATTACGACACCGATCATTATGGGACTTTTTGAGAGCCATGTGCCGATCGACAGTATTACGATCATGGTACAAAAAGAGGTGGCTGACCGGATGCAGGTAGGACCGGGAACAAAAGACTATGGTGCCTTATCTTTAGCAGTGCAGTACTATGCAAAACCGGAAATCGTTGCGAATGTACCGCCGAACTGCTTTATGCCAAGACCGAAGGTTGGCTCGGCAGTGATCCGTCTGACCAGACATGAACAATGTCCGGTGGAAGTGGAGGATGAAAAGTTCATGTTCCGTGTGATCCGTGCATCGTTTAACCAGAGAAGAAAGACCTTAGCCAACGGACTGAATAATGCACCTGATATTCAGGTGTCCAAGGAAGATATTGCAAAGGCTTTAGAGGAATTGGGAGTCGGGGCAAGCATCCGCGGAGAGACACTGACCTTAGAACAATTTGCACAGCTTAGCAATATTTTAAAAAAATATATGTAAAAACCATGCAGAAGAACTATTGAAACTCCACAATATCTTTTCGGAAACGTTTCGGCAGATTCTGGTTTTGCAGGGCAGGATTTTTTCTGGCATCGATCGCAATACTTTCAAAGAAGCCTTTCCAAAGTTTTTGATATTCTAATTCCATAGAGGAATAGTCTGTGATCATATCGGCATTGAGATCGGAAGCATCTGTTAATACACAGGGGCTTCCTTTTTTATGCAGTACCGCTAACTGCCTGCCTTCGTCATAGATCATAAAGTTTTCCTGTGGCAGCCGGTCACTGAAATGGTCTGCTAACAGAAGCAGGATATTGTGCTTTGGGTGCACCGTGGCAATTAAAACGCCATTTTTTAATTCTTCAAACCGTAGAAAGCCGAGCAGATGATGTGCTTCATTGCCGGTAACACGGGCAAGGGAAAAGACTTCATGGACATAGGGTTCTGCTAAGTAATCCGGCAGACGGCTTCCATCGGGAATTGCAAGTCCAAGGACAATACTCTTATATACGGCATCGGCTTTGTCCATCGGATGCCGTTTGCTGACGCATTTCTCATCAGAGATGACAGCCTGATAGAGGATCGAATAGACTTCTTCACCCAGGCGTTGCTTTAAGGTTCTGCTTACTTTCTCACTCTTTTGTAAATCCGGTGTGACATCCCGGTAAGTGCAGAACAGATCATAGTTCTCTTCTCCGGTGTGGATCTGCAGGGAAATATTGTTGTGTCCAAGGCGGCTCTCCCAGGCATCGTAGACACCGGTAAAAATACCTTCGGGAGAATCCTCACATAAAAAAACATACATAATAAAGCTCCTTATCCATAGGCCAGATGTGACAGCCCACACAGGATCATCCTAAGATATCGGAGAGTGTAAGCTGTTCATAGCCCTGATTTCGTAATTCTTTTGGTACCATGCTCCGGTCGGAAACAAGATTGCGTACGATATAATCTTCGTCTAATTTTGTGGGATACATCATTCTGCCGGAACAGGTAATAAAATATAATGCCCGCTTTAAGACGACCCCCATCCGTTTTAGATCATCAAAACCAAGATTTGCGTGCCGTCTTGCTCTTATGATCCGTTGGGCTGATTTGTAACCAATGCCCGGAACACGCAGCAGTGTGCGATAATCTGCCTTTTGGATCTCGATCGGAAAATATTCTAAATGACGGACTGCCCAGTCGCACTTCGGGTCGAGATAAATGTTAAAGTCAGGCCTTGCCTCGCTTAACAGTTCATCTACATGAAAATGGTAATAGCGCAACAGCCAGTCTGCCTGATAAAGACGGTGTTCCCTCAAAAGAGGCGGTCCACCGGGCAGCATAGGGAGATTGGAATCCTCATTTACATTGATAAAAGCAGAATAAAAGACACGCTTTAGGGAGAACCTGTCATAAAGCTGTTCTGCAACACTCATGATCTGGTAGTCATTTTCCGGAGTGGCGCCAATGATCATCTGGGTACTCTGTCCGGCAGGAACAAACTTTGGGGCGGAGCGGTACAGTGCCAGTTCTTCTTTGTTCTCCGTGATACCGTTCTGGATCTGCCGCATAGGTTTTAAGATCGTCCGGCGGGATTTATAAGGTGCTAATTTTTTTAATGCATTGGCAGTCGGCAGCTCTAAATTAATGCTCATACGGTCAGCTAAATATCCGGTTCTCTGGACTAAGAGCGGATCAGCACCCGGAATTGCCTTCACATGAATATATCCGTTGAAATGGTATTTGTTACGCAGCAAAAATAAAGTCTGATAGATCAATTCCATCGTATAGTTCGGACTGATCAGAATCCCGGAACTCAAAAAAAGTCCTTCGATATAATTCCTGCGGTAAAATTCTAAGGTAATGGTGCAGATTTCTTCCGGCGTGAAAGAAGCACGACGCACATCATTGTTGCAGTTGTTCAAACAATAAGCACAGTTAAAAATACATTCATTCGTAAACAGTATTTTTAAGAGGGAGACACAGCGTCCGTCAGCAGAAAAAGTGTGGCAGATGCCCGGTGCAAGGCAATTTCCCATTCCGGTCTTGTTCCCGGAACGGTCTACGCCGCTGGATGTACAGGCAACATCATATTTTGCTGCGTCTGATAAAATGGTCAATTTTTCAAAAAGCGTCATATCCATTGCAATTTGCATAGCGTCCCTCCATAAAACACAAACAAATGTTCTAAAATAAGAATAGCACAGAAGAGAGAAAAAATCAAGAACAAACGTTCTGGAATAAAAGGAATTTTTTCCCATATACTAAAACGGGATGAAATTGTCCTAGGAGTCAGGAGGTCTATGTGAAAGAAAAATTAAAGCTGATTTTCTCCTGTGTTCTGATCCTGATCTGTCTGCCGTATTTTGTAACTTATTGTTTTCAGGGAGAGCCGGCAAAGGCGACCGTCAAAACGGATGAAAGTATTGAGATTGCAGGAATCCTTGCTTCACAGGTTCCGGTTACGGTGGAAGAAGAGGCGCTTAAAGCACAGGCGGTCATTGTACGGACACAACTGCAATGGTGCAAAGAGAATAAAAAGGAAGCACCGAAGCCGATTTCAAAAAAGGAGATGGAGCAGCTTTGGGGGCAGGAAAAATATTATGAATTTTATGAAAAAATGATTCGGGCTGCCGGGGACACGAATGGACAGGTTATGACGTTTGGAGGGAAGGTCATCAATCCGTCTTTTCATAAGGTCAGTGCGGGAATGACCAGGGACGGAAGCCAGATTTATAAGGATACGCCGTATCTTTTGAGCGTGAAAAGTTCGGAGGATGTCTTATCGGAGGACTATTTGAGCGTGAAATTTTTCACAAAGAAGGAATTTGAGGAAAAATTGGCGGGGGTATTACAAAATAAAGAAGAAGATCCTAAAGAAATTGAGGCATATCTGAACACGTTTACGATCAAGCGGGATGGGGCAGAGTATGTCACGGAGTTAGAAAAAGACGGGAATCCTCTGGATGTCGATGCATTTGTGCAGGCATTTGAGCTGCCGTCGCCCTGCTTTTTTTTGAAAGAGATGGACGGACACATCCGCATTGTGATAAAGGGGTGTGGTCATGGTTACGGACTCAGTCAGTACGGTGCAGAGGATATGGCAAAAAATAAGAAATCTTATGAAGAAATTCTAAAATATTATTTTTCCGGTATTAAAATCGAAAAAATGGGGAAACACTAACATTATCAAATGTAGATAATGGATGGTGAAGAAATGAAGAAAAAGAAGGAGTATATCATCGCCGGCTCACTTTTGAGTCTTGCCATTGTAGGAATGGTATTTGCCTATAACACGGAGTCGGGAGATAAGAAATCACAGGAAAAAGAGGAGCAGCAGGTTGCTTTTCAGGAGGTCGAAAAAGACAAGGAGACCGCAAAAGAGGAAGTCGAAGATGTGTCCAGCATTTTAAAAGCGAAAGAAAAAAAGGAAGAACAAAAGCAGGAGCAGAAGCAGAAAGCAGAGACACAGAAGGAAGAAGTGAATGTAGCAAAGGAAGAACCGAAGGTGCAGGAGACAGCAAGTAAGCCATCCGCACTGACTTTTAAGGGAGAGCTCGCATGGCCGGCAGCCGAAGAAGGTAAAGTGATCATGAACTACAGCATGGATCAGACGGTTTATTTTAAATCGTTAGACCAGTACCGTTATAACCCGGCAGTCATCATCGGAGCAAAGGTGAACGATAAGGTGACATCAGCGGCAGCCGGAAGTGTTTTAGATGTTTCTAATAATGAAGTAACCGGATGCACCGTTACCATGAATTTAGGCGACGGATACAAAGCAATCTACGGACAGTTGAAAGAAGTAAGCAAAAAAGCAGGAGATTATGTTGCTCCGGGTGAGGTCATTGGCTATATCAGTGAACCGACAAAATATTACTCAGAAGAGGGCAGCAACTTATATTTTGAACTGCAAAAAGATGACCAGCCGGTAGACCCAATGGGTTATTTCAAGTAATTCTTGAACGGTGTTCGGAAGTCTGCTATAATATAACAGATATTGTGTTCGGCGGTGGAATACACCGTCGATTTTCATGCTCTTTAAAAAGAAATTTTCTGAACAGATATTTGTAAAAAAGAGGCGTAAGATGAATTATACATACATTCTGCAATGTGCAGATGGAACCTATTATACCGGTTGGACGAACAATTTAGAAAAAAGGGTCGAGGACCATAACCAGAACAGGGGAGCAAAATATACGCGGGGTCGGACACCGGTAAAGCTGGTATACAGTGAAACATTTGAGACCAAAAGCGAAGCCTTAAAAAGAGAGGCGGCGATCAAACGACTCAGCCGCAGCGAAAAAGAGGCATTGATCGCGAAACAGCATAAGGAGAATTGATGGAAACAGTTAGATTTGACGAATTAGAGTTACAGCCGCAGATTTTAAGAGGAATCAAGGCAATGGGATTTGAGGAGGCAACCCCGATCCAGAGTCAGGCAATTCCGGTTGTGATGAGCGGCAGTGATGTCATCGGTCAGGCACAGACCGGAACAGGAAAAACAGCAGCATTTGGAATCCCGATCTTACAGACCGTAGACCCTTCTAATAAGAAAACACAGGTGATCATCCTCTCACCGACGAGGGAGCTCGCCATACAGGTAGCCGATGAGATCCGTGCTCTGGCAAAATATATGCACGGTGTCAAGGTACTTCCGGTTTATGGCGGTCAGGAGATCAGCAAGCAGATCCGCTCGTTAAAAGGCGGAGCACAGATCATCATCGGTACACCGGGAAGAGTCATGGATCACCTTCGCCGAAGAACGATCCGTTGTGATCATGTCAACAAAATTGTCTTAGACGAAGCAGACGAAATGTTAAATATGGGATTTCGTGAGGATATCGAGACCATTTTAGAATATATTCCGGAACCGCATCAGACGATTCTTTTTTCTGCAACGATGCCGAAACCGATCTTAGAGATCACGAAAAAGTATCAAAAGGATGCAGTCACCATTAAGGTGGTAAAAAAAGAACTGACCGTACCAAGCATTGACCAGTTCTATTATGATGTGAAGAGAAAAGAAAAAATTGACGTGTTATCCAGACTTTTAGATTATTACGATCCGAAGCTGTCCTTAGTGTTCTGTAACACAAAACGTAAGGTAGACGAACTGACGAATGAACTTCAGGGCAGAGGATATTTTGCGGAAGGTCTGCATGGAGACATGAAGCAGTCCCAGCGTGACCGTGTTATGAATAATTTCCGAAAGGGCAAAACGGATATCCTTGTGGCGACGGATGTAGCGGCAAGGGGAATCGACGTAGACGATGTGGAGGCAGTTTTTAACTATGATATTCCGCAGGATGACGAGTATTATGTACACCGTATCGGAAGAACCGGACGTGCCGGAAGAACCGGACGGGCGTTTACATTTGTAAAAGGAAAGGAAGTCTACAAACTCAAGGACATCCAGCGTTATTGCAAGACCAAGATTTTAGCGCAGCCGATCCCGTCCAGTCAGGATGTTGCGATGATCAAGGCAGAAAAGATCATGGAGCGGATCGGAAATATCATCGAGGAAGAAGACTTAAGCAAGACGATCAATTTCATTGAGCAGGCGATCAATGAATCCGATGACCTGACCGCAATGGACATTGCAGCAGCATTTTTATTAGATGCCCTTGGAACACAGGAAGGAAATGTTACAGGCAGCAGTGACTATGATTTTGAGAATACCGGTGCAGAAGAGGGCATGGTCAGACTCTTTATCAATATCGGAAAAAAACAGCGTGTAAAGCCGGGTGACATCTTAGGTGCGGTTGCAGGTGAGACCGGAATGCCGGGAAGTCTGGTAGGTGCGATCGATATGTATGATAAGTATACATTCGTGGAAGTGCCGAAGGAATACGGAAGAGAAGTCTTAGAAGCGATGAAAAATGCGAAGATCAAAGGAAAATCCATCAATATGGAGCCGGCGAATCAGAAATAGTGTAAAGATTGTGTCTTTTTTCCTATGCAAGAAAAATTTTCAATGCCGTAGGAGAAGAAGTATGCTATAATGAGCGAAAGAAAATTTGGAAGTAAATAGCATTTTAACATTTAAAGTAAATTGGAGGTTATAATGGAAAGTTTAGTTATCTGGTATCAGAATTCCTTAGGAAGCTTTATGCCAAAAGAAGTCTTTATTTTTCTGGTATCCATGCTCCCGTTGATCGAATTACGAGGCGGACTGATCATTGCATCTTTGCTGAAGGTGCCGTTGGTGCAGGCAAACATTATCTGTATCATTGGAAATATTATTCCGATTCCATTCATTTTGTTGTTTATTAAGAAAATTTTTGAATTTATGAAAAAACACAACATTATGAAAAAATTAGTATACAAGTTAGAGGACAGAGCCGCAAAGAAATCGAGCGGCGTGGAAAAGGGAGAATTTATTTTCCTGTTGCTGTTCGTTGGAATACCGCTTCCGGGCACCGGTGCATGGACCGGTTCTCTGATCGCTTCTTTATTAGAGTTCGATATTAAAAAAGCATCTCTTGCGATTTTGATCGGAATCATTTTAGCAGCGATCATTATGGATATTGTATCTTATGGAGTGCTGGGAAGTCTGGTTAGTTAGTGATAAACTAAGAACATAGAAGATGTAGGAACAAGAGTCCATATCGGTTGATATGGACTCTTTTCATATACAAAGTGAAAACATTAAGATATAATGAGCGTAAGCAAAAAGAACAGGAAAGGAGCATCTCCATGAAAGTAACCATTGTCGTAGACAATATTGAACACGCAGGAATTCCCGGCGAGTGGGGATTTTGTGCCTACATAGAGCAGAACGGAAAGAAGCTGCTGTTAGATACCGGGGCATCTAACCTGTTTGCAGACAATGCGGAAAAATTAAATATAGATTTAAAAGATGTGGATTTTGCGGTATTATCGCATGCACATTATGACCATGCCAATGGGATGGAAAAATTCTTTGAAATCAATGAGAAGGCACCGTTTTATTTGCAGGAAGGATGTGGTGAAAACTGCTACTTTAAGAAAGGGTTTATCCGAAAATATATTGGAATCCCGAAAGGGATCACAAAGAAATATCAGGACAGGATTGAATATGTTTCCGGGGTTTATACGGTTGCGGATAGGATTTATTTAGTGTCACATTCCACGCCGCATTTAGAACAGATCGGGAAAAAAGAGATGATGTACCAAAAGACAAAGCTGGGCTGGAAACCGGATAATTTTTGCCATGAGCAGAGTCTTGTGCTGGATACAGATGGCGGGTTGGTAATCTTCAACAGTTGTTCCCATGGAGGCGTTGTAAATATTATTAATGAAGTAAAAGCTGCATTTCCAAATAAAAAAATCACAGCATTGATCGGAGGATTCCATATCTTTAAGCATCCGGAGGCAGAAATCCGTGAGCTTGCAAAATTAATTAAAGAGACAGGGATTGAGCGTATTTATACCGGGCATTGTTCGAAAGAAAGAGGTTACCGAATCCTGCGGGAAGAACTTGGCGATATGGCAGGTCAGTTCTATGTGGGAATGGAATTGGTGTTCTAGCATATGCCTGCATTGCATATCGAGAGCAGGAGGATGAACATCTGACAAAAGACAGTGTGCGGTTCCATGAGCGTTTGGGATATCAGATGGTTGGCACATTTCATCAATGTGGATATCAGTTTGAAACTTGGTACCATGTGGTCTGGATGGAAAAATGCATAGAATACCTAAAATACAGAAACAACGAAAAATAAAAGGATAACGAGGAAAAACATGAGCGATCAAGAGAATCAGAACGTAGACGAAGGTCTGCGTGGAAACGAACAGATAGAAGAAGCAATTGCGGCACTTCAGCAGGAACCGTCGCAGGAAATGCTGGCACATACCCTGACAGTCATACGCAGACGCATGAACGAAAACGGACAGGTCATCATAGCCGTGGAGCCTCCGGTTGGAGACAGGGGACTGCAGGTACAGGCAGTCCGGACAGAGGACGGAGAGAACTGGTGGGTAGCATTTACCGGTTTCGAGGAAGAAATGCGGGGCAGCGAAGGAGTGATGTCTACCTTTTTAACGGATATGGGACATTTGTTTACATCTGCCTTAGAAGTAGAAGAAATCAGCGGAATTATCCTGAATCCGTGGAATCGAACCTTAATGTTAAATAAAAAATTAATAAATATTGTCCTGGGAAATTGCTAGAGAAGAACTAAAGCAATCCCCCATCTTTTTCTATTTTAGAAATTAGATGGGGGATTATTTTGTTTTTGTAAATATTGTAAGTGTTAGATTGCGTGAGGACTGTTTCTGTTCCTGCGGTATATCGGTTGGTTCAACATTATCTGTCATATCCGTTTGTTCAACTTCGGTTATAATATCCGCTAACTTTTCAAACCCTTTTATATCTTGTTGGCGTTCCCGATGCTCTTTTACGATCATTCCGACAGAAAAGAGCATTATAGCGACAAACAGGAGCGAAATTAACGGTAATACTTTTTTAGTTTTCATATAGACCTCCGTTAATAGCTACTGTTGTGTTTAGCACGCTTCATTCCTGTTTTGTCAGCTCATAAACCTTTCCCGGTATTGCTGTGTCATTTCCTCCGACAAGAGTCAAGGTATTGTTTTGCACGGTAAAGCTGTAAGTGCTGTCGTGGACAGATTCGTTTATAAAATCTATGTAAAGCTCGTTTCCGTTAATTTCATACTTGAAGTCGTAGGAAACGGATGGCAGCACCATCGTTCCAACTCCCTTTGCCGTCAAATTCATAGGCAGTAGTCCCATCAAAATCCCATTTGCCGGCAAGCGCATCTGTTCTGCCGGAGCAGCCTTTACAAATCAGCACAATAATCAGAACAACAAAAAGGAGTGCTAATAACGAAACAATCACAGCTCTTTGCCTTTTTCTTCGCTTTATTGCGGTTTTGCGTGTAGGGGAGAGATACCTGCCTTTGCTTGACTGAGCTTGTCTTTTGTATTCTGTTTGATTTCTTCAATTTCTTTTTCTTGTTCGTCCATTTGATTTCTCCTTGTTCGATTTCTTTCCGAAAATCGGCAAAGCGCTTTTTTTGCCGCCTTTCGGAAAGGGACTTCCGAAGAAATCCTTTTCGTAAGAAAAAGGCGGCAGCGGAATCTCCGCTACCGCCATCCTTAAATGGTTAGCTATCTGTTATTTCACAGATTTTCTTTTTTAGTATAAACAGTAGTTGTCACAACTCCGAAGCCGCTGACGAACAGCAGAGCGATCCACAGCCACTCATACTGTTGTCGCCGGTCTGCGGATTCTGAACATCATCCGAAGGCTTGGTGGTATCGTCAGACTTGGTAGGAGCGGCAGGTTTGGTTGCCTTCTGACCTTCTTCGATAGTCTGAGTCGTTACTGCAGAGCCACCGGCAGAATCAAAGGTTACGGTATAGTATTTATTTCTTTGTTGTAACAGTCTTAGCTTTTGACCAGCCTGAATAAATCCTTATGGATTTGCCGTTAATCTTAACTGTCTTATAGGTGCGAACTCTTACATAATACTTTTTCTTGCCCGAAAGCTTTGAAATTTTCTTTGATACTGTTGTATTCTTGCCTACTGTTACGGTCTTAGCCTTGCTGAATTTACTTGAGGCACTGTACTGTACCTGATAGCCTGTTGTCTGTGTAGCCTGCTTCTTCCACTTTACTGTAAACTTCTTTGAACCTGCTTTAAGTGAGGAAATACTTGTTGCCTTTGGCTTGATTGTGAAATAAAGCGTCTTTGTTCCGCTGTATTTACCCTTAAAGGTAATCTTTACTGCGTACTTGCCAACATACTTTCTGCCTTTTGCATAAGACACAGTATAGTCAGTATTCTTAACAAGTGTCTTTCCTGTTCTGTCCTTAACAATAACCTTAGATGTTCTAACCTTTCCGTTATATGTTAATGATGTTGCTTTAAGCTTTATGCTTGATGCCTTTGGAATTACTGTTGTTGAAAGAGTTTTCTTACATACCGAACAGTAATTTACTATCTTGCCGTTTGCTGTTGGGGTTGCCTTTGTTACGGTTCGCTTTGTGGTGTGGGCAATCTTAGCAATATTGCCCCAAGATGCAAGGTCGGTTATTTCCTTTTTACCGAGTACATCTTCATAGAACTTGCCACAACCTTCGCACTTGTAGTATGCTTCCTTACCGCCCTCTGTGCAGGAAGGCTCAACCTTTGCAACAGGCTTAATGTCGCAGATGTGTCTGGCAGGAATGTTTTCCCATACTGCCTTTACGGTGGTGTCAGCAGTAACGGTAATCGTGTCGCCGACTGCCTTTTCCTTGCCGTCAACGCTCCAAGCCTTGAACTGCTTACCGGAAGGAGCAGTGAAGCCGTTTGCAGGGAGCGTGTATTCACCGGAAACACCGGTTACATCTGCCATAGTACCAGTTCCACCATTGGCTGCAAAGGAAACGGTATATGTTACAACAGGGATGTTCTCCCAAATTGCAGTTACGGTAGTATTTGCGTTTACGGTGATAGTATCACCTGCAGCCTTTTCAACACCGCCAACGCTCCAAGCCTTGAACTGCTTACCGGAAGGAGCAGTGAAGCCGTTTGCAGGGAGCGTGTATTCACCGGAAACACCGGTTACATCTGCCAT
>ERZ1027001.541-NODE-541-length-24353-cov-4.371759_pt1 | contig 24353 bp, 17 predicted proteins | sample MGYA00519452_ERZ1027001 | MGnify/ENA primary metagenome ERZ1027001 (study PRJEB26926, sample SAMN06164867) | human gut metagenome | biome: ENVO:00009003; feature: ENVO:2100002; material: ENVO:00002003 | host: Homo sapiens | place: USA | collected 2012 ...
GAGATTACTACGCGTCTCGTGGGCTCGGAGATGTGTATAAGAGACAGGTATTGGCCTTATTGCTTGGGATTTCCTACAATGGAACCAAAAGGCCGCGTGGCCGTTATGGAACCAAAAAGGAGAGACCAGCATGAACCGTGAAGAAATGATTGAACGCGCTAAGCAAGCTTTTGGGAAACTCATTGAAGAGGATCTTGACCGCATCGAAGGGATTAGGAAAGCGCCGCCCCGTAAGGATTTTCTCCATTTATCCCACGTAAAGGTGGGCATTATGCCCGGCGACGGCATTGGTCCCTATATCATGAAAGCAGCCCTTTTGGTGGCACGGAAATTGCTGAAAAAGGAAATCGCAGATCAACGCGTGGAATTTGTTCCAATTAAAGGAATGACCATTGAGGAACGGGCCCGTCAGAATAAGAGTCTGCCGCCTGCCGTTCTTGAGGCCTGCAAGGCCTGTGACATCCTTGTAAAGGGACCTTTCGTGACTCCCCGTGCGGGCGACAGGTGGCCCAATCTCCTGAGTGCCAACAGTTTGCTGCGCCGCCAGCTGCAGCTTTATGCAGCGGTCCGTCCCATTCGAATTCCTGAAAAGGGCATAGATTGGACCTTTTTCAGAGAAAATATTGAAGGCGAATACATTTGGGGCAACAAAGGGATTTGCGTCGGCGATGACCTTGCCATTGACTTCAAGATCCTTTCCAAGCCAGGAGCCGAACGGCTGTTCCGAAATGCATTTGAGTACGCTAAAAGTAGTGGGAAGACCAACATTACGGTGGCAACAAAAGCCAATATTGTCAAACTCGTCGACGGAAATTTCCTGAAGGTGGCCCATGCTATGGAAAAAGAATATCCCGGCATCCATGTGCGGGAAGAACTGATTGATTCCCTGTCTGCTAAATTGATGGACCCGGAATTCAATGCTGGTATGCAGGTCTTTGTGCTGCCCAACCTATACGGCGACATCCTCACTGATATTGCTGCCGAATACCAAGGAGGCCTTGGAACGGCCAGCTCTTCCAATATTGGCGATCAGTATGCCATGTTTGAAGCCATCCATGGGGTGGGGGTCTATCTTGTTGAGCACAATCGTGCCCAGTATGCCGATCCTTCCAGCCTGATTCGGGCGATGGGGGAAATGATGGCATTCATTGGTTACCCTGAAAAACGGGACCGTCTTTTTAAAGCCCTTGATTTTTGTACCAAAGTGGAACGCAAGGCCGTCATTACGACGGATAAAGACGGGGCGACAGCAGAAGAATTTGCTGAATATGTTGTAGAAACCCTCCATAAGATGGAGGTGCAAGAATAACCCAAAAGAGCCAGGTAACAAAGAGAGGAGAGTTATCATGATCAAGTTGTTTGATAAGGGTGCCTATTTGCTGAATGGTACGGAACTTGTTCCGGAAGAACAGGCAGGGACGCTGAAAAGCCGTCTTGGCCGCGAAGTAACAGCAGAAGAAGCCAAAAAAGGCACGATTGCCTATGGTATCTTGAAGGAACACAATAAAAGCGCGAATATGGAGCAGCTGAACATCAAATTTGATGCCCTGACGAGCCACGATATTACCTATGTTGGCATTATCCAAACCGCCCGCGCTTCTGGTATGGACCATTTTCCCATGCCTTATATCCTCACGTGCTGTCACAATTCCCTCTGTGCTGTCGGTGGGACTATCAATGAAGATGACCACATGTTTGGTCTTTCGGCAGCCAAGAAATATGGCGGTATCTTCGTCCCTCCCCATTTCGCGGTCATCCATCAGTATATGCGAGAAATGTACGCTGGTTGCGGCAAGATGATCCTTGGCAGTGACAGTCATACCCGTTATGGTGCTCTCGGGACCATTGCAGTTGGTGAAGGCGGCGGGGAGCTTGATAAACAGATCTTGGGGGATACCTGGGATAACCCTTATCCCGGTGTTGTCGCCATCTACTTGACGGGGAAACCGGCTCCTTGGGTTGGACCGCATGATATTGCCCTTGCTATTTGCCGTGCCGTCTATGAAAAGGGCTATGTGAAAAATAAGATCATGGAATTTGTCGGACCGGGCGTTTCTTCCATGACAACGGACTATCGCAATGGTGTTGACGTCATGACGACGGAAACGACGTGCCTGTCTTCCATTTGGAGAACAGACAGCGATACGAAGGACTTTCTCAAGGAACACGGCCGCGAAAGTGATTATAAGGAACTGAATCCTGCAGATGTGGCATACTATGATGGCTGCGTCTATGTTGATCTTTCTACCATCAAGCCGATGATTGCCCTTCCATTCCATCCGTCGAATGCTTACGAAATTGATGAACTGAATGCCAATCTGATGGATATCCTTCGTGAGACGGAAAAAAAGGCCGAAAAAGTAGCCCAAGGCCGTGCCCAATATACCTTGACCGATAAAGTCAAGGACGGAAAGTTCATGGTCCAGCAGGGCGTCATTGGCGGCTGCGCCGGCGGTAACTACACAAACGTTGTAGAAGCGGCCAACCTTCTGCGTGGCAAGAGCATCGGTGCTGGGGAATTTACCCTCAATATCTATCCTTCGTCCATGCCGGTCTATATGGACCTTGCCAAAAAAGGATTCCTCACGGACCTCATGGCGTCCGGTGCCGTAATCAAGACGGCTTTCTGCGGGCCTTGCTTTGGCGCAGGCGACACGCCAAACAACAATGGGTTTTCCATCCGTCACAATACGCGCAACTTCCCGAACCGGGAAGGGAGCAAGCCCGGTCAGGGGCAGATGTCGGCAGTGGCCCTCATGGATTCCCGCAGCATTGCCGCAACAGCTGCAAATGGCGGCGCCCTGACAAGTGCGGAAACCTTTGCCGACACTTTTGGACATGTGCCTAGTTACCACTTCGATGACAGTGCCTACAAGGCCCGTGTCTACGAAGGTTTTGGTAAGGCGGAACCGAAAGAAAAACTTTATGAGGGACCGAATATCAAAGCTTGGCCTGAACTGCCCGCTTTAGGGGACAATATTCTCCTGCGCGTCTGTTCCAAGATTGAAGACCCTGTAACGACGACGGATGAACTTATTCCTTCCGGGGAAACATCCTCCTATCGTTCCAATCCATTGGGGCTTGCCGAATTTACCCTGTCGCGCCGTGATCCGCAGTATGTGGGGCGGACCAAAGCGGTCAAGGAACTGGAACTTGCCCGTGAAAAAGGCGAAGACCTCCTGCAAAAGGATGCCGATGTGGCAGCTGCTTTTACCGCCATCCACACCATTTCTGGCAGTGAAGATGTTACTCTTACCAATACGGAAATCGGTTCTGTCATTTACGCCAATAAACCGGGTGATGGCAGTGCTCGTGAACAGGCAGCCAGCTGTCAGCGCGTCATCGGCGGCCTTGCCAACATCACTCGTGAATATGCGACCAAACGGTATCGCAGCAACGTCATCAACTGGGGGATGCTGCCCTTTCATTTGAAAGATGAGACGATTGCCTTTGATGTCAACGATTTCATTTTTGTTCCTTCCATCAAGAAAATCCTCGCAGGGTCCATGGATGAGATTCCCGCCTATGTCCTGAAAGATGGCATGGCAAAAGCCATTACCCTTTATATCCTGCCCCTTAACGAGGAAGAAAAGGAAATCATCAAAGCCGGCTGCCTCATTAATTTCAATCGCAGCAAAAGAAAATAACAACCTCACTAAAAGAGCCTTCCCTCAGGGAGGGCTTTTTTAGACACTAGCAGTCTGCCTGTCGAATTGCTACTGGCATGGGTTGTGGAAGCGTGCTAAAATACAACTAAGTGCATCCAATTCACGGACTGCCTTTGATGCAGAAAGTAGGGATAACCTGATGGTCAATGAAAAAATGTATGAACTTGGATCGAAAAAATCGACGATCCGTGAAATCTTTGAGTATGGAAGGAAAAGGGCACAGGAGGTCGGAGAGGAAAATATCTACGATTTCAGCTTGGGAAATCCGAACGTACCGGCTCCCTCTTACATCAAGGAGGCTGTCCTTGATATCTTTGATACCGTGCCGACCCAAAAGATCCACAGCTATACGGTGGCTCCGGGTAATCCAGAGGTCCGGGAGATCCTTGCAAAGGATATCAACCGTCGTTTTGGCACGCATTTTACAAAGGACAATCTGTTCATGACCGCTGGCGCGGCGGCTTCCATTTCCATTACCTTCAAGGCCCTTGCCGAACCTGGCGATGAATTTGTCATTGTTGCCCCGTTTTTCCCGGAATACCGGCCTTTTGTTGAGGCAACCGGGGCCCGTCTCGTGGTTGTTCCCGCTCAGGTTGAAGATTTCCAAATCAATATGGACCTTTTTGAAAGGGCCCTGACACGCCATACTAAAGGGGTCATTGTCAATTCCCCCAATAATCCGAGCGGGGCCATCTACTCGGAGGAAACCATCCGAGCCCTTAGCGCGCTTTTACTGCGCAAGGAAAAGGAATACGGTCATCCCATTTATATCATCTCCGATGAACCTTATCGGGAAATTGCCTACCATGGCTATGAAGTGCCTTATATTCCACTATATTATAAGGATACCATCGTCTGCTACTCCTATAGTAAATCATTCTCCCTTCCAGGGGAGCGAATTGGCTATATCGTTATTCCCAGTGAAGTGACAGGCTTTGAAAAAGTATATCCTGCAATTTGCGGAGCGGCTCGGGTCCTCACCCATGTCAATGCTCCCAGCCTCTGGCAGCTTGTCGTGGCCCGCTGTGCAGGCAAACCAACGGATGCGGAACCGTATCGCATCAACGGGGAACTGCTTTATCAGGGTCTTATTGGTGTCGGTTTTACCTGTCTACGTCCGCAGGGGGCTTTTTATCTTTTCCCGAAGTGCCTGGAAGAAGATGATCATGCCTTCTGTAAACGGGCCATGAAGTATGATCTGCTCTTAGTACCGGGAACAGATTTTGGCGTGCCAGGCTATTTCCGTGCGTCATACTGCATCAATCGGGATACCATTAAACGGTCCCTGCCGCTTTTTAGGAAATTGGCCGAGGAATATGGCGTCAAACCGGGCGGTGTTTGACACGTATCTGTAAATTTTATATACTTAAGGAATGCCTCATCGGCATGTTAAGCTTGCAAAACGAACTGAACCGAGGGAGATACTTGCATGAAATATTTAACTGGTAATGAAATCCGTCAAAAATATTTGGATTTTTTCAAGGCACACGGTCATTTGGTTCTTCCCAGTGCCTCGCTCATTCCGCATGATGATCCGACCCTGCTGCTGATTGGGGCTGGAATGGCACCGTTCAAACCGTTTTTTACAGGGAAGATGAAACCGCCTTCTCCGCGCATTACGACCTGCCAAAAATGTGTTCGTACGGACGATATTGAAAACGTCGGCCGCACAGCTCGTCACCATACTTATTTTGAAATGCTGGGCAACTTCTCTTTTGGCGATTATTTCAAAAAGGAAGTCATTCCCTGGGCTTGGGAATTTTTGACCAAAGAGTTGGAATTGCCTGCGGATAAGCTTTGGATCACCATTTATCCCAAAGATGACGAAGCCTATCATATCTGGCACGATGTCGTAGGCGTCCCTGATGAACGTATTGTTCGTCTGGAAGATAACTTCTGGCAAATCGGCAGCGGTCCCTGCGGTCCGGACTCGGAAATCCATATCGACCTTGGCGCCGATAAAGGCTGTGGGGAACCAACCTGTGGTCCTGGCTGTGACTGCGGTCGATTCCTTGAATTGTGGAATCTTGTCTTTACTCAGTTCAACCAGAACGCTGACGGGACCTACACGCCGCTCAAACATAAGAATATCGATACCGGTGCCGGCCTTGAACGCCTTGCTTCCGTTATCCAAGGCAAGCCGTCAAACTTTGAGACCGATCTTATTTTCCCCATCATCGAACTTGCTTGCGAACTCTCCCATAAGAAATATAATGCAGATGCCAAAACCGATATTTCGCTTAAGGTTGTTGCTGATCATGCTCGCAGCTTGACCTTCATGATTGGGGACGGAATCCTTCCTTCCAATGAAGGAAGAGGCTATGTCCTGCGCCGCGTTTTGCGCCGTGCCATCCGTCATGGACGTCTCCTTGGCATTCGGGGCAAGTTCCTTGCCGCCCTTGCCGATAAGGTCATTTCCATGTATGGTGAGCATTACACGGAGCTCGTGGAAAAGAAGGAATTCATTGACAAGGTCATCGATATGGAGGAAACAAGCTTCCTCCAGACCCTTTCCCAGGGTACGGATCTGCTGAATGAAAAGATTGCCGCCATGAAAAAAGAAAACAAGACGGTCCTTAGCGGTGACGATGCCTTTAAACTTTATGATACCTTTGGTTTTCCTTGGGAAGTGACGGATGAAATCCTTCAGGAACAGGGCATGACCATGGATAAGGAAGGGTTCGACAAGGCCATGGCATCCCAGAAGGAGCGGGCCCGTAAGGCTCGCAACGATAAGGAAGGCCGCCCTGTTATGTATGATACGCGAAGCCTTCATTTGGAAGGACTCACGGTGGATGAAGCTTCTAAGGAAGGCGTGGTCGCCGCCCTGTATCAAGAAGGTGAAACCACGCCAATCAAAGAAGGCCATACAGGGGACAGCCTTGCGATCATCCTGACCAATACTGCCTTCCACGCCGAAGGGGGCGGGCAGCTTGGTGATACGGGCCGCCTGATTTCTGACGCGGGAATCTTTGATGTGGAAAATACAAAGAAACTCCCTGATGGCACGACTATCCACCTAGGAACGGTAGAATCGGGTGCTTTCTCGGTGGGTCAAGCGGTCACCTTTGAAGTCAACCTTGACCGCAAGGCTGACATTGCCCGCAATCATACGGCAACCCACCTTCTGCATGCTGCCCTCAAGAAAGTCCTGGGCGGTCATGTAAACCAAGCCGGCAGTTATGTTGGACCGGACCGGCTCCGGTTTGACTTCTCTCATTTTTCGCCGCTTACGGCTGAGGAAGTAAGCCGTGTGGAAGACCTTGTGAATGAAGCTATCCTTGATGCGGTCGACGTCCAGATTTCCGAAGAGGATATTGATAAGGCCAAGGAAATGGGGGCTATGGCACTTTTTGGTGAAAAATACGGCAAGATTGTCCGCGTCGTCAATGTGCCAGGTCACAGCATAGAACTTTGCGGCGGCGTCCATGTCTCCAATACGTCCCGCATTGGTCTTTTCAAGATCCTTGGCGAATCAAGCGTCGGTGCTGGGCTGCGCCGTATCGAAGCGGTTACAGGACATGGAGCACTTCTTTACACCCGGGAACTAGAAGCCCTCCTCGAGGACGCTTCCCAGAAGGTGAAGGGTCGTCCCAACACCCTACTGAGCCGGATCGAAGCGCTTCAGGATGAACTGAAAGCAGAAAAGCATCACGCGGCTGAACTTGAACAAAAACTGGTTGCCGCTGCCGCGCAGTCCGCCGGAGATAAAGTAAAGGATGTCAAGGGGATTCCTGTCCTCATTGATGAAGTAAAGGTCGATGATGTATCGGCCCTTCGCAGCATGGGAGACCAGCTCCGTGACAAGACGGGCGGCATTGTTGTCCTCTTTGCAGCTATGGCACCGCAGAAGGTGAACATTCTGACCATGGCATCCAAAGAAGCCGTTGCGAAAGGGGCCCACGCCGGCAAGATTGTCAAAGCCGCTGCCCAGGTCTTGGGCGGTAACGGCGGCGGCCGTCCCGATATGGCCCAAGCTGGCGGCAAGAACAGTGGAAAGATTGCCGAGGCCATGGCGGAAACCCTGAAAGTTATTGAAAATATGATTCAATAAAGAAGGTGTCGTTACATGGATGCTAAAAGACGGATGGGAGAGGCCATGGGTCGGCTCCTTACGAAGAAACCGCTAAAATGCATCAGTGTTGAAGAGCTTGTTCGGGAATCCGGTGTCACTCGGGACGCATATGATAGGACCTTTGCGTCTATGACGGAACTGGCCCATTATGAGTTTCTTCATATTCTTGCCGTCCATGGCCGCGATATCCTGGGCAGCAAAAGTTGGTCCGAAGCTCTTTATAAGAAATTCCTTATGTATAAAAAATATGAGGGATTCTTCCGCCATCTGTATGAGAGTGATGATAATGAGCACTTTCGCCGGACCAACCGGCGCTTTGTCCGTGATGCCTATACCATGATGCTGAGGCACTATGGGGTGGACGTCCACGACCCCCATATTCAGTTTGCCGTGGAAATGGTTGTTTATGGCGGGGAAGAAATGACCATGCGCTGGATGATGGATGGAATGAAGGTTCCTATTGAGGTCATGTTGGTCCTCTTCCAGGAATCGATTCCTGTTTCCATCAGTCAGTATTTTTACTAATGGCCGAGATACTTTATGCTGTGCAGCTCGTTTCGGAAGCGGGCTGCTTGTTTTTCCCAAAAGGAGGGACTGTTCATGTCACGTACGACTCAAGAAACCACGATGTTTAAACCCGTTTCCAAGACGGAAACGGTTTCCCGGACCATCCACGAAGTCGTGGAAGCCCTCCAGGAAAAAGGTTATAATCCCATTGACCAATTGGCTGGCTACCTCTTGAGTGGGGACCCAGCCTATGTGACGAGCTATAAGGATGCCCGTCTGAAGATCCGCCAATTCAATCGCTATGAACTCATTGAAGCCCTTCTTCAATCCTATTTGAAGGAATTGCCCCAAAAATGAGGATCATGGGTCTTGACCTCGGAACACGCACCATCGGTGTCGCTGTAAGCGATGAGATGGGACTGATTGCGCGCGGCATCGAAACCATTCGGCGCAGCGGAACCAAGAATGATTTGGCACGCCTTCATGAATTGGTCCAAAAGGAAGAAGTGGGGGCTTTTGTCCTGGGCTACCCCAAAAATATGAATGGAACCATTGGTGAGCGCGGAAAAGCGAGTGAGGCTTTTTCCAAATTGCTGCAAACCGAATTCCCCGATGCAAAGATTACCCTTTGGGATGAACGGCTTTCCACGGTGGCGGCGGAAAAGGTTCTTATCGATGCAGATCTGACACGTAAAAAACGCAAGAAAGTCATTGATATGATGGCGGCCGTCGTCATCTTACAAAATTATCTGGACAGCCTAAGGAGGTAATGCCATGACAAAAGATCAAGATATGCTCCAAACCGAAGATCAAGAGGCTTTGGTTGTTGTTACTGACGATAAGGGGAATAAGACCTACTATGCAGAAGAAATGGTCATCCCTATTGATAACAAGAGTTTTGCCCTTCTTGTCCGTGAACCTATGGATGAAGAGGAAGCAGAAGCCTTGGAAGAAGATGACGCGGTCATGATTGCCCGCATTGAGTTCGATACTGACGGCGAACCTGTCTATGTGGATCCGACGGATGAAGAATTTGAGGCCGTTAAAAAGGCCTATGAAGAAATCACCCAGGAGATGGATGAAGAGTAAGGAGCAAAGGACATGGCCAAAAAGCTTGTATGTGTCCTTCTGGTTCTTTTGGCAGCCTTTAGTGGCGCTGTCTACTGGTACCTCCACGGATTCAACAGCAATGCTAACCTTGCAACAGGGGCATTGGTCCATTTTACCATCAAGGATGGCATGACAACACGGGATATAGCTGCTTTGCTTCATGAGGAGAAGGCCGTACGCAGTCCGGAATTGTTTCTCCTGACGGCAAAGCTGACCCATAAGGAAAGTATGCTGAAAGCGGGAAATTATGAAATCACGGCAGGCATGAGTGATGCCGAAATCATTGACATCATTGCGTCGGGAAAGACGCGCTACAACAAGTTTACTGTGCCTGAAGCTTCGAGCATCCCTCAGATTGCGGCCAAACTGGAAAAAGGAAAGTTGGGTTCGGCCGAAGCTTTCCAACAAGCGGCCATTGATTATGCACCGTATCCTTATATGGAGACGCCCAATCCCCATGTAATCTATAAGGCGGAAGGCTTTGCCTATCCGGCTACATATGATTTGCCGGAAGGCGCCACGGAAAAGGAAATCCTTGCCACCATGGTCAAGGAATTTAACCGTCGTCTGGATGAGGAGCTAAAGAATCAGATCAAAGCAAGCGGCATGAGTATTCGTGATGTGGTGAACCTTGCTGCCATGGTGGAAAAGGAAGCCGTTCATGAAGATGAGATGCCTCTTATTGCTGGTGTATTTCTGAACCGCCTTCATAAGAATATGCCCATCCAATCCGATACGACCATCCAATATCTTTTAGGGCATCAAAAGGGTGACCTTCGCTATGATGACCTTAAAGTGGATTCTCCGTATAATACGTACTTGTATCCTGGGCTTCCGCCAGGACCGATTGCAAGTCCCAGCGAGCAGGCAATCAAAGCTGTCCTCAATCCCCAAAAATCGGATTACCTCTATTTTGTAGCAGATAAGGATGGCTATCATCGTTTTACCAAGACCTATGAGGAACATAAGGCGATGATCCGAGCCATCCATGGAGATGTAGACATATGAATCAAATTGAACTTCTTGCACCTGCCGGAAGCCTCGATAAGTGTAAAATGGCGCTCCGCTATGGTGCCGATGCAGTCTATTTAGGCGGCAAGGCTTTCGGACTGAGGGCTTTTGCCGCAAATTTTTCAATGGAAGAAATCAGGGAGGCCTGCACGTTTGCCCATAACTTGGATAAAAAAGTCTATGTGACTGTGAACGTTGTTCCTCATAATGGTGATCTTCCCCAGCTTCCCTCGTATCTAAAGGACCTAGAGGACGCCGGTGTGGATGCGCTCCTTGTTTCTGATCTCGGGGTATGGATGATGGCCCGAAAAATCGTACCGAATCTGGCCCTTCATGTCAGTACCCAGGCTAACGTGACAAACTATGAGGCCGCCAAGGCTTGGGAGGCGCTCGGTGCTGAACGGGTGGTCCTTGCGAGGGAACTGTCCCTTGGGGAGATTTCCGAAATCGTGCGGAACATCCATGCAGAGGTTGAGGTCTTTGTCCATGGTGCAATGTGTATTTCCTATTCAGGCCGCTGCCTTTTGAGCAACTACTTTACGGGTCGGGACAGCAACCGAGGCGCTTGTGCACAAGTCTGCCGCTGGGAGTTTTCCTTAAAAGAGAAAAACCGTCCTGATGAAGCCTTTGATATTGCCGAAGATGAGCAAGGCACGTACATCATGAATTCAAAGGACCTTTGTCTCTTGGATCATCTGCCGGACCTCATCAAAAGCGGCGTAAAAAGTCTCAAAATTGAAGGTCGCATGAAGAGTGTCCATTATGTCGCAACAGTGGTGAGCGTTTATCGCAAGGCCATTGATGCCTATCTGAGGGATCCGGAACACTTTTCCGTGCTGCCTGAATGGCAGGAAGAACTGCTCAAAATTTCCCATCGTCCCTATACGACGGGCTTTTTTGAACACAGACCGGAAGCAGACGGTCAGGTCTATACAACAAGTTCCTATGAACAGACAGCGGATTTTGTAGGCCTTGTGAACGACTACGACGCTGCTTCGGGGCGGGTGACGCTGGAGCAGCGAAACAATGTGAAGGAAGGGGAAACCCTTGAAATCTTGACGCCTGGGGGAACGGTCTTTCCCTGGACCTTGTCGGACATGGAGGATGAAACGGGCACGCCCATTGCTGCCGCACCTCATGCACAGATGATCTTTACGGCCGTTGGGGACGCCCGCATGGAACCCTATTCCCTCGTAAGGCGCCTCAAAAAAGCCTAGAAAAAGGTTTTTCTATAAAATTCCGTATGATTTTGTACACTTTCCCTAAAATTTTCCCGTTTCAATATAGGCAAATTGCAGGGAATATGCTAATATAGTAGGGTACTTTTGTGGGAGGTCGCTTATGAAACCATTACCTACGCTCAGAACCTTCCTCCAAGAGGAAGGCGTACAGGGAATCTTCATCAAGGGGGATTCATCCATTCGCTATTTCACGGGCTTTACGGGCGGAGAAAGTCTTCTTTATGTAGACGCTTTACGGGCCGTTCTTATTACGGACTCGCGCTACATCCTGCAGGCGCAGCAGCAGGCTCCTGAATGTGAAATCCTGGAACACCAGCATGGCCTTTTTTCCGTCGTGGATCAGGTAAGACCAGCATGGCGTTTGGCCCTTGATGGTGACTATTTTTCCTATACGGAAGCCACGGCCTTGCAAAAGGCCCTTCCTAAAGCAAGTTTCAAGAATGTGAATCTCGTCTTTTTGAGGGCAGTCAAATCCCCAGAGGAACAGCGTAAAATGTTCAAAGCTGCCGCCATTGCTGACGACGCTTTTCATGAACTCATTCCCCATATCAAAGTGGGGCGGAGGGAATCTGAACTTGCTGCAGAACTTGAGTATAATATGCGAAAAAGAGGGGCCCAGAAAACCTCTTTTGATACGATTGTTGCTTCCGGCGTGCGCAGCGCCCTGCCTCATGGAGTGGCCTCAAATAAGGTCATTGAGGAAGGTGACTTCGTCACTTTTGATTTTGGTTGCATCTATGACGGTTACTGCAGTGATATGACTCGCACGGTCGTCATGGGAAAAGCGGCTCCTTGGCAAAAGGAAATCTACGAGATTGTCCTTGCCGCCAATGAACTGGGGGAAGAAGTCCTGTTCCCTGGCAAGACGGGCATTGAAGTGGATCAGGCCGTTCGTGATTTTATCGCGTCCAAGGGGTATGGTGCCTACTTCGGTCATGGACTGGGTCATGGTGTGGGTCTTGATATCCACGAAAAGCCGAACCTCAATAAAGGCAATCCGGATCCGATTCCTGTGGGTGCCATTGTAACGGTGGAACCGGGCATCTATTTGCCGGGCAAGGGCGGTGTCCGCATTGAAGATACCGTCATTGTAACGGAATGGGGTTGTGAGCGGCTGACGCTGGTTGAAAAGGAACTTATGGAAATCCTATAAGCTTAACAAGAAAATTTTTGGAGGGTGTTTCAATGATTTCTACGAACGATTTTAAAACAGGTGTAACAGTTGAAATTGACGGCGATGCTTGGCAGGTAGTTGAATTCCAGCACGTCAAACCGGGGAAAGGGGCAGCCTTTGTCCGTGCCAAGATGCGCAACCTCTGTACGGGTGCTGTTGTTGAACGTACGTTCAACGCCGCTGAACGTCTCCCGAATGCTGAGGTCGTTCGCCGTGAAATGCAGTACCTCTATGAAAATGATGGCATGTATGTCTTCATGGACAATGAAACCTACGAACAGATTGAGCTTAACAAAGATCAACTGGGCAGCGCTATGAATTTCCTGAAGGAAAATATGAACGTCAAGATTTCTTCTTTTGATAACCGGATCCTCGGGGTCGAACTGCCGAATACGGTTGAACTGACCGTTGTTGAAACGGAACCGGGCATCAAAGGGGATACCGCTACGGGCGGCAACAAGAATGCAACCATGGACACGGGCTATGTGGTAAAAGTCCCTCTGTTCATCAACGAAGGCGATGTGCTTCGTATCGATACCCGTACGGGCGAATACATCGAAAGAGCATAAGGGACTTCCTGCCCAAGGCAGGATTTTCCAATCGAAAACGAGCCTCGGAAATAGGCTCGTTTTTCTATATGACGGCAACCAGCCCTTTTGTACAGAAAGGAAAGCGACATGAAAACCATTTACCTCGTCCGTCATGGACGAACAAGGTCCAATGAAGAAGGCCGTTTCCAGGGCTGGGAGGACCATCCGCTCAGTCCAGTTGGACAGGAGCAGGCCCTTTCCCTAAAAAAACGAGCCCGTGACCTTATGGTTACGGCCCTTTATACATCCGATCTTATGAGGACCAAGGAAACAGCTCGGCCTCTTGCTGAGGAAAAACAACTTGTCCCACAGGCCCTTGCTGCATTCCGGGAAATTTCCTTTGGGGAGTGGGAAGGCTGCCGGATCAGAGACTTAAGAAAAACGGACTCGAAGCGCCTGCAGACGCTCTGGCTGACACCGACTCAAGTGACACTCTCCGGTGCTGAAGACCTTCAAGAGGCCCAGGCACGGGGAATGAAAGGACTTAATGAAGTCAAGGATGCCATGGAAGATGGCACGGCAGTGATGGTCGTAAGCCATGGCGGGATGATTCGCCTGTTATTATGCTGCATTCTTCAAGCCCCTATTGACTGCATGTGGCACTTGACATTGGATAATACAAGTGTGACCAAACTGACCTATGATGATTTGATGGGGTATCGCTTAATTTACCTGAATCAAATGGGATCCTTGACCTAAGTCGGAGGCACTCTCCTTTTGCGGTCATTTTCCCCTCTTGATGATATCTGGTATAATGGTATCATCCAAAAAAGTTAGGAGAGATTTTTATTTTAGAATTTAAACATGTCGATATATCGGATAAACCTATTTTTGATGACTACTATAATGAAGCGGATTATCGCGGCTCAGAATGCTGCTTTGGATCGACCTTCATTTGGCGTGGCTGCTATGACACATTCTGGGCAATCAGCCATGGTGCCCTTATTCTCAAGGTCACCGTTAATGGGGTTACCTTCGTCCTGCCTCCTTTCGGCGGCAAGGATGAGGATATGCCCCTTATCGTGAACGCACTGAAAGAATATTTTGGCGGGCCTTTTGAATTTCATGGAATTTATGAATCAACGATGGAACGATTCAAACGAACCATGCCGGAAATTACGGAGTACACAGAGGACCGGGATAACTGGGATTACGTCTATGACCGGGAGAAACTTGCGACCTTATCGGGACGAAAGTATCACAGCAAGAAGAACCATTACAATGCATTCATCAAGGAACACCCCGATTACGTCTATGAAGAAATCAATGCGGCAAACAAAGATGAATGTATTGCCTTTGGCAAGGCGTGGTGTGCCCAGCGGGCTGAGACCGATCCAACGATCAAATGCGAAGCCTGCGCCATTGAAGAAGGACTGAATAATATGGAATTCCTGAAGATCCGTGGCGGCCTCATCCGTTTGGATGGTCAGGTAAAAGCCTTTACCTTTGGGGAAAAGGTCAGTGAACACACGGCTGTTGTCCATGTCGAAAAAGCAGATCCCAATGTCCGCGGACTTTTTACAGCCATCAATAAGGACTTTGTCCAAAATGCCTGGCCAGATGTGCAGTTTATCAACCGAGAAGAGGATATGGGTAAGGAAGGACTTCGAAAAGCCAAGGAATCCTATAACCCCATCTTCATGGTCAAGAAATACAATACAATCATTCGTTAAGGGAGGTGGAGCATGGATTTTCGTCTCATCAATGAAAAGACGCTGCCCCAAGTGGCGGCGCTCTGGGATGAATGTTTCGAAAAAAAAGGGACCCCATTTTACGAATGGTATTTTTCCGAGTATGCATTGAAGCAGAATAAGATGTTAGGCGGTTTTGAGGATCATCGGCTGATGACAATGGTGCACCTGAACCCCTACACGATCCATGTAAGGAACAAGGATTTCCGCGTGCCTTATTTGGTTGGCGTCGCCACAGCTCCAGAAGCCCGAGGACGCCACGTAATGGGCGAACTCATGGATAAGACGTTTACCATGCTGCGGGCCATGAAGGTTCCCTTTGTCGTCCTGATGCCAATCCATGCCGGGATTTACCTGCCTTATGGCTTTAGTTTTACGGCCCTTCGCACCCAGTATGAATTGCCCCTGCGGGAGATTGACCTTGTAGGCGAGAGCCTTACGGGGTATACTTTTCATAGGATTTCTACCAAAGAGGCCGAGGCGCTGCTGGCGCCGGTTTATGATGACGCCATGGCGGCTTATACAGGATATGTCAAAAGAAACCACCAGGAGTGGGAAAATCTTCTTGGGTCAGGATCCCGGGAAGGCCTCGAAACTGTTGTGCTCAAAAACGGAGAAAAAACCTGTGGTTATGCCCTCTATCAGAAAGGGGAAGGAATCATAACCATCCAGGAACTGATGGCGCTTGCCCCGGCTGCCAAGCTGGAGCTTCTGCGTTATTTCAAGGGATTTTACGGAACCTTTGAGAAGCTTTCCTATCTTGGTCCCTGTGATGACCTGCTGTACCTGAGGCTCTCCAGTCAGCAGCTGGCGCCCCGGATGGTCCCTTTTATGATGGGAAGGATTGTGAACGCGGCCCAGGTCCTGCAAAGTCTTTCCGTTCCGGATTGCCTTGTAGGTAGGGAACTCGTCATTGGAATCCGGGACGAGCAGGTGCCCCTCAATACGATGCTCGTGAAGATGCATTTTGATGAAAAAGGGATAACCCTTTTCAATACGCTTGATGATCCAACGGTTCTCATGGATATTTCCAGTCTGACCCAGCTCTTTTTCGGGACGTACGGGGCCCGGGAGCTGAAAGACGCGGGCTTTATCCACGTGGAAGAAGAATCATCCCTGTGGACGCTTGAAACGTTGTTCCCCAAAAAAGTAAACTTTATCAATGAATATTTTTAAGGGAGGCTGTCATGAGCGAATCGATGAGAAGGATTTATGTGGAAAAAAAGAAGGAGTATGCTGTTGAAGCAGCAGGACTCCTGGCAGATCTTGTGGGAACCTTGGGCATGACCCAGCTGACGGGGCTGCGTATCGTCAATCGCTACGATATTGCAGGATTGTCCGATGAGGACTATGAAGCTGCTAAACGGGTTGTCCTGTCTGAACCGCCGGTAGATACGGTTCATGATGAGACGCTGGAAATCCCAGAAGGCGTGAAGAGCTTTGCCATTGAACTCCTGCCTGGCCAGTATGACCAGCGGGAAGACTTTGCCGCTCAGTGTGTACAGCTCATTAGTCAGGGTAAACGGCCCGCAGTTGCTGCTGCAAAGGTCATCCTTCTGGAAGGCAATCTGACCGATGCTGACGTTGAAAAAATCAAAAAGTACACCATCAACCCTGTAGAAGCCCAGGAAGCCTCCACACAAAAACCTGACAGCCTGGAAATGAGCTGGGAAGCTCCGAAACCAGTTGCCATCATCAAGGGCTTCACGCAGTTTTCCAAGGAAGAACTCCATCAGTTCCTTACGGAACAGGAACTGGCCATGAGTGAAGCAGACCTTGCTTTTATCCAGGAATATTTCCAGAAAGAAGGCCGGAATCCTTCCATTACTGAAATCAAGGTTCTTGACACATACTGGTCCGATCATTGCCGCCACACCACTTTTGAAACCAATCTTGAGAAAATCAATATTGAGGAGAGCGTCTATACGGAACCTATCCAGCAGGCTTTGGAACGCTACCTGAAGGATCGAGAATTTGTCTATGGCAAGGATACAGAGCGGCCTGTCACGCTGATGGACATGGCTTGCCTTGCGACCAAGAAGATGAAAAAAGAAGGCCATCTGCCTGATTTGGATGCCTCTGAGGAAATCAATGCCTGCAGCATTGTTGTCCCCATTACGGTAGATGGAAACGAAGAAGAATGGCTCGTCATGTTTAAGAACGAGACCCATAACCATCCCACGGAGATTGAGCCTTTTGGTGGTGCGGCAACCTGTCTTGGCGGTGCCATCCGTGATCCATTGAGCGGCCGCAGCTATGTCTATCAAGCCATGCGTGTCACGGGCTCAGGTGACCCACGTACGCCTTATGATAAGACCCTTGTTGGGAAATTGCCACAGCGTAAAATCACCCAAGGCGCCGCTGCTGGCTATAGTTCCTATGGCAACCAGATTGGCCTTGCTACAGGTCTTGTAGAAGAATATTATCACAACCGTTTTGTAGCCAAGCGGATGGAGGTCGGCGCTGTAATCGGCGCGGCACCTCGTGATGCCGTCGTCCGTGAACGACCCAGTGATGGTGACCTTGTTGTACTTCTTGGCGGCCGTACGGGCCGTGATGGTATGGGCGGCGCAACGGGTGCGTCCAAGGAACACACGACCAAATCCCTCAGTGAATGCGGGGCAGAGGTCCAGAAGGGCAATCCTCCCAACGAACGTAAGATCCAGCGTCTTTTCCGCAATCCTGAAGTGACCCGTCTCATCAAGCGCTGTAACGACTTTGGCGCAGGCGGCGTTTCCGTGGCGATTGGGGAACTTGCTCCGGGGCTTGTCATTAATCTGGATAAGGTTCCCAAGAAATATGAAGGCCTTGATGGTACGGAACTTGCCATCAGTGAGTCCCAGGAACGTATGGCTGTTGTCATTGCCGCCAAGGACCTGAAGGCATTCATGGATGCAGCCGATGAAGAGAACCTGGAAGCAACGGTTGTTGCCGAGGTGTCCAAGGATCCACGCCTTGTCATGTACTGGCGTGGGGAAAAAATCGTCGATCTTTCGCGTGCCTTCCTCGATACGAATGGGATTTCCCAAAAGGCTGACGTTGAAGTGGAAGCCATTACGGCGCCTTCTCCTTTCAATGAAATCCCCGAACAAGTGCAGGGCCTTTCGTCCATCAAGGATCGCTGGCTCCGTAACCTGGACCGCTTGAACGTCTGCAGTCAGGAAGGGCTGGGGGAACGTTTTGATGGGACCATCGGACGTGGGACTGTCATCATGCCTTTTGGCGGTAAGCGTCAACTGACTCAATCCGAAGGGATGGCGGCCCGGATTCCAGTACTGGGCGGCAAAACGACGGCGGCCTCTGTCATGGCCGCTGGTTATAATCCAAACGTCGCTTGCTGGAGTCCTTATCATGGCGGTATGTACGCAGTCGTGGAATCTGTCTGCCGTGCAGCAGCCCTTGGCGCCGATCCTAGCAAGCTGCGTCTTTCCATGCAGGAATATTTCCCAAAACTCCATGACAGCAAGCATTGGGGACAACCGCTCAGCGCACTGTTAGGAGCCTACGAAGCTTGCTGCGAGCTGGGCCTTCCTGCCATTGGCGGAAAGGATTCCATGAGTGGTACTTTTATGGATCTTGAAGTTCCGCCTTCGCTCATCAGTTTTGCCGTAGGCGTCATGGATGGTCGGGACACGATTTCCAATGAATTCAAAAAAGCCGGTCATACCGTGGTATTCCTGCCTGCTAGCTGTGATGAACATGAAGTCATTGATTACGACGCCTTAAAGAAACTCCTTGCTTCCCTCCATAAGGGCATCCTTTCCAAGCGGGTCATTACGGCTGGTGTGGTCAAGGAAGGCGGTGTCGCTGCCGCGATTTCTGCCATGTGCCTTGGCAACGAGCTCGGATTTTCCTTTGTTAAGCCATTCCTTCACGAGGAATGTCTCTTCACCCTGCAGCCTGCTGGTTTCCTTGTAGAACTTGAAGATGGGGCAGATGCGGAAGAAGTTTTTGCGGGGACGGATCTTCTCGTTCTGGGAACCTTGACCGATGAGGGCAAAGTGGTCGTCAACGATACAGAAATCAGTCTTGCTGAAATTGAAGCCGCCTATACGAAGACCCTGGATAAGATTTTCCCCATGAAGGCACCGCGGAAAGAAAAGAAGGATGTACGCATGCCGGCTTACACCAATGATCTACCGCTGACCGCTCCCTATAACGTTGCCAAACCGACGGTCTTCATTCCCGTATTCCCAGGAATCAACTGCGAATATGATACGGCTGCCGCCTTTGAAGCCGCTGGAGCGAAGACGGATATCTTCGTAATCCGCAACCTGACGCCAGACGCCATCAAGGAATCGGTGGAAGAAATGGCCAAACGAATGAAACAGGCGCAGATCATGGCTCTTCCCGGTGGCTTCTCTGCCGGTGATGAACCGGATGGTTCTGGTAAGTTCATGGCCACCATGTTCCGCAACCCAACTCTTACAGAAGCCGTGGAAGATCTTTTGACGAACCGTGATGGCCTGATCCTTGGAATCTGCAACGGGTTCCAAGCCCTGATCAAGCTCGGCCTTGTGCCGTACGGTCATATTGTACCGCTGAAGGATGATTCCCCGACGCTGACGTTCAATACCATTGGCCGTCATATTTCCCGAATGGTCGACACAAAAGTGGTTTCCAACAAATCTCCGTGGCTCAGCCTTTGCGAACCTGGTGATATCCATACCATCGCCGTTTCCCATGGGGAAGGCCGTTTCGTAGCGACGGAGGAGGAAATCAAACACCTTGTTGCCAATGGCCAGATTGGCACCCAATATGTTGACCTTGCCGGCAATCCGACCATGGAAAGCCCGTACAACCCGAACGGTTCCTTCTATGCCGTCGAGTCTGTTACCAGCCCCGATGGCCGCGTCCTCGGCAAGATGGGCCATTCCGAACGCTACACCGATGGCCTCATGAAGAACATTCCGGGCAACAAGTTCCAGCCAATCTTCCTGTCCGGTGTACAGTACTTCAAATAAGTTGTTCAGCTCCTGTCTAAACAGAGGATCCACCTCCTTGGGGGGTGGGTCCTTTTTCTGTGCCGGAAGGGGTGGCTATGGCTTTTTTCATCAATTTCTACTATAATGCAGGGTGATACAGTTCTTAGATGCAGAATCCATCTTTGCTGATTTTGTTCCCTGAATGGAGGTTATCCAATATGCAGTTTTCCCTGAATGATAAGGTCCATGGCTTTCGCGTGGATCGAATCACCGATCTTTGTGATATCAAGGCCATGGGCTATGAAATGACCCATGAAAAAAGTGGGGCCCGTCTTTTTTATGTGGCTTCCGACGATGACAACAAAGTCTTTACCATTGGGTTTCGGACGCCCAGTCGGGATGATACCGGTGTGGCCCATATAACGGAACATTCCGTACTTTGCGGGTCCCGCAAATACCCGGTCAAGGAACCCTTTGTCGAACTTGTGAAAGGGTCCCTCAATACGTTTCTCAACGCCATGACCTATTCCGATAAAACGGTCTATCCTGTAGCGAGCCGCAATGATAAGGATTTCAGGAATCTAGTCGATGTGTATCTTGATGCTGTCTTTTATCCCAATACCTATAAAAACCCCTTCACGCTTCGTCAAGAAGGCTGGCACTATGAATTCGATGAAGCGGGCCAGCTTGTCTATAACGGCGTCGTCTACAATGAAATGAAAGGGGTCTATTCTTCCCCTGATGCCGTAGAAGAAAATGAGGTGAACAAGGCCCTTTTCCCGGATACGCCGTACCGTTTTGAATCGGGCGGTTATCCAGAGGAGATTCCTACTTTGACGCAGGAAATGTTCCTTGATTTCCATAAGACTTATTACAGTCCCCAGAATAGTTTCATCTATCTTTATGGCAATATGGATATTGATGCCTATTTGTCTTATTTGGATGAAGCTTACCTGAGCCATTTTGCTAAAGATCCGGATTTTTCCGTCAAGATTCCCCTGCAGGCCCCCTTTGACCGGACAAAAGAAGTGACGGCCTACTATCCGGAAGCCCAGGGGGTGGACGTGGATCACAAGACCTATCTTTCCCTTAACATTGTTATGGGATCAAGCCTTGACCAGAAACAGACCATGGCCCTTAAAGTCCTTACAAAGGTCCTTTTTGAAGGCGATAACGCCCCCTTGCGCCTTGCCCTCCTGCGGGCCGGTCTCGGCAGCGATGTATCAGGCAGCCTCAATGCCTCCCAGCTCCAGCCCGTTCTTTCTATCCGCATTAGCGGCAGTGAGGAAAGTGAAAAAGACCGTTTCATCAAGGTCCTTTACAGCACGCTCCAGGAGCTTTCCCGCAAGGGCATCCCGCAGGAACTTATGGAAGCAGAACTCAGCAGCGAAGAATTCAAGATGCGCGAAGCTGATTTCAATGTCTACCCAAAAGGACTCATCTATGGACTTTCGATCATGGAGACCTGGCTTTATGGTGGGGATCCTACGACGTGCCTAAAATTTACGGAAACCTTGGATTTCCTGCGCGGTAAAATCGGCACGCATTATTATGAGTCCCTCATTGAAACGCTCCTTCTTGATAACACGCATAAAGTGCTCCTGACGCTGAAGCCGGAGCCGGGGAAGGAAGAAAAGGACGGCGCCCTCTTCCGAAAAAAGATGCAGGCCATCAAAGAAGGCCTCTCACAGGATGAAATCAATGAAATCAAGGTCATTGCCGATGAACTCCATGCCCGTCAGGCGGCAGAAGACTCACCGGAAGCACTGGAAACAATTCCTTTATTAAAGCGGGATGATATCAAGCGGACGGTTTCCTTTGAAACACCTGTAGTCACGGAAAAGGGGAGCTATACCCTGCTTTACCGCCCTGCCTTTACGAACCAAATCGTCTATTATGATTGGTGTTTTGATATGACAGGCGTACCGGAAGACCTTCTCACATGCGCATATTTGCTTTCTGACGTCCTCGGAAAGGTCAATACGGATACATTCACCTATGAAGAATTAAACACGTTTACAGACCAATATATTGGAGGACTTTCCTTTGCTATCCAGCCTTATACCTCCTATCGGGACATGAATGACTTCAGGAACTATTTCAAGGTGACGGCCAAAGTTCTGGAACATAATGAGGACCGGCTCTTTGAGCTTCTTGAAGCCCTGGCACTAACCAGCCATGTGGGGGACAAGGCCCGCCTCAAGGAAATCGTGGAAGAAGTCAAGGCGGGTTGGGATGCATTGTTTTTCTCACGAGGCATGACCGTTGCCACCATCCGTCTTTCTAGTTATTTCTCCGATTCCGGCCGCTCCAGCGAGCATGATCAGCTGACCTATTACCAGTTCCTCCAGGATCTGTGCGCGCATTTTGAGGAAAAGGCGGACCGCGTCATTGAAAACCTGAAGACTTTGATGTCCGCTTTCTTCAATAAGGACCGTCTTGTTATGAGCCTTTGCTGTGACGAAAGCCACAGGGAAACGGCAGAAAAGAAGATGGAATCCTTTGTCGATCAGCTGCCCCATTCTTCCTTTGCCGGAAAGCCAGTGCCGGAGTTTGCTGCACCGGGCCTTAATGAGGGCATTACGACCAGCGGCAAGGTCCAGTATGTTCTTGCCGGCGGCAATTTCCGTGCCCATGGCCATGACTATACGGGCGCCATGAAGGTCCTTGAAACTATCCTTCGCTATAGCTATCTTTGGACCAAGATCCGTGTTCAGGGAGGTGCTTATGGGGCAGGGGCGCGCTTTGATCAGAACGGGCTGTTCTATCTGTCCAGCTACCGCGATCCACAGCTCATGAAGACGCTCAGCACCTATGAAGGACTGCCTGAGTATCTGGAACATTTTGAAGCCTCAGAACGGGAAATGACCAAGTATGTCATCGGGACCATCAGTCTGCTTGATACGCCGCTGACAAATGCTATGCGGCTTGAAAAAGCCATTACGACCTATCTGCGCGGCCTGCCCAAGGACCTTGCCCAGACCTACCGCGATGAAGTCATTGACTGCTCGGTAGAAGATATCAGGGCTTTGGCGCCTGTTGTGCGGGACGTTCTTTCTGATGGATATCGATGCGTTGTAGGCAGCAAGGAAGCCATTGAAGAAAATAAGGATGTCTTTGAGAAGATTTTCAAGGCCTAGGAAGAAAAATCTGAAAAGGACTGCTCACCCATAGGGCGGCAGTCCTTTTTCCTAAGGAGGAACAAACGATGATGCATGATCATCAAGTGCTGATTCCAGCGGCCTTTGTCAGCAGGCCCAATCGCTTTGTGACAAAGGCGGTCATGGGGGATGCTGTTGTTACTTGTCATATGCCCAACCCGGGTCGCATGTGGGAGCTCCTTTATGAGGGGACGCGGCTTTACCTTCGAAAAGCCAAGGATCCAGCGCGTAAAACGCCCTATGATGTTGTCGGGATTGAGCGTGACGGTGTCCCGATTCTGCTTGATACACAGTATAACAATGATGTGGCAGAGTACCTTATCCGGAACCATTTGATCCCTGGCTGGGAGTCCTGCCGTGTCGTAAAGCGGGAAGTCACAGTGGGGGACAGCCGCTTCGACCTGCTTCTTGAGCAGGAGGGGCAGCCATTTTATGTAGAAGTCAAATCATGCACCCTTTTTGGTCGTAAGGGTGCCATGTTCCCGGACGCGGTCACCGAAAGGGGCCGCAAGCATATCGAGGAACTTGCCGCCATGCATGATGAGGGAATCAGGACGGGACTTCTCATCCTCGCCCACTGGAACCGGGCTGAATGGTTCCTTCCTGATTACCATACAGATCCTGCTTTTGCGGAAGCCTTTCGGCGCTGCGCACCCCGCCTTGATTGGAAGGCCTTTTCCCTTTCCTGGGATAAGACCTTTACTTATCCTGAACCAGGAAAACTTCTTATGTACCCAGAGACGCTCCTTGCAGAGGAAAATCAGGACGCCGGGGACTACTTTGTGGTTCTGGAACTTGCCGAAAATCGAGATATTGCCGTAGGCAGTTTAGGGAAAGTACATTTTCCCAAGGGCTTTTATGTCTATGTCGGATCTGCAAAAAAAAATCTCATGAAACGGCTGGAACGGCATAAACGGAAGCGCAAGGGAATGCATTGGCATATTGATTATTTTCGTAATGAAGCCAAGGTTCTTGCTGCCCTTCCCGTAAGGACCCAGGATGATTTGGAACATCTCATGGCGCGGGATCTCCGGATGTACATCCGTCCCCCACGAAAAAGTGTCATCCGAATAACCACCGCAGACCCGGAACTCATTCTTAACGCGCCCTGCGTCTCTCCAGCGCTCTCTGCCGATGATGCGGTTTGCATACTGTCTCTTATACACATCTGACGCTGCCGACGATACTCCTTGTGTAGAT
>ERZ1027001.557-NODE-557-length-23889-cov-19.808803_pt1 | contig 23889 bp, 28 predicted proteins | sample MGYA00519452_ERZ1027001 | MGnify/ENA primary metagenome ERZ1027001 (study PRJEB26926, sample SAMN06164867) | human gut metagenome | biome: ENVO:00009003; feature: ENVO:2100002; material: ENVO:00002003 | host: Homo sapiens | place: USA | collected 2012 ...
TCACTTTCGATGAAATCGCCGCCAAAGATGCCCCAGAGGGCAATGGTTCGGATTTAGGTTGCTTCGCTCCACCAAAAAACCGCAACGTATCAAAATACGCTGCGGTTTTGTTTTACGATACTTTTTCCTGCTGTTTCTGCTTCGCCCTCCCATCAGAGCAGCTGTGCAAGAATACTGTTTTGCACAATAAGCCCGGCGGGGGTCAGGGCGAGAATGCGGCCATCAAAGGTGGCGTACCCGGCGCGGACACAGTTTTGCACAAAGGCCAGTTGCGCGGTGGAAAACTGCTTGCCGTACAGGGTTTTGTAGGCATCAAGATCGAGCCCCTTGCGCAGCCGCAGCTGTAAGATCAGGTAGTCCTCTGCACCGCAGCTGCCGTCCATGATGGGTGCGGCGGCATCCTGCAGAAAGGCGGCGGTGTCCGGCGCGTAGCAGAACCGCTTGCCGCCCATGCAGGAATGCGCCGCAGGGCCAAGGCCCAGATAGTCGCCGCAGTCCCAGTAGATGAGGTTGTGACGGCCTTCATAGCCCGGCTTTGCAAAGTTGGAGATCTCGTACTGGCGGTAGCCGTGGTGTTCCAGCTGCTCCACGGCATAAAGGTAGAAATCAGCGGCTTCATCGCCGGTGGGCAGACCCTCCGGCGGGTGCTTGCCGAAGGCAGAGTCCGGCTCGATCTTTAAAAGGTAAGCCGAGATGTGGGTCGCCCCGCCTTTTTCAATCAGCTCCAGTGTTTCGTCAAATTCGGCCTGCGTATAGTGGGGCAGCGCCAGCATGATGTCGCCGCTGATGTTCTCGAACCCGGCACGCCGGGCGGCGGCAAAGGCTGCCCGCGCCTGCTTGGCGCTGTGAGGACGGCCAAGGGTGCGCAGCTGGGTGTCCCGGGCGGACTGCACCCCGAAGGAGATGCGGTTCACCCCTGCCGCCCGGAAGCCACGCAGGCTCTCCTCGGTGACGGTCTCGGGGTTTGCCTCCAAGGTGATCTCTGCACCGGGCACGGGGTCTGCTGCCCGGATGAGCCGTTCTGCCTGCGCCGGGGTGAGCAGGCTGGGCGTGCCGCCGCCGAAATAGAGGGTGTCCGGCCGCAGGGGCGCGTCCGGCGCAAAGCGGTGCAGCTCCCGCAGCAGCGCATCCACATAGGCGTCCGGTACGCCCCGCTCTCCGGGGCGGGAATAAAAATCGCAGTACCGACATTTGGAAAAACAGTAGGGAATATGCAGATAAAGTCCAAGGGACATACAATATCACAGCCTTTTTCATGAAACGTTCATTTCTATGCAGTATACTATATTCCGTAGACCGGAGCAAGAGAGAAATGCTCCGCAGAATAGACTGGAGGAACCCAGATGAGTTATAACAATTACAACCGTGGCTATGCAGAGCCTACAATGACCTCGGCTGATTATATGACCCGCACCTACCGCTGGATGGCGCTGGGACTGCTGATCACCTTTGCGGCGGCGTTTGTCACCGCCACCACCCCGCTGTTCTATGTGGTCAATTCGCTGTACCTGCTGTTCACCATTGCCGAGCTGGCGCTGGTGTTCGTGCTGAGCGCCCGGGTGCAGAATATGTCCGTGGGTGCGGCAAGAGGGGTGTTCTTAGGCTACGCCCTGCTCAACGGCATGGTACTGAGCTACTATTTCCTTGCCTTTGATCTGGGCACACTGGTGCTGGCTTTCCTTGCCACCTCGCTGTACTTCGGTCTGATGGCAGTTTACGGCACCACCACCCACAAAGACCTGTCCGGCTGGGGTCCCAAGCTGATGATGGCACTGTTTGCGCTGCTTATCACCGGCTTTGTCGGTGTGCTGTTCGGCATGGGCTTTATGAGCACGGTGCTGTACTCCGGCATCGGTCTGGTGGTGTTCATGCTGCTGACCGCCTACGATACCCAGAAGCTGAGCCAGATGTACTCCTACTACGCAGGGGACAGCGAGCTGGCGGAAAAGGCTTCCATCTACGGCGCACTGACGCTGTATCTGGACTTCATCAACATCTTCCTGTATGTGGTGCGTCTGCTGGGGCTCAACAGCCGCCGCCGCGACTAAGCGTACAGCGCTGAAAAATATTGATAAACTGAAAATCGGTCAGACCTGCGGGTCTGACCGATTTTTTGCGTAAAAAGGGATAGCGGAACATCCGCAGATGCGCCGCTATCCCTGAAAAATTTGTTTTTTGTCAAAAGTTGGGGTCGGGATTTTCTCCCGACCCCAACTTTTATGATAGAACCTGAAATTTTCGGTCGATGCTCAAAGCAGCTTTACGGCCAGTGCCTCGGTGGTGCGCTCCTGCGCTTCGGTGCTGCCGGGCTTATCGTCCAGAATATACCGCAGCACCAGCACTTCGGCTACATACAGCACCGCCACCTTGATGGGGATGCTGCCGGAGTCCAGTGGGCTTTCCTGTGCGCCGCACAGCAGCACGATGTCTGCCAGCTTTGCGCCGGGGGAGTCCTCGTAGTGGGTGATCAGAATGATCTTTGCGCCGTTGGCCTTGGCGGTGCGCAGGGTCTCCATCAGGTCCCGGGTAGCGCCGGAGTAAGAGACGAACAGCACCACGTCCTGCTCAGTCATCAGGCTGGCAGCCATGACCTGCATGTGGCTGTCGGCAACGGCGTGGAACTTGTTGGTGATGCAGGCGAACCGGGCACAGATCTCGTTGGCGGCGGCCATGCTGCCGCCCTGTCCCATGCAGAACACCTGCCGGGCGCTGTGCAGCAGCGCCACCGCCTGCTCCACCGCCTGCGGCGAAAGGGCGTTCTGGGTGCCATTGATGGCGGTCATGAACAGCGCCGAGGCGTGCTCACACAGGGTGGCGGTGTCGGCGTCTGGGGCGGGCTCCTGCTGGTTTACCAGCACACCGGTGGCGTTGGCCTGCGCCAGCGCAATACGCATTTCGTGGTAGCCCTCAAAGCCCAGCGCCCGGCAGAACCGGAACACCGTGGCCTCGGCCACCTGACACTCTCTGGCCAGCGATGATATGGACAGATACTGTGCCTCCGCAGCGTGCTGCACCAGATATTCGGCCACCGTGCGGCCGGATTTTGTCAGGTCGCCCTGATGCTGCTGCAGCAGCTCCCAAAAATTTGTAGACATTCTTCTCTCTCCTGACTTAGGCCGCCGGTGGGTGCCGGTGCCGTGTTCGTGCTTACCTTCTTATATAAAAGTATAAGAGAAACTGCGCCGCTGTGCAAGAGGCGTAATGAACACATTTTACCCGCCAGTTCTGTGCAGAGGGCACAGTTTTGAAGGAAAAAACGGCCCAAATGGTGAAAATGCTTTTCATTTTTACAATTTTATAACTGAAAGCGATTTTCAGAACAACGGGGGAAGGCGTACCGTTTTGTAACTATTTTGACAAGTAAAGTGGATGAAAATATTGTGTTTTTTCTGATATCCCACAATTTTGTGCAGACTGCCGGGTTTGAAAATGAAAATTTATGAAAAGAACGAATAGACAAAATGAAAATAATTTTCTATAATTAGGCTACAAACAACGGCTGCGGACACGAGCAGCCGCTACGAGCAAAACGGAGTACGATCCCCCGATGGGTCGAAGAAGATGAACAAGGAGAATCTACCATGAAAAACTGCATTTCCCGCCGTTCCTTCCTGAAGGCTGCCGGTATTCTGGGCGCTGCCGGTGCACTGGCCGCCTGCGGCGGTTCCTCCTCCACCAGCACTGCTGCTTCCTCCACCGCTTCCTCTGCTGCTGCAAGTGCAGCCAGCACCGGCGCAAGCATCAAGCTGTGGACATACCCCATCGGCGGCTGGGGCAATGACGAGACTGTCCAGAACCTGGTCTCCAGCTTCAACGCAAAGTACCCCGACATCAAGGTGACCGTGGAGTATCTGGACTACACCAACGGCGACGATCAGGTGAACACCGCCATCGAGGGCGGCAGCGCACCCGATCTGGTCATGGAAGGCCCCGAGCGTCTGGTGGCCAACTGGGGTGCCAAGGGCGTTATGGCTCCGCTGAACGACCTGTGGACCGACGACGCCAAGAAGGACATCTACGCTTCTGTGGAGTCTGCCTGCCACAACGAGAAGGGCGACTACTACGAGTACCCCCTGTGCATGACCGCACACTGCATGGCCGTGAACATGACCAAGGTCAAGGAAGTGGGCGCTGACCAGTACATCGACACCGACAAGCACACCTGGAGCACCGACGGCTTCCTCAAGACCGTGGACGCACTGTACAAGGGCGGCTACGAGAACGTGGCAGCCATCTACTGCAGCGGTCAGGGCGGCGACCAGGGCACCCGCGCCATCATCAACAATATGTACGGCGGCACTTTTACCGATGCAGCCCACACCAAGTACACCGCCGACTCTGCCGAGAACATCAAGGCCATTCAGACTCTGTACGATGCAAAGGGCGTCAACTTCGATCCCTCCATCAACGGCGGCGAGGAGATCACCCTGTTCCGCAACGGCACCCTGCAGATGGCTTTCTGCTGGAACATTGCACAGCAGCTGAACGCTGACACCGCTGCCGCAGGCCAGACCATCAGCGGCGACGAGATCTTCCCCATGGCATTCCCCACCGAAAGCGGCGACCCGAAGCTGTGCGGCGGCATCTGGGGCTTCGGCATCTTTGATAACGGCGACGAGGCCAAGATCAAGGCTGCAAAGACCTTTATTGAGTTCATCGCTGCCGACCCCGCTCAGGTCAAGGACAGCGTGCTGGCTTCCACCTACTTCCCCGTCCGCACCAGCGTGGGCGACATCTACGCCGGCAACGAGGTCATGAGCGAGTACAGCAAGTTCATGGGCTATCTGGGCGACTACTACCAGATCACCCCGGGCTGGACCACTGCCCGCACCGAGTGGTGGAACATGCTGCAGCGTGTGGGCTCCGGCGAGGCCGTCGAGACTGCCGTCAAGACCTTTGTGGACAACGCAAACGCAGCCGCTGCTGCCGAGGCATAAGCGCTACTTTTTCTGAACTGCATCACAGCTGAACCGCAAGGCCCCTTCCTCCGGGTGAGGGAGGGGCCCTTTTACGGAAAAAACACTCTCAAACGAAAGGTCTGGTGATCCTCTTGGCTGCAAAGACGGCAATGAAAGAGCCCAAACGCAGCAGTGCGCTGGTACGGCGCGAAACCTTCGCCTCCTACTGCTTCCTGCTGCCCAGCCTGATCTTCTTTCTGGGCTTCGTCATCTACCCCATGATCCTCTGCGTGGTGACCAGCTTCTTTGACTCCACCATGAACCGCGCGGATATCTTTGTGGGGATGGCAAACTACAAGACCCTGTTTGCCGACCCCATCTTCCTTGGTGCATTAAAGAATACCTTCGTCATCGTTATCGTGTCGGTGCCCATCACCTGCATCTTCTCGCTGTGGGTATCCTCCGCCATCGTAGACCTGCCGGAGTGGGCCACCAGCCTTTTCCGCTGCGTGTTCTACCTGCCCGTGGTCACCGGCTCTGTCGCCGTTACCGTGGTGTGGAAGTGGATGTACAACAACTACTACGGCATCTTCAACTATCTGGGCAAGAGCCTTGGTATTCTGGACAAAAACATCAACTGGCTGGGTGACGAGCGGTTTGCACTGGGCTGTATCATCCTGATTTTGCTCACTACCTCCGTGGGTCAGCCCATCGTGCTGTACGTTTCGGCACTGGGCAACGTGGATCAGTCCATCGTGGAGGCTGCCGAGGTGGACGGTGCAACCGACTTCCAGTGCTTCTGGAAGATCAAGTGGCCGGCCATTATGCCCACCACCCTGTACATTCTGGTCATCACCACCATCAACTCCTTCCAGTGCTTTGCACTGATCCAGCTGCTGACCTCCGGCGGCCCCAACCACAAGACCGATACCATTATGTACTACATCTACTACACCGCCTTCAAGCAGTACAAGTACGGCTACGGCAACGCCATGGGCGTGGTGCTGGCGGTGATCATCGCCATTCTGTCTGCTGTCCAGTTCAAGCTGGGCAACAAGGATAATTAAGGAGGTGCGGAACAATGCGTGCAACTGCTGCAAAAAAGCAAAAACCGTTGGAGCGCCATCCCAGTAAACTGAAAAAGATGAGCGCCTACGCCATTCTGGCGATCATCCTCATCAGCATTATGGCGGTGCTGTTCGCCTTCCCGCTGTACTGGATCATCACCGGCTCTTTCAAGACCGGTGCCGCCATCAACGCGACCACCCCGGAGTGGTGGCCCAGCCAGTGGGTGCTGACCAACTACCAGAAACTGTTTGCCGGCAAGCGTGCCCCGCTGTGGCAGCTGGCCGTGCCCTTCGGCTCCAAGTTCAGCGCCAACGGCGAGCCCGTCTACTTCTCGGTAGGCCCCATGGCTCCCGCTGCCATCCGTTGGATGATCAACACCGTGTTCATGGCCGTTATGTCCATGATCATTACCTGCCTGACCGCCGCCATGGCCGGTTATGCGCTGGCCAAAAAGCGCTTTGTGGGCCGCAAGCTGCTGTTCACCCTCATCGTTTGCGCTATGGCACTGCCCAAGCAGGTCATCCTGATCCCCCTGCTGCGCGAGATGAGCGCACTGAACCTGTACAATACCATCTGGGCGGTCATCTTCCCCATCGTGGGCTGGCCGTTCGGCGTGTTCCTGATGAAGCAGTTCAGTGAGGGCATCCCCACCGAAATGTTGGAGGCTGCCCGCATCGATGGCGCTAGTGAGGCACGCACCTTTGTCAAGATCGTGCTGCCCATGGTCAAGCCCGGTATCGGCGCACTGGCCATCTTTACCTTCATCAACAGCTGGAACGATTACTTCATGCAGTTGATCATGCTGTCCAGCACCAGCAACCTGACCATCTCGCTGGGCATTGCAAAGCTGCAGGCAGAGAACAGCACCGACTTCGGCCTGATCATGGCCGGTGCCGCACTGGCCGCAGTGCCGATCATCATCATCTTCCTCATCTTCCAGAAGTACTTCACCAAGGGCATCGCAATGGGTGCGGTTAAAGGCTAAAAATTACAGAAAGAAGGGCTTGAAACATGAAAGATATCAAAAAATATCAGGGTGTCATCCCTGCCTTTTACGCCTGCTATGACGCAGAGGGCAACATTTCGGTGGAGGGCGTCAAGGCGCTGACCCGCCACCTGATCGCCAAGGGCGTCAAGGGCGTGTATGTGGGCGGCTCCTCCGGCGAGTGCATTTACCAGCACGTCGATGAGCGTAAGACCGTTCTGGAGGCCGTGATGAGCGAGGCCAAGGGCAAGCTGACCGTGATCGCTCACGTTGGCTGCAACAACACCGCCGACAGCATGGAGCTGGCACGCCACGCCGAGAGCGTGGGCGTGGACGCCATTGCCTCCATCCCGCCCATCTACTTCCACCTGCCGGAGTACGCCATTGCCAAGTACTGGAACGATATGTCCGCAGCAGCACCCAACACCGAGTTCGTCATCTACAACATCCCGCAGCTGGCAGGCACGGCGCTGACCATGAGCCTGCTGAACGAGATGCTGAAGAACCCCAACGTGGTGGCCGTGAAAAACAGCTCCATGCCCACGCAGGACATCCAGATGTTCAAGGATGCCGGTATCGCCGCCCGCGGCGAGGGAAACTTTGTGGTGTTCAACGGCCCGGACGAGCAGTTCGTTTCCGGCCGCGTCATCGGTGCAGACGGCGGCATCGGCGGCACCTACACCGTGATGCCGGAGTTGTATCTGGCTATGAACGCCCATCTGGAAAAGGGCGAGATCGCAAAGGCCCGCGCCATCCAGTATGAGGCCAACCGCATTATCTACAAGATGTGCTCTGCCCACGGCAATCTGTATGCCGTGCAAAAGGAGATTTTGCGCCGGATGTACGGTCTGGAGCTGGGCAGCGTGCGCGCCCCGATGCCCGGCCTGATCCCCGAGGATGAGCCCATCGTGGCCGAGGCACAGGCCATGATCGAAGCTGCCATCGCAAAGCTGTAACAGGATAAAAGCGCCCCTCTCCGTCTCTTTTTCAGAGGGGAGGCGGGCGCTTCTTTTATTGGAGGAAACGCGAATGATCTGCGATACCTTGCAGCATCTTGGCCGGTACAGGGGGCTGCACCCCAACTTGGATACCGCCATTGACTACCTGCTTACCCACGACCTTGCCGCCATGCCGCTGGGACGCACCGAGGTGGACGGCGACAAGGTGTTCATCAACCTGATGGACGCCACATTGCACCCGGACGCGGGCTACCACCCGGAGTACCACAAGCTTTATGCTGATTTACAGGTGGACCTTACCGGCAGCGAGGGCTGGGGCTACACCAATCTGCCCGGCGCGGAGATCGGGGAATTTACCGGGGACTGCGGCTTTCAGGACAGTGCCAGCGTAGTGACCGGTGCACTGGGCGAGGGACGCTTTGTGCTGTTCTTCCCGGAGGAGCTGCATAAACCCGGCCTTGTACAGCACGGCTGCGTCAGCGTGCGCAAGGCCGTTGTCAAGATCAGAATGGAGGAGTAAGACCATGGATAAGGAAAAGCTGTTTGCACAGATCAAGGGTGGGCTCATAGTGTCCTGTCAGGCATTGGAGCACGAGCCCCTGTACACCAAGGAGGGCGGCGTGATGCCCCTGATGGCCAAGGCTGCCGCTATGAGCGGCGCTGTGGGCATCCGTGCCAACACCGTGCGGGACATTACCCAGATCAAGCAGGTGGTGGACCTGCCGGTCATCGGCATCATCAAAAAGGACTACCCCGGCACGCCCATGTACATTACCGTCACCATGAAGGAAGTGGACGAGCTGGTGGCCTGCGGCGTGGATATCCTTGCCGTGCAGGGCACCGGTGCGCTGCGCCCGGACGGCTCCACCTCGGCACAGTTCATCCGCGCCATCAAGGCAAAGTACCCCGAACAGCTGGTGATGGCTGATTGCGATAACTTTGAAAACGCCATGCTCTGCGCCGAAGCAGGTGCCGACTTTGTGGGCACCACCATGCGCGGCTACACTCCCGAGACCACCGGCATTGATGATATCGACTTTGACTTCATCCGCAAGCTGTCCGCAGAGTGCCCGGCAAAGATCATTGCCGAAGGTCACATCCACTACCCGGAACAGGCGGTCAAGGCACTGGAAGCCGGTGCGTTTGCACTGGTGGTGGGCGGCGCCATTACCCGCCCGGCAGAGATCACCGCACGCTTTACCGGTGCCATCAACGCCGCTAAAAAATAACACAAGGGAGTGCCTGCTATGAAACACTATCTTGGTATCGACATCGGCGGCACCGCCGTCAAGCTGGGCATCGTGAACGAAGCCGGTGCAGTGCTGGCGAAAGCCGAAGAGAGCGTAAGCTTTGACGGCTACCGCACCCCCATCCTGACCACCGTGCTGAAGGCTGCACAAGCTTTCCTTGCCGCGCAGAGCGTCCCGGCGGAAAGCCTTGCGGGCATCGGCGTTTCTGCCACCGGGCAGATCGACAGCCGCAAGGGTATCGTGGCGGGCACCTGCGGCAACCTGCCCAACTACATCGGCGCACCCATCAAGGCGGAGCTGGAAAAGACCTTTGGTCTGCCGGTCACGGTAGCCAACGACGCCAACTGCATGACGCTGGGCGAGGTGTGGGTCGGCGGTGCACAGGGCTATACGGACGTCATCGGCGTGACGCTGGGTACCGGCGTGGGCGGCGGCATCCTGACCGGCGGCCGTCTGCTGGAAGGTGCGCGGGGTCTGGGCGGCGAGCTGGGACACTACCGCACCCACGCGCTGGACGGCGTGGACTGCACCTGCGGCGCAAAGGGCTGCTGGGAGCGCTACGCTGCCACCACTGCTCTGGTGCGCGCCGCGCAGGAAAAGGACCCGGCATGGAAGGATGGCCGCGCCATCTTTGCCGCCGCAGAAGCGGGCAACGAGACGGTGCTGGCGCTGCTGGACGCATGGACGGACGAGATCGCGCAGGGGCTTGCAGGCATGGTGCATATCTTCAACCCGCAGCTGATTTTGATCGGCGGCGGTGTGTCTGCCCAGCAGAAGCTGCTCATCGAGCCTATCGCTGAAAAGGTGAAAGCATCCGTCATGCCCGCCTTTGCCGAAGGACTGGAAATTCGTGCCGCACAGCTGCACAACGATGCCGGGATGGTGGGCGCTGTGTACTACTTCCGGCAGACGATGGAAAAGGAGTGATTCGATTATGAAAAAGCATATTCTCTGTCTGGGTGATTCCAACACCCACGGCTATTGTGCCGACCCCAACGACTGCGCCGACCACGGCATCCGCTTCAACGAGGACGAGCGCTGGACCTGCCGTCTGCAAAAGGCGCTGGGCGAGGAGTATCTGGTCACCGAGGAGGGGCTTTCCGGCCGCACCACCGTGTTCGTGGATCCGCTGCATGAGTCTATGGATGCGCTGAGCGTGGCCTACGCCCTGCTCAAGAGCCACGAGGTCATCGACCTGCTCATCATCATGCTGGGCACAAATGACGTCAAGGAGCGCTTTGGTGCAAACGCCGCCTGCATCGGCGCGGGCATGGAGCGGCTGCTGCTCAAGGTGAAAAGCGTGGACTGCTGGGGCGGCAAAGCGCCTAACATTCTGGTGGTGGCGCCGCCCTGCATCAAGGACGGCTTCCACGATGCCGTCATGGGCGCAGGCTGCGTGGAGAAATCCCGCGGGGTCGCCGAACAGCTGCGCATCGTAGCCGAGCGGCAGGGCGTGCACTTTATGGACGCCGCCGAGTGCGAGTTCAACGAGGTGGACTTTATGCACCTGACTTGCAAGGGTCACGCCCGGCTGGCAGAGCTGCTGACCGCAGAGGTGCCAAAGCTGGTCTGAGTAAAAAGATGTCAGAGCGATCCCGGAAGGCCTGCGGACTTTCCGGGATCGCATTTTCATGCAAGCAGGGGAGAAAACTCGATTTCCGGGACAGCATGGAAAAGGCGCGCGGTAAGAGCCGCTTTTTTCTGCCATACTGCCGCCTTTTTTGTTGACAAGGCACCGGCTTGCTATTATAATAGTGTAGTCAAAATGGCATTCCTGTGCGGCTTTGTGGCTGCGCGAAAGAAATACAGCTAATAACAAGGAGAGATTCTCAAATGGCACAAGAGATCAAGATGTCCGCTGCCGGTCTGAAGGCAATGCAGGAGGAGCTGGAATACCTCAAAACCGTCCGCCGCAAGGAGCTGGCTGAAGAGATCAAGGAAGCCCGCAGCCACGGCGACCTGTCTGAGAACAGCGAGTACGACGAGGCCAAGAATACGCAGGGTCTGGTGGAGAACCGCATCACCGAACTGGAGCAGACCATCAAGAACGCAGTTATAATCGACGAGAGCGAGCTGAGCGTGGATAACGTCTCCGTGGGTACTCACGTCACCATCCGCGAGACCGGCGAGGACGAAGCCGAGGAATACGATATCGTGGGCCGCACCGAGGCTGACGCCTTCAACGGTAAGATCAGCGATGAGAGCCCCGTGGGCCACGCCCTGATGGGCAAGGCTGTGGGCGAAAAGGTCGAAGTGTTGCTGCCCACCGGCCAGACCGTGGAGTACACTGTGCTGGCTATCACCCATTCTGCAAACTAAGTAGGAGTAACCATGGAAGAGCAAAAGAGAAACCCCGCTGCGGGTCTGTCCGAGAGCGAGCAGGTACAGGTGCGCCGCCAGAAGCTGGCCGACCTGCAGGCCGCCGGCAACGACCCCTTTACCCTGACCAAGTTCCCGCAGGACGCGTATTCTGCTGACCTGAAGGAAGAATTTAAGGAGCTGCCCAACGAGACCGACAGCGGCAAGCTGGTGGCGCTGGCAGGCCGTATGATGTCCAAGCGCGTCATGGGCAAGGCAAGCTTTGCCCACCTGCGCGACGACAAGGGCGATATCCAGCTTTACGTCCGCCGCGACGAGCTGGGTGACGAGGCCTACGCCGCCTTTAAAAAGCTGGACGTGGGCGACATTATCGGCGTGAAGGGCGAGGTGTTCCGCACCAAGACCGGCGAGCTGAGCGTGCGCGCCACTGAGCTGACCCTGCTGGCAAAGAGCCTGCGCCCCCTGCCCGAGAAGTTCCACGGCCTGACCGATACCGAGATGCGTTACCGTCAGCGCTATGTGGACCTGATCGCAAACCCGGAGGTGAAGGACACCTTCATCAAGCGCAGCCGCATCCTGAAGGAGATCCGCGCTTATCTGGACGAGAAGGGCTTTTTGGAGGTGGATACCCCCATCCTGACCCCCTTCGAGATCGGCGCTTCTGCACGCCCCTTCTACACCCATCACAACACCCTGAACATGGACATGGTGCTGCGCATCGAGACCGAGCTGTACCTCAAGCGCCTGATCGTGGGCGGCATGGATCGCGTGTACGAGGTGGGCCGCATCTTCCGCAACGAGGGCATGGACCCCAAGCACAACCCGGAGTTCACCACCATCGAGCTGTATCAGGCCTTTACCGATTTCCATGGCATGATGGATCTGGTAGAGGAGCTGTACAAGCGCCTTGCCCTCAAGATCTGCGGCAGTCTGGTCATCCCGTATCAGGGCAAGCAGATCGATATGAGCCACTGGGAGCGCCTGACCATGGTGGAGGCTGTGAAGAAGTATTCCGGTGTGGACTTCAACGACTGGCAGACCGATGCGGACGCCATCGCTGCCGCCAAGGCGCACAACGTGGAGCTGCCCGAGGTGCCTACCAAGGGCGCCATTCTGGCCGAGTTCTTCGATGCCTTTGTGGAGGACAAGCTGATCCAGCCCACCTTCATCTACGATTACCCCGTGGAGATCAGCCCGCTGGCCAAGCGCAAGCCGGATGATCCCGCCTTCACCGAGCGCTTCGAGTATTTCATCGACTGCACCGAGTATGGCAACGCCTTCAGCGAGCTGAACGACCCCATCGACCAGAAGGGCCGCTTCGAGCGTCAGGTGGCCGAGCGCAAGGCCCTGGAGCCTGAGTGCAAGGCACAGGTAGACTACGACTACATCAACGCACTGGAGTACGGTCTGCCCCCCACGGGCGGTCTGGGCTTCGGCGTAGACCGTCTGGTGATGCTGCTCACCGATAGTGCCTCTATCCGTGACGTGTTGCTGTTCCCCACGATGCGCCCCGAATCTAACTGAGCTACGTGATAATCTTTGTGTCTCCGACAATGAAATACATCGCGGATTCCGACACGGAAAGTGTCAGAAAGCTGACATCCTTGACGGATTTCCGCATGGACTGACGGAGATGCAAAAAAATCCCTGTTAGTACAGACGGATTCTCGCATTCTGGCTACCAGCAGAGAACTGTAAACGAGAAAACAGCCAAGAGGACATTTCACCATCAGCGATTGCTGACCGTGAGGTGTCCTCTTTCTATATCCTGATAACGCAAGTATACCACTACCCTTGACAAAGGAGAAGAATGTCATGGAACATAAAGCTGCTTCGTTTGAAGTTCCCGAACTGGAAAAAATTCTGGCCAAGAAGAAAAAGAGATACGTTGGCTACGAGGAAGGAATGGTTCTCTATTCGATGGGCAAGATTTCGTTCCGAAAGCTGGCGCAGGACGCTCATGCACTACTCCGCATAAAAAAGATAGCGATTGTTGATTTGGACATGCTGGACGATTATCTGGAACAGCATCGCAAGAGCAACTGAATCAGAAGTTTCTTACATAGCGCACTTTCCATCCGAAGGTGCGCTTTTTCTTGAATCGTCATCTGCACGAAGGCCATCCTATATGTTCCAAATAGAATTTGTCAAGTGTAAATGCAGTCGTTTTGTTCATTTTAATAAACAACACGCGAAAGACACTGTGCAGTATAACAAAAAACAACAAAAAAGTAGCAATGGGGCTGTACAAATGGTTGAAACTGTGATAATTTAATCTTGACAAGGGCTTAAGAACGTGCTATTATAATCAACTTGCACTACCGAAACCAATGTGGGGAGTTTTAAATGGGGAAGTTGATTTTCACAAAGTTAAATCATCCTGCGGATCAATGTTTCACTTGTGGAAACTCAAGCATTGATAAGAAGGTTGCAGACTCTTATTTTTTGACGTTGCTTGATCGTTGCTATGCATATGAGGTCACAACGGAAAGCGGAGTTATCGTTGCGTATTATCAGATTCAATTTAAGAGATTTCCAATCGATAGGTTTCCCGAACCGATTGATGAGTATTCTCTTAATAGTTATGTGGATCTTTATGCAATGCATATTGAGTATCTCGCTGTTCGTAAAGAATATCAGTATCAAAAGATAGGAAGTAACGTTCTTAAGCACATCTTGGCTAAAATAATCATGTTTCATAGAGATTGTCCGTTCCGTTTGGTTACAATTAATGCTTTAAATGAAAAGGTTTCTTGGTATCAAAGAGCCTTTGGATTTAAAGAAGTTGATCAAGATGGTGACGACCCAGAAACTACTCTGATGATGATTGATTTGCTATCAGCGGAAAATCTAAGACTTCTCAAGGAATATGATGACATACTATAGGTTAATACTTATTAAGAAGGAGGTGCGTTATGATGCTTCATGAAGTCTACAACATAACAGATCAGGGTATGCAAAGAGTTTTGGACTCCTTAGCACATCCCTCCATGGAGTACGCCGTACAACAAGAAAGTCTGCTGAGGGATTTTCTCTCTGGGATGAGCTGTGAACAAGTAGGCGATTCCGAAGAGGTTATCTTTGATGATTTGGATTTGTCGTTTATTGATAGGCCTCTTTCCTATGTAAAGACTGCACCTCAAAACATGACGGATGTGTCATTCTCTTCTATGTTAGAGTCATCCGTGTATTTTGATTTCCCGTTGTATGCCGCATAAATGATTTATGTAAGACAGGTGAAAACAATGAACGAAATAATTCGCCCTACGGATGAGTTGCCTGTTAGTGTTTTAAAGGCCAATCATATCGTGTTTGATGAACTCTCTTTTGTTAGAGATGGTTTTTCTTTAAAAGATGATTCAAAAACAAGCTTTAATCTTAGCTATGGCATCGATAAAATATCCGATGGTGAATATCGGACGACCTTGACTGCGCAGGCAACTCGCGAAGGAGAGTTCAAAGCTAAAGTCCAAATCAGTGGCTACTGGAGCATTGAAGAGTCGGACTCTCACAAAAATCAGTTGCTTCAGGAAAATGCTTTGGCTATTTTATTTCCGTATGTTCGTTCGCAAATGACTCTTTTAACAGCGCAACCTGAAACTGAACCTATAGTATGGCCAGCTATGAACATCAATAAAATGATGACTACAGCAGAATCAAAAAAATAATAATGCAAAATATTGAGCAGATGTGTAGCCACGTGTCTGCTCAATATTTTTATAATGATATCGCATATGCTTATGGACAACCAAATTAAAAGTTATGCAGTTCGTAACGTATTCATAGTCCCCACGATGCGCCCGGAATCTAACTGAGCTACGTGATAATCTTTGTGTCTCCGACAATGAAATACATCGCGGATTCCGACACGGAAAGTGTCAGAAAGCTGACATCCTTGACGGATTTCCGCATGGACTGACGGAGATGCAAAAAAATCCCTGTTAGTACAGACGGATTCTCGCATTCTGGCTACCAGCAGAGAACTGTAAACGAGAAAACAGCCAAGAGGACATTTCACCATCAGCGATTGCTGACCGTGAGGTGTCCTCTTTCTATATCCTGATAACGCAAGTATACCACTACCCTTGACAAAGGAGAAGAATGTCATGGAACATAAAGCTGCTTCGTTTGAAGTGCCCGAACTGGAAAGAACTCTAGCCAAAAAGAAAAAGCGATATGTCAATTATAAAGAAGGAATGGCACTTTACTCAATGGGAAGGGAATCCTTCCGCAAGCTGGCAAAAGACGCTCATGCACTACTCCGCATAAAAAAGATAGCGATTATCGATTTGGATATTCTGGATGATTATCTGGAACAGCATCGCAAGAGCAACTGAATCAGAGGTTTCTTACATAGCGCACTTTCCATCCGAAGGTGCGCTTTTTCTTTTACTCTAAAATAGTCAAAGGAGGTTTCCGCATGAACAAGCACTCACAGTTGAAAATCCGAGGACACACCAAATGACGCTCGACTATTTCTATGGGCAGTCGGGTGAGCTGTTTTCCTACTTCCGCATCCCCAAGGCATTGTTTCAGGACAGCCGTTTCCGGCAGCTTTCCACAGATGCCCGGACGCTGTACGGCATTCTGCTCGACCGCATGAGCCTGTCGGTCAAGAACGGCTGGATGGACAAGCAGGGACGGGTGTATATCATCTACACCGTCCGGGAAGTGCAGGAATCGCTCTGCTGTGCCGAACACAAGGCGGTCAAACTGTTCCGGGAGCTGGAGCAAATCGACCTGATCGAGCGCAAGCGGCGCGGTCTGGGCAGACCCAGCCTGATCTACGTCAAAGACTTCACCACAGGGCTGTCAAAAACGCACAATCTGAATTGCGCAAACAGCAATTTAGGCGTTGCCCAAAGCGCAGTTCAGGAGCAGCCAAAACCGCAAGCAAATAAGACTGATAAGAATAAGACAGAGATGAATAAACCCGATCCTATCCACTCAGGGGACATTCGGGAACAGCTTGAGGATTATTTTTATCAGGCGTTGGAGGTCGAACTGCTGCTCCGGCTTTTCCCGGATGATGAGGACGCCATCTATCAAATCGTAGATTTGCTGGTGGACACCTGTGCCACCAAGCGCAGGATGCTCCGAATCGCCGGGGATGATAAGCCTGCCGAGGTGGTACGCAGTCGGCTGAAAAAATTGAATGCCGACCACATCCGCTTTGTGCTGAACAGTCTTGCCGAAAATGCTACTCCGGTGCGGAACATGAAACAGTATCTGCTTGCCTCGCTCTACAATGCGCCCACGACCATGAATCTACACTATCAGAACCTGACGAACCATGACTTTGCGCATGGTTCCCGGAAAGCGGGGTGATGTTATCGCAAAGAAAGCTACGATTATCGCAGTCACAAACCAGAAAGGCGGTGTTGGAAAAAGCACTACCTGTGAAAATCTGGGTATTGGGCTGGCAATGGAGGGCAAGAAAGTTCTGCTTGTGGACACTGACCCGCAGGGCAGTCTTACCATCAGCATGGGCTGGCAGCAGCCGGACGAACTGCCCACCACGCTGTCTACCCTGATGCAGAAAGCCATGAACGACCAGCCTATCCAGCCCGGTGAAGGCATCCTTCATCATGCAGAGGGCGTAGACCTCATCCCCGCCAACATCGAATTGGCAGGACTGGAGGTGGCTCTGGTAAACAGCATGAACCGAGAGAAAATGCTCAAACAGGTGCTGGACGGGGCAAAGCGGGAGTACGATTATATCCTGCTGGACTGTATGCCCTCTCTGGGGATGCTCACCATCAACGCTTTGGCCGCAGCTGACACCACGCTGATTCCCGTGCAGGCACAGTATTTGTCTGCCAAAGGTCTGGAACAGCTTTTGCAGACTGTCGGCAAGGTGCGGCGGCAGATCAACCCGAAATTAAAAATCGAGGGCATCCTGCTCACCATGACGGATAGCCGCACCAACTACGGAAAGCAGATCGACACCCTGATACGCCAAGCATACGGCAGTAAAATCAAGGTGTTCTCCCAGACCATTCCCCGGTCTGTCCGTGCCGCTGAAACCAGTGCCGCAGGAAAGAGCATTTTTCAGCATGACCCAAAGGGCAAGGTGGCAGAAGCCTACCAATCTTTAGCGAGGGAGGTGTTGGCGGATGCCGAAAAGCGGCTTAAATGTAGCTCTGAAAGGGCTAGATGACCTGTTCAGCTCGGAGGAAACCCGGCAGGAAGAACAGCGGGAACAGGTACAGCAGATCCCTGTGGATGAACTTTTTCCGTTCAAGAACCACCCATTCAAAGTGCTGGACGATGATGCCATGACCCGGACGGTGGAAAGCATTTCGCAGTTCGGTGTGCTGGCTCCGCTGATTGCCCGCCCCAGACCAGAGGGCGGCTATGAGATCATCTCCGGGCACCGCCGGAAACACGCCGCAGAGCTTGCCCATCTGGACACCGTGCCTGTCATTGTGCGCAACATGGAGGATGATGCAGCCACGATACTGATGGTCGATTCCAATTTGCAGCGTGAACACATCCTGCCCAGCGAACGGGCGTTCGCCTACAAGATGAAGCTGGATGCGATTGAACGTTCTGTTGGTCGTCCGAAAAATGTGGGACAAGTTGTCCCAGATTATTTTGGAAAGCGCAGTACGGAAATTGTTGCAGAGGGAACTGGCGAAAGTTACAAGCAGGTTCAACGTTTTGTGCGCCTGACAAACCTTGTTCCCGAACTGCTGGACATGGTGGACGAGAAGAAAATCTCGTTTAATCCTGCGGTGGAACTGTCCTATTTGGACGAAGCCCAACAGCGGGATTTTTTAGAGGCTATGAACGACACGCAGAACGCCCCCTCTCTTTCACAGGCGCAGCAGCTAAAAAAGATGGCACAGCAGGGCGAGTTCAGTTATGAAGCCGCCTTTGATGTGATGGGCAAGGAGAAAAAGAGTGAACTAGACACCGTGACCATCAAGAATGAAACCCTGCGGAAATACTTTCCGCGCTCCTATACGCCCAAACAGATGGAAGATATTATCATCAAACTGCTGGATCAGTGGCAGAAAAAACGTCAGCGCAGCAACGAGCGTTGACCACATGATGAACCGTAAGACCCGATTCGGGTCTTTTTATTTTGTAAAAATAACGGAGGAAACGCCTATGAACAATACCATTGATTTCAAGACCGCAAAGACCATCGACACCATGAGCAAGAAAATCGACCACATCGACGACGCAGTGACTGGCTTCTTTTCGTTCATGCACATGGCAATGCAGAACGAGCTTGCCAGCACGGATGTCTATTTCGCCGCTGTGTCACCCGTTCTGGATTTGACCGTGATCCAGCCGGAGGAGGCTCCGCACATCCTGCCCTGCTTTGACGAGGACGATGCCGGCTACGGCATCTCCAAGGAGGAGCCGCTGGGTTTCCGCTATAACCCGAAGCAGGTCATCAAGCTGATGGGCAAGCGGTATCTGACCGGGCCGGTGATTTTCCACCGCTATACGGACGATGGCAAGTTCGCACCCCTGACCATGAGCGATATGTTTGCCATCCAGAAGTATCTGGAAACCGCCAGTGTCACGCTGATGGTTGATGAGGATGCGCTGACCTGTATCTGCATCGACTGAGGTAAAACGGAATGGAAGAAAACACTCTTTCCGTATTGCAGATTTCGCCGGGGCAGTACCCGAAACAGGTCGAGATTGACAACGACCTGAAAGCATTGCAGCAGGCAGTCGGTGGCAGCATCGGTGCAACTTATCCCTTTGATGACCCGGTTGCCATCGTCTACAACGATGATGGCAAGCTGATGGGGTTGCCCCTGAACCGCGCCCTGCGGGATGAGCATGGCGAAGCCTACGATGTGATTGCCGGAACTTTTCTGGTGGTCGGTCTGGGTGAGGAGGACTTTGCATCCCTCACCCCGGAACTGGCACAGAAGTACGAAAAACAGTTCCACCAGCCCGAAGATTTTATCCAGCTGGGGCATCGGATGATGGTCATTCGTGTACCCGATGAGGCTGTCCGCCCTGAGAAAAACAAAGCTGCGCCATCGAAGGATGCAGGTCTTGACCGCTGATTCCTATTTTCTGCACAGGGGGTGATGCAAATGCAGGAAGAAATCGAGCAGAAATCATTCAACCTGATGATTTCGACCACGAAGTTGTCTGCCCGGACAGTGCTGAATGGCGTGAAAGCCGCCATACGGATCTACAAAAACAAAGCCTCCCAAGGCAAGCAAAGCGTCCGTACCCTGCTGCGGCAGAATCGCGGCGTATCCAGCGTGGAAATCAGCAAAACAGGAATCAAAGGCTTTGAGCGGTATGCCAAAAAGTATGGCATCGACTATGCTATCCGAAAGGATAATTCTGAGGTGCCGCCCCGGTATCTGGTCTTTTTCAAAGCCCCGGATTCAGAGGCGTTTCAGGCGGCTTTCAAGGAGTATTCGGCTTCTCTCCTGAGTAAGTCGAAGCGTCCTTCCGTTCTTGCCAAACTGCACGAACTGGTACAGGCGGCGGCAGAGCTTCCCGGTAAAGTCCGGCACAAGGAACAGGAGCGTGGGATGTGAACACAAAGAAGCTGACAAAACTGCTGGCTCTGTATCTGCCCTATATCCTGCTGGGACTGGCGGCAACGAACTTTGGTGAAGCATGGCGGCTTGCGGAGGGCAAGGAGCTGGGCGATAAGATCATGTCCATGATGGGCACTGTCCCGCTGGCATTTTCCAATCCTCTGCCCAGCTTGCATTCTCTGGATCTGCTGGTGGGCCTGTGCTGCGGCGCAGGGCTACGGTTGGCGGTCTATCTGCGTGGAAAAAACGCCAAGAAATACCGGAACGGCATGGAGTACGGCTCTGCCCGGTGTGGTGCATAATCTTAACTGTAAGGAAAACTATGTGGACGCAGGAGGTATGCACATGAACGAATATAATAAAATTACAGCCCTTTACTCCCGCCTTTCCGTCGGGGACGAGGACAGAGATGGCGGCGAGAGCAACAGCATTGTAAACCAAAAGGCATTTCTGGAACGGTACGCCCAACAGCAGAGATTAACCAATATCCGGCACTACATTGACGATGACGAAAGCGGCAGGTTCTTTGACCGCTCTGCCTATTCCCGCATGATGGAGGATGTGGAAAACGGAAAAATAGGCGTCTGCATTATGAAAGACCTGACGCGCTGGGGGCGTGATTATCTCCAAGTCGGCAATGCAATGGAGGTATTCAGACGGAACAATGTCCGCTTTATCGCGGTCAATAACGGCATAGACAGCGACAATCCCGATACATTGGAGTTTGCGCCCTTTATCAATATCATGTCGGAGTGGTACGCAAAGGACATCAGCAAGAAAGTAAAAACGGGTATCAGGACCAAGGGTGCAAGCGGCAAACCCATCGCCACCGAAGCCCCATACGGATATATGAAAGACCCGAACAACAAGGATTTTTGGATAATCGACGAGGAAGCCGCCGAAGTGGTACGCTTGATTTTCCGTCTGTTTATCGGCGGGAAGAACAGAAACCAAATTGCCGTATATCTCAAAAACGAGCAAATCCTCACGCCTACGTTCTACCTCAAACAGCACGACAGAGGGACAGCGAAAAGCAGACCGCTGAACGAGGAAAATCGCTATAAATGGAACAAAGCAACCTTAACCAAGATACTCACAAGGCAGGAGTATTGTGGTGATGTTGTCAATTTCAAGACCACAAAGCATTTTCGGGACAAGCGCAACCACTATGTAGATAAAAGCGAATGGCAGATAACCGAGAATGTGCATGAGCCGATTATCGACCGCGCCGACTTTGAAACCGTACAGCGGATTTTGGAAAACGCGCCTGTCAGACGCCCTAACGGGGACGGAGAAATCCACCCTTTGTCGGGCTTGATGTTCTGTAAAGACTGCGGCGCAAAAATGCACATTCGCATAGATTACAGGAACGGCGGCAAGCGTCATGTTGCCTTTTGCAGCGAGTACCACAAGGGCAAAGCCAAAAATCCCAAATGCAATTCCCCGCACATCATAGACGCTGATTTAGTCATGCAGACTATCGCGGATGTTCTGAAAAAAGTTGCAGAATACTCCATAAGCAACCGGGAGGAATTTGAAGCATTAGTCCGAAAAAACCTTGATATGCAGCAGACGGACAAGAGCAAAAAACAGCAGAAGCGTATTCCGCAAATTACAACACGCCTTGAACAGATTGACAAGGTGCTGAATAAACTCTACGAGGATAACGCCCTCGGTGCTATCCCACAAGACCGATACGAGCAAATGTCACAGAAATATTCGGAGGAATACTATACGCTGAAAGCGGAACTTGCAGAACTCAAAGAACAGTTATCCGCGTTTGAGGACGCAGGAGGATGGGCGCATAAGTTTTTGAAGCTGATAGAACGCTACGCCGCCTTTACCGACCTTACCCCCGCCATTCTCAATGAATTTATCAGCAGAATTGAAGTGCATGAGCGCGATAAGAAAAGGGCAAAACAAGCTGTTCAGCATATCGGGATATATTTCAGCTATATCGGCAAGTTTGAAAACGAACTGACACAGCTTGCAGAGCCGACAGAGGAAGAAATCCGGCAAATGCGGGAGAAAATCGAAGAAGCCCAAAAGGAAAAGAGCCGCGCTTATCATCGGAACTACTCAAAGGAATACCGGGCGAAAAACCTTGAAAAACGCCGGGAGTATGAACGCATCAAGGCGCGGGAATATCGGGCAAAGCGAAAGGCGCAAGCCGCTGCGCTGCCCGTATCGTAAAACAGAATAACCGACAGCAGAAAGGGATTTTCCAACTATGGGAAATCCTTTTTTTGCACCCAAAGGAAGGAGTGACCCAATGACAGAAAAGAAAACCACAACCACCGCGCAGAAGCAGCCGGATGGTATCATCACAACACAGCGGAACGGACAGACCATCGTTGCGGAGTTGTTTTTCAATCACAGAAGCGCAGAAACATTCCGCGACAAGCTGCTGAAAGCGATACTTGCCGACTATTCGCATTTTTCTGCGTCTGACGGTCAAGAGCCGTAAAAACGGAATATTTGACGATTGGAACACTCTGGACGAGGAATGTATCGCCAGAGCATTTTCTATTGAAAAAACGCCGTTTTTCCCAAGTCAAGAGCCGAAGAAAACACCCGAAAAATGCCCCTACTGCGTAACAGGGGCGCAGAAAGGAGAGTTTATGAAAACAGGACTGAAAAAGCAGGAAAAGACCACCGATATTTGGTTTGACGAGAAAGACCCCCTTATCCATATCCGCACCCACAACACCGACTTGAAGAACAGGCTGACCGCGTACAGCCGCCGCTTCCCCTCTGTCTGTAAGCTGACCGACAGCGACCCGGAAACGGGCTGTATGGAGTTTGAGATTGCAAAGGGACGCTTCTCTTTCCGTCTGACCGCACCATACAGCGAGGAACGCAGACAGGCGGCAAGCGACTATGCAAAGAAGCATGGTATTTCAGCCGGGAAAAGCAAGCCATGACACAAAGATACAGTAAAATTATTAGGTAAGGACGGTTGATGTCTATGTAAAACGAACAGGAGGATAAAAATTGACTGGAAGCATTTACGGCTATGTGCGTGTCAGCACAAGAGAACAAAACGAGGACAGGCAGCTTATCGCCTTACGCGAGGTAGGCGTTTCAGATAAGAATATCTTTATGGATAAGCAATCCGGCAAAGATTTTGAGCGTCCACAGTACAAAAAGCTGCTTAGAAAAATGAAAAAAGACGACCTGCTCTATATCAAGAGCATAGATCGTCTGGGACGCAACTATGAAGAAATCTTACAGCAATGGCGTATCATCACAAAGGACAAGGGCGTTGACATTGTGGTTTTGGATATGCCCCTGCTTGATACGCGCCGGGGAAAAGACCTTATGGGAACATTTCTCTCGGATATTGTGCTTCAAGTGCTGTCCTTTGTGGCAGAAAACGAGCGCACCAATATCAGACAGCGGCAAACAGAGGGTATCGCGGCAGCAAAGGCGCGGGGTGTGCGCTTTGGGCGACCACCACGCCCCTTGCCGGATAACTTTCATGCTGTTTATCAGAGGTGGCGTGCCGGGAAAATTACCGGCACAGCAGCCGCAAAAGAGTGTGGTATGCCCCTTGCGACCTTTCGCTACCGGGCAGAAATCTACGAAAAAGCCAAATTATTGTAAATAGGCGGTTTTACAGAAAGGTGTACTTTCCTGTAAACCGCCTATTGCTTATAGGTATTTAATATTATACTTCTTCAGACGGCGTTTTTCAAGTCTTGAAATGTAAATATTCGTTTATATCCCGGCTAATTTGTCGATAAAATGCGTTTACAGGAAAGTACACGTTACTAAAGGGAATGGAGATAAATTATTAGATATACTACTGACAGCTTCCAAGAAGCTAAAGAGGTCCCTAGCGCCTACGGGGAATTTGTATCGATAAGGGGTACAAAT
>ERZ1027001.571-NODE-571-length-23561-cov-6.473369_pt1 | contig 23561 bp, 25 predicted proteins | sample MGYA00519452_ERZ1027001 | MGnify/ENA primary metagenome ERZ1027001 (study PRJEB26926, sample SAMN06164867) | human gut metagenome | biome: ENVO:00009003; feature: ENVO:2100002; material: ENVO:00002003 | host: Homo sapiens | place: USA | collected 2012 ...
GAGATTACTACGCGTCTCGTGGGCTCGGAGATGTGTATAAGAGACAGATCTAAAAATTATCTTTTAGGAGAAAGATATGGCTTCTTTGACATTACGAAGAGTCGGGGGATCGGTAGTAGCCACATTTCCCAAGGCTTTACTTGAACTTTTGAACGCAACAGAAGGCGACACCGTTGAATATACGTTTGACGACGGCAAGCTGATTATTGAGTCCAAACAAAAGAAACGCAGAAAACTTCCGAAATATGATCTCAGCCAACTCCTCGAGGAGCACAAACAGATCATGCCCTTGCTGGAAGAAGAGTATGAAATTTGGGGAAAAGATAAACGTAAGGGCACCGAATTATTATGAAAAAGGTACTTCAACAAGGTGACATCATACGTATTGCTTTCGATCCCTCGCTGGGACAGGAACAGCAAGGCGTTCGTCCAGCGCTTGTAGTCAGCGTTCAGCCGGTAAACGCTCTTTCTAACCGCGTTATTGTTGCGGCTATCAGTAACGGTGCGGGTTTTAATCGAAAGTACGGTCTCGTCGTTCCTCTCATTGGAACGGGACTGCAAACGACCGGTGTCATTATTTGTGATCAGCTTCGCACGATGGACGTCCGAGCAAGGGAAGCTACTTTCATTGAGACCGCTCCTCAGTATGTTGTTGATGAAGTTTTGGGCAAGCTTGCAGCCATTCTCGGAATAGAGGAGTAAGGTTTTCATTGCTCCGTCTCCTCATAACCGAAACTGAAATTACGTGTAGCCCGGTCTTTTCCGAAGTTGAATTTTGCTTCCTCTTTTTTCTGCATTGCTTTCTTTTGTCTTTGCTGTGCAAATTCAGTTACAGGGACGCGAATGCCGGAAGGTGTCGGTGGTTTTGTGGCGCCGCAGCCGGTTAAACCGAGGACAAACAAAACTGAAATACAAAGCACTCTTGCTGAGAAAAGTTTTTTGTCGGTCATATTTGTTCCTTTTATAGCAAGTTTGCTATATTTTGATTTTGGATTGTTGGAAGGATGAAATTGGTTATGAACTTTCGAAAGTCCGAAGAAGACTTTGAGGACGTTTTAAACGAACAATTAAAAAATCCCGAATTCAAAAAATGCTTTGATGAGGCCGGTGCCGAATATGCAACATTTAAAAATGCTATGGAGGCTCGCAAAGAAGCCGGCTTAACACAAGAAGACATTGCAGAAAGGATGGGTACTACCCAATCTTCTGTTGCCCGTTTAGAGATGAAGCTGAGTAAAGGCATTCTTCCCTCCCATACTTCATTAGTGAAGTACGCAAGCGCGCTCGGCAAACGCGTTGTGATTACCTTTGTTTGATTCTGAATTAACACGTAGTTATCCCTCTGTATTTCTGTTTTTTAAGATTTCATTGGCGATCCGTTCGTTTTCCCGACTCTGCGCCTCGTTCACTTGTTCCGAAGACCCGGAGGTTTGTGCCGAAGACTGCGGAATGCTTGGTTCGGGTGACGGGGTGTTGAATTGAGCTCTTTGGTCAAACTGCGAATGATCCGCTGAGAAATCAAATGCCGGATCTGCTGCACCGGAATCGCCGGGCGCTGCTGAAGCTGTAGTCCCTGAAGTTGCTCCAAAAGAAGCAGGAGTCGGGGAAGCGCTTTGAGCGGGCATCGAACTAGTTGTTCCCGTCATTCCTGAAGGAGATATCGACGGTGCAACGGAAGACGGTTGTGCTCCGTATGCAGCACCGAGCGCCGCAGCATTGGCTGCCGCCACCTTTTCCTGCTGTGGCGTCTGGTTCATGTTTGCCGGGCCGGTAAATGCAGGGGCAGGAGCGCTTGAAGAACCGGATTGCGAGCCCGAGCTGTTTCCTCCTGTCGGACCGGAAGAACCGTCAGAACCCGCGTTTGCCGGAGTTCTTAATTTGTCCGGGTCGGTGAAGAACTGTCTGACTGCGCCTGCCGCGTAACCGGCAGTCGCTGCTGCAAATGAACCGGGATTAGTAAGGCCGCCGCTGCCAAGGAGGTGCTGGGCTTGAGACTTCAGAGCATCTCGGTTTTCTTTAGCGTAATCGGTATCCTGAGCATTAGCGCGTCCGTACATACCGCCCGCGTAACCCAGCATAGCACCGCCCGTGACGGCAGCCATCGTTCTGCCGAAACTTTGCAGCATACCTGCTACCGAGGCAGCCTGAAGCGCAACACCTCCGGTAAGACCGGCGGCAAAAGAGGGAATGGATTTCACAACGGTCGCTATGGCGAGAACGACAACGGCAAAAACGCCAAGGTTTACAAGCAAGACACCGTAATCTTTTCCACCCTCAGCTGCCGAGGCAAAATCTGAAACTTGTTGAACACGTTCTAGAAATATTCCGTTAATTAACATGAGGGTTCCAGCCACCGCAACCAGCGTAAATGCCCAGCAAACCACGGCCCTGAGCCATCCGTCGAACCACGTCCGAGTCACAGTGAACATCAATGTGCAAATAAACAGCGGCCCGAAGGCTAATCCCATCACTAGAAAAATTTCGTAGAGCAGCAGGTAGCCGACGGCAAGGAACATGAAGTAGATGCAGACAGCCAGCATGAGAACCATCAATAAAATAATGAAGAGGCTTGTGGCTATGCTTTCACCGATAGACCAAACGCTCCAAGAGCTGTTCGACCAAATGTTGTAAATAGCCTGAAACCCGCTCATAAAAGTTTCCCACGTTTGATCTGCGGCACCCCATGCATTACTGATGCCACCTCCGGTCGTGGCGTGGGATATTGCATTCAAAAGCAGATTTTCGATGCCGTAAACTGCCGGGATGACGTAGGTGACAAAATTCGCGGCATTCAGTCCGAAAAAAGCGACCAATACGATTTTCACGCACTGTGTTATCAGATCGGGGATTGCACCTTCGGCACGTCCTGTTGTGATTTGATAAGCCCGGGCAAAAAAGTAGATCATGATGCCGGTGTAAATAATCGGACTGATGCTCGAGATGATTTCGCCTGAAACCGATTCGGCAAATCCCGCCATCGTGCTTCTGACCTCATTGCCGAACGCTTCAAAAGTACCCGCCATAGGATTCTCCTTTTAGTTTTTCGGCGGACGGATTGCTCGCTCAATGTCGGCTTGAGTCATGCGAGGAAACATTTTTTGATGTGCCTCCCTTGCTGCTTGTTGACGGACGAACTCGTTCTGTTTGGTCATCTGGGCTTGCTGAAATTGGGCGGCAAGCTGAGAAGACTGAAGCGCAACTTGTTCGGCCTGAATGCGGGCGGAAAGATCAGCAATGGATTTAGCATCCGTGGCGGTATTGATCCGGCTCATCAGTGATTCAATGTTTTGAAGACGCTGATTGGCGGTGTTGGCTGCTTCTTCCAATACTGCCTGTTGTTCAGCTTCAAATTCACGGGCCTTCAGGCAGTTTTGCTTAACTTCGCCGTCAAGGTGGCTGCAAACGTCTCCGAGTTTCAGTCGGTCGAAAATTTCCCTACCCAAACTGCTGAGGGAAGATGTCCCGTTCATGATTCCGTTCAGCCGACTGCGGGCGGCACTCGGAATCAAATTTCTAAGATTAAGGTTGTAATCAACCAATCCCAAACCTCGGGTTCCGGTGAAGTTCTGAAGCGTGTTGACCGCTGTGTTGTACTGCTGAACCATGTTCGAGTACATTTGCTGCATCTGCGTGAGCTGCTGCACCATCTGGGCAATGGCAGCCGCATCTACGGTAGGAATGCCGGATGCAAAAGCGCTAGTACCGGAATACATACCAGCTGACAGAATAACGGCAAGCATGATTTTTTTGTATTTCATTTTTAATCCTCCTTGGAAGTCTGAGGAAGGGGTTCGTCCCCGAAGAAATAAGGAATCCAAACATCTGGGTCGTCTCCCACGAGAGAAAACAACTTTTCACCGAACTGGGTGGTTCCGGCTGTTCCGGAAAAAATCTTCAGAGCGCGTTTGAAATTTCCGAGGTCTAGCCGGATCATCACGGACACAGGCCCCTGCTTAATCAGCATCAGACGGCTTTGCGTATCGAGGCTTTTGATGATTGAAAACTCATCTTTCGTACACTTGAAACCTTCCGTGTAATCCTTTTCATTTGCATACGGATTGGGCAAATAGATTTTCGTGGCTGTGTTGTCTACAAACGCAGAACCTCTTTCGCTTTTCAGGACATCCTCGGGAGACTGAGAGGCAAACACAAAAATACCGTTTTGCTTACGAATTGTTTTGAGCTTGTCGAACGCAAACTGCGCTGTAGCCGGATCAGAGAGATACTTCCAGAACTCGTCCATCACAATAATGGTGCGTCGCTTATCCTTCATTACCTGAGTTTCAATCAGATAAAGGAGAATTTCCGTAATCGGGCCGCGGACGTCCTCATTTTCCAAAAAGTCCGTGCCGTCGATGCCGAAGTTGGGAAATTCGTTGAGATCGAGCGTGTTGACTTCATTGTCAAAGGCCCAAGCAAGAGGCCCCGTCTCAATCCACTTGGACAGCCGCATCGTAAGTGAGTTCTGTGCGTCTTCCACCCGGTCTCCGGTCTGAAGACTTTGCGGGAGCACCGCGAGTCTGCGATACTTCGCGGGCATGGACATGACGGTCTCAACCGCCGTTGCGATTCTCTGTTCATCCAGAGGAGTGATCTGAAGCCCGTCGCGTCCGATCAGACGCTTTGTCCATCCGATCAAGAACTGAATGTTCTCTGCCGTCGGCTCCAACTGGAAGGGATTGATGCCGGAAGGTTTTCCGTTTTCAATTGCCAAATATCCGCCGCCCATCGCTTTAATGGCAAGCTCAGCACCTTTATCCTTATCAAATAAGATGACTGAGAGCTGATGGTCTTTATCGCGATACTTTTGCGCCGAGCACAAAAGGAAATTCAGCAATACCGTCTTGCCCGCGCCGGAAGCTCCGAGGATTGCCGTATTCCCGAGCGGCACGTCCCCTATAGAATCTTTTTCGGGATCGGTGTAATGGAAATTAAAATAATACGGCTGATCGCTCGGCATTTTCATTAACGCGACAGCTTCTCCCCAAGGGTTCCGGTCGCGTTTCCCGCATGGAAAATTATGAAAACTGGCGAGATGAGCAAAATTCATGCTTGAGATTTTTGCGACTCTCGGACGATCTTTTCTCCCGGGAAGCTGATGCAGATAGGACGTAACCAGCGCGAGAGTGGACTTGATCGGTAAAAATCCCGCGTCCTGCAACTTTTTTACCGAGTCGTTTGCATTGGCAACAACGGTATCTTCGCTGCCAAACACCAGCAGTGAATAGCTGTAGTCGCCGATAACAATCTGACCGTTGGCTACCATATCTCGTGCCAATGACAGCAGCTGCATTTGCGAAACGGCATCGTCTTGAGCCGACCTTAATTGGTTTTGCTGCAATTTCAGGGCTTTCAATCCCTTGTTTTTTGAAAGCGCAGTAAAGGTTTGTGTCTCAATAAAGGGATAGGAACTCTGATCGAAATTGGTGCTGTAGAGCAGTCCGTCGAGAAGCCGAGAATACGTTGCCATCGGATAATCTTTAAGCTCTATCGACTGCACATAAGATTTCCCCAAAGCCGTTTGAAACTCAAGGGTATCGGCTCCGCCGAAAACCTGTACGTTTCCCAGAGCTTCGTTTAACGGCATGAAGGGCACGCGGACTTTCTGCCATTGTCCGGTAATCAGATAGTTGTAGAAGGAGAGCTGATGAGAATAAACAGTTCCGTGCTCATCCGAATACTCTCCGAGCACTGCGGGTTCATAATCCCTAAGTGAACTCACCAGCTGATCGAAGACTTTTCCGAAAATATCCAAGCGCTCTTTGAGCTCCTCCCGGATTTCCGATTCTTTGTACTTGTCTCTTTTTAAAACAGTCGCTTTATGACTGACCAACGATACGTAAAGCTCGGTCGCCATCAGGTTGTTTTCCGAGATTTCACGGTTATAGGCGCGGACGAAGTCTTTGACAAAACGGCTGCTTAAATTTTCGTCCGGCACGGAAAGTTCATCATGGACAACGCGCCGGATTCTATGCACCTTGAGTGACATTTCGTCCGTTGAGGACGCGCTTGCCATTACTTTTAAAAAGTTGTTCTGGCGCTCCGCATCTCTTTGGAGCGCTTCGTTGGAAACCGCCTCAAATACTTTTCCTGAGATCTTTACTGTCGCAATCAAATCCCCATCTCGGCAGATCACCACGCCGGGCGCAATAACCGCCGAATAGGGAATAAACTGCGAGAGGCTTTTCTCGGAATTATCAAGCGATTTTCTTTGGGCAAACATTGTTTACTCCTTGCTTTTTTCAAAAACGAAAAGCTCTTTTTTTTCTTGTTTGGGACTCAAACTTGTGACGTTTCCCCAAAACTTGCGGTTTTTGGTTTGAATGAGATTGATGCGAATGTAGGAGAGCAGCTGGGAAAAAATCTGCTCGTCCTTATCGGCCAACATCTTTAGATAAAGATGTGTAAACGGAGCGATCAGCATCAATGGAATCCAAATCCAAATAGCCAAAAGCGCAATGACACCGATATTCAAAACAAAAACTTTGAGCGGAACGCCCCCGACGCAAGCCGGGCGCGTAGCGCCTTTAAACAGCGGGCTTGACGTTTCCATTTAGCCCACCAGCAAATCGGCCAGCCAAGGAGCGGCAGCCACTAAAACGGCGCCCAAGAAAGGACCGGCAACCTGCTGCAAAGTGGCACTTGTGAAAATAATTTTGTAACCGGCCCATACAAGTGCAATGGTCACAACGACGAGTGAGACACCCTGCAATGTCGTTAGAATCGTCTGAAACAGGGTGTTGATACTCTGGGTTCCGGCAGCGGCAAGAGCAGGATCGCACAGCATCAAAGCAGTCAGAAGGGCGGGGAATAAGAAGTTGGATTTTTTCATGGTTAAACTCCTAAGTTAGTCGGATTAAAAAATCAATCCGGTTGATGGTTTGTCGCCTGTGGCGACAAGGGTTGAAGATTCTTTTGTTTGGGTTTCGGCTTCTCGGATGGACGGGACGGTCTGCACATTGAGCCCGGCATTGGCGCGCACCTTATCCACGTACCCGTGCCGATAGCCGGTCTGAAAATTTCCTGAGTAGTAGCAGCTCAAGGCATCATGCAGCGAGTTACTGCCGCTGCGGTTCTGCGCCCTTTGGTAGCACTCGGAAAGGATTTTTGACGCCGCTTTTAGATTGGTACATGCATCCAGTGCCCCGGCTGCATTGATACCGAGCTTGGAAAAATTCTTCTTATTGATTTGCGCCAAACCGACCGAATAGTTTTTTCCTTCAAGTTCCAGCTGCGCAATGATTGCCATCGCCTCATGGAATGCTTTCGGCTGCTTAGAACCTCCGCCGACAATGCCAATGGCATACGGGTTAAAACTGGATTCGGTTCTGACCAATGCGCGCAGGGTGTCTTCAGACACCTCCGGTGCGCAGCGTTTAGCCAAATCTCCGAAATCATCGGCAAAGACCGGTCCGATAACGGAAAAAGCTAAAAATGTCAAAAGCAGTTTTTGATAATTAAGAACTGTCATTTGTTTTCTCTTGGGTTGAGACTCATTGGTCAGCGCCCTCTTAGAGCGCTCACCGATGAATCCTTCATTCATCGGGGTTGTGCGGACTCCTTGAGGAGCCCGCGTTTGTTTTTAGATTTGTTTAGAAGCGGTATCTGGCCTCGAACTTGAAGGCGTGATCTGCTTTGCCTTTGGTGCCGCCCGTGAATCCGTAGCGGACACCAAACGTTGCCGGACCTTTATCGGCCTGTACGCCTAAGTTCACGTTTGTGCCGAATTTGCCCGCAAATTCACCGGAGAGCTTGTCGCTGACACCGTTGAAGTTGCTGAGTTTCGTCTTCTGTTCGGTATCCCCGAATTGCGGGATGAGCGTCAGATCAGCTTGCGGACGGACATTCCAGCCGGAAGCGGTCATAATGTCGCCTCGAACCGCAACGCCGACAGGCAGCTGGAAAGTATTTGTGGCATCAGGTGTGTTGCCCCAAACTTTCTTCCCGTCTACTTTCGTGTCGTAGCTGCCGGACTTGGCCCACACATAACGCAGTCCTGCGTGAGGAATCACGTTTGCCTTGCCTACCGGCAGAGTGGCTTCGGCTCGAGCGCCGAGACTGAATAAGTTGGTCTTAACATCTGCGTCGGCCTTGTTGAATCCGGCTGCATTAATGCTCTGAGTAATATCAGAGGAGTTATGCATCCAGCTCAGGGTGCCGATCAGGTTGACTCTATCGACAGGGGCATAGGCGCCGTAAGCGTGCAGACCGAAGCTGTCATACTTGTTCTTGGTCTTCAGCACGTCGCCGGTGGAATCCAGCGAGCCGTGGCTATAGCTGAATGCCGCTCCCAAGATGACGGATTTACCGGCGAGCTTGCGGTCATAGCCCATAACAAGACCGTAGGCGTTTGTATCGAATCCGGCCTTAGAAATACCCGTTGCGCTGAGGCTCTTGTATTTCTGTTTGCCGCCGATGACATCAACCCAAAGATCATTTCCGCGCTCCCATTCGCGCATAACACCGTACTCGGTAAAGGCTTCGTTTCGCATGGAAATTCTGCCCTCGATGGAGTCGGCTGCCGTGTTGAGGTCGTTCATGGAAACGCTCATAGCGCCGCCCGCAAAGGCGATATTGGCAACAGAGTTGATGACTTTGGTCTTACCTGCAACATCAAGCTCTTTATCGCGCAGAACGCGGCAAACAAAGTCAGCTCCTGCGTCACCGCTCTTGCAGTGCAGCAGATCGTCGTTGGCGATATTCGGGATTGCAATGTCAGGATAGACTGTGCGGACATCGGCCAGCGTTGCATTGACCCAAATCTTGCTCGGGTCATTGTGCAGCGTCAGAATCCAATTGATGCCACTTCCGTCCTGCGGCAGAGCGTAGAGGTTGTCACCTGTCCAACCACCCGTCCACATACCATCGTCGGATTCATTACCTCCGGTGATGTAGCCGTTGACAATCGTGTAGTCTCCGACTTCGTCAATATTGCCGAGAACGAGGTTTGCACCTTGTTCAACTGTTACCTTGGCAATATCGCTTGTGGTATTGAATGCGCTCTTACCGTCTGTAAGGATAGAGCTGTCAATAACGGTCAAAGAGTCTTTGGCGAAAAACAAATCACCGTTTCCAATTTGGACATGGTTGTCCTTATCTGACCAAACGTTGGGACCGACGGCAATACCTCCTCCCGGGCCCGTTGTCACGTTATTGGTAATAACCAAGCGGCTCGGTGTGCCGCTCGGCACGGTCGGTGATCCGATGGAATCGGCCCAATCCAATCCGCCTGTCGGCCCGAGGTTGAGGTCGCCGTTATTTTTCACGTAGATGTTCGTGTCGATAACGTCGCCTTCAGGATTGATTTCAGCCTTAACGTGATTTTCCTCAGAAGGTTCTCTATCGTTTCCGATCACGAGATCACCGCCGTTAAGATCGGTTTCCTCGGCTTTCAGACTGCCTCCGTCGATCTTGACAAGGCCGTCGTCAATCGTGAGCTTGCCGGTTTCAATGTCGCCGATATTGTTCACGTCGCCGCCCGCAACAACCACGTTGTTCCAGATAGACGTGCCGGAGTTATCGTGTACACCGTCCGGGTCAATTGTCAGGATATCTCCTTTTTCGTACCCGGAATTATTCGACGTACCGCCGCCCTGAATCGTCATATCGTCGTATTCAGATTTGCCTTGGTTGTCGAGTGTCCCGGAAACAAGAGTATCGGTAACCTTGGTAGCGTCAACTTCACCCTTATTGGTCTTGTCACCGGCTATGACATATTTGTCGTTAATGGTCTCTTTGCCTCCTTCTTCGGTAGTGGCCGAGCCTCCAACTTGTACGGTCTGGTTGTTCCAGATCGAGGTGCCTGAGTTGATATGCTCACCACCGTCCTCGATTATGAGGATGTCACCCTTTTCATAGCCGCTGTTGTTGGACTTGCCGCCATCACCGACGGTCATATCGTCGTAGTTGGAGGTTCCCTGATTGTCGAGCGTACCCGTAACTTCGGTACTCTCAACACCTGTGGCATCAACTTCGCCCTTGTTAACACGGTCGCCCGCAATAACATATGCGTCGTTAATAGTTTCTTTACCACCGGCTTCTACTGAGGAAGAAGCGCCGGTTTCGACAGTAACGTTGTTCCAGATGGAAGTTCCGCTGTTGCTGTGCTCACCTCCGTTGGCAACGGTCAGAATGTCGCCTTTTTCAAAGCCGACATTTTCAGACTTACCGCCGTCGGCAATCGTCATGTCGTCATAGTTGGCCGTACCTTCATTGCGCAGGATGCCTGCAACGTTGGCAACTGCCGTCTTGGTAGCGTCCAGAACAGCTTCAGCGCCCTTGTTGACGAACTCACCGAGAACGTCGAACACACTGCCGACATCGAGCTTACCTGCGTTTTCGCCTTTGCCCTTATCGGCAACGGTGACACCGTTCCAGATCGAAGTGCCGGTGTTGACGTGAGAGCCTTCAACCGTCAGGATGTTGCCCTGTTCGGTTCCGCTGTTGGTCGAAGATCCGCCTTCAGCCACAAGCATATCCTTGTAGTCGGCCTGACCTTCGTTGATATGAGTACCCGAGACAGTGACTTTTTCGACCTTGGAGGCGTCCAGAACAGAGTTTCCGCCTTTGTTCGTGAAAGAGCCAGCAACGTCAAACGTCGGGCCTGTACCGTCCTTTTCATCCAGAGAGAGCTTGCCTTCGTTAACAGCAGCACCGTTTCCGGTCAAACTGTTTGTATGAAGGATCGCGTTGGAGTGAACATGAACATTACCGTTGTTGGCAATCGTCCAGTCCGCAAATTCGCCGTTCTTGGCTTCCAAAGCCCCGTTTTCTCCGATATTGGAGGAGAGAATCCATCCGACCGTCGGAGTAACTCCGCCGTGAGAGCCGAACGTAAACGTACCGTTGTTCACGTCAATGGAGCCGCCGTCGGCAGAATCCTTCAGCAGTTTATTGGCATCATCACCAAAAGAACCTTCAGGAATTGCATTGACGGCATTGCCGACAAGAACCAATTCCTTACCGCCTTCGATTGTGACTTTATCGGTATGGGAGACATCTTTGAATCCCATACTAATATTGATCGAATTGGTATTCGGATCATTGGACTCGGCTCCGATCACTAAACCTTTGATCGTCTGGGCTGTATCGGTGTCTTTGTTGTACTCATCGGCAGACTCATTGTGCAAAGTGGTGGTGTTGAGCACAATGCCCGGATTCAGAACGACATCGAGTCCTTCTTTTTCCAAATCGTTGGCAGTTGTGATAGTGAAGGGCGCGGTCATCTGTCCCAAGAAATTGATGGTCAGATTAGCTGCGTTTTCAAATGCATTCGCAATTTTGTCGGTGACGCTGACAATCAGCGAAGCGCTGAAATAGTCGTCGTCCAACGCGAGGTTGCCGCTCTCAACATTAAGACCGATTTTGATCTCATCTTTAACTGCGCCGACGGTAGTTGCAGAAAGCACTGTGGTCGGAAGCTGTACGGTGCCTGTTTCGGCGTCCGATGCGTCGATACGAATAGCCTCAGTCGTTACAGAGCCGAAAATTTGATCGGCACTTGTCTGAAGAACGCCGCCCTGAAGATTAATAGTGTCAGCCTTCGTTCCGTCAAGTTCGATCTTGGCAACGTCAAGAACGCCGCCCTCCATGATATTGACAGTCGTATCGCTGTTGACTACGCCCGCGATAACCTGCGTCAAATTATCTTTATAGTGGGACTTATTCTCAGCAGAATCCTCGTTATCAATCACCGGAGTCTGATTGCCGCCGGAGATGTTAACAGTGTTATTGCCGAGGAGGCCGGTAACGTTTCCTTCGGAATCGCGAACTTCGGAAGCATCAAAAATACCGCCCTTTATGTTGAGCGTGGAATCTTCAAAGAATCCTTTATCCGCTTTGAAATGACCGCCCAACTGGTTATAGACAGAGTTCTTCGCATCGAGCTCGGCAATATTGAGATTGCCCTTGTTAAGGTTAATCGTTCCCTCGTTGGAAACAACCTTCTGAAGGTTGCTGTCTCCGTCGGAAGTGAACTGCCCGCCGGTCGCGATTTGCGTCAAAGCAATATCCGAGGTGTTTCCACCGGCATTGACAAATTCTCCGCCGTTAAGAACCAGCTGATCGGCCTTGACTGAACCGGCTGCTTGGTTAAAGAAGCGGTCGTTCTCAGCCAGAATAAGATTTCCGACCTCAACGTTGCCTGTATTTTCAGACTTGGCAGCCGCAAATTCGTTAGCTTTTACCGTTCCGGCATTGTTCAGTTCTTTTAATTGAACCTTTTCAGCCTCAATCGAGGCATCCTGTCGAACATCAGCCAGTGTCACATCCTTGGAGCCGACAGAACCGCCCTGAATCATGCCCTTCAATAACATGAGGTTTGAAAGCTCAAGGTGGCCTTCATTGGCAATGCCGACATCGGCGGCATCAGCCATTTCAATCTTAGTTGTCCCTGAATCTTTGAACTGAGCTTCGGCTGCGTTTTGAACCTGACCGCCCGAGACATTCAGTCCATTCAAGGCTAAGGAGCCATTGTTGCCAACCGTGCCGCCTGTGACATTGAGCGCATTGGTATTTTCCATTGTGCCGTTGTTGTTGAGTTCACCTGAAGCAACCGTGACACTCTGAGTTCCGTCAACTTTGAGGGTTCCGTCATTGGTAACAGTACCGTTAAGTTCGGAGGCTCCGTTAAGTCCGGCAATTGTCAGGACGGCATCCGCTGCATTAGTAACAAGAGATCCTGCTTCCGTCAGGAGCGAGTCCATTTTGGCAAGCGCATTATTAATGAAGCTGCCCGCAGTTGCATCCTGAACGGGCGTCGCGGCTTGAACGGTGAGTTTTGCAATGTCCACTTCGCCGCTGTTGGTCATATCACCGGCAACAGTTAGCTCATCCGTAACGGACAGTTTGCCCTGATTTTCCAGCGATCCACGAATGCCGTAAGTTCCCGAAGCACCGGCAAGAGCGTTACCGGAAACGGTCAGTTTTCCGGCTGTCAGTTCAGCACCTTGCTTATTAACAGAACCGTATTCGCGTAGAGTCAGCTCATTGAACTCTGCGGTACCGTTGTTTTCTAGGTATCCGCTAATATCCGCAGTGCCGATATCAAAAGTTCCGTGATTAACGAACGAGTTGTTGGTGTTTCGGGATGCGATATTCTGAGCCTTGAAAATGCCGTGGTTGCTCATAGCACTGCCGTCAACAGCCGTATAGCTGCCGACAATCAGCTGAGTGGCTGTGTCATCGGCATTGCCGATAACCAGTCCCTCTCGGTCATTACCGTAACCGGCAGAGCCGTTGTTCAGGACGTCAACGGTAAACTCGCCATTTTTGACAATCACTTGACCGCCGGCACCTCCGATTTTGTTATTGGCCGGGGAAATACCGATATTGAGTTCTGCAAGATGTCCCTTCGTTGCAGCGGCTGAACCGTAAGAGCCTAGCGTTAACTTAGAAGGAGTCAAGTTTCCGTTGTCGTTGCGGTTGCCTCCTACCCAAACAGCGCCGTCAGCTAATTCCACCGGAGCGAGATTGGGATTGGGCTGGGCCTGACCAACCAAAACGAAGTGGCTGCCACTATTAATATAGAGGCCGTCAGAAACGCCGGTTACGTTCATAAACCCCATTGACTGGTTTAAAACGTTCGGCGTACCGGAAGTCGGAACAACAACGGCTGCGCTGTCATTAACACCTACAACCAAAGAAGTTGCGCCCGGATTTGCAGCGCTTTCATTGGAAAGCGTTTCATTAGCAAACGTTGCGTAGGCTAGAGTTCCGGCGGCAGTGGCTTTAATGGAATTTGCGAGATCTACATTAAATCTCTCAGCAGCTTTGCCGTTAAATGCAACTTCAAGTTCTCCGCGGCGATCCGCAGGAACATCTCCGATTGCTACGAGCTTATTAACTGCGTCACCGGCAAGAGCAGCACTGTAGGAGGCGTCGTCAAACGCGACAGTACCCCATTGAAAAGCGATACCCTGTGCAACAGAACCGATAACGTTACCGATGCCCGTGACGATTTGAGGATTGCTGCTGACTTCAACTTTATCTTCAGGATTTACTGCATCTAGGTTAAGTGTTGAATAATCCAGATCGGCAAAGACCTGATCCAACGTTGTGGACAGACGGCCGCCTTGCAAGTTAGTGGTCTTGTGACCGTCCATTGCAATATGTTCGGTTCTCAGTGTTGCACCGCGATTGATATTCACGACAGAAGAACTGTCGAGTGTTCCGACCGTAAATGTTGCTGCATCATTGGAACCGGAGCCCGCGCCGAGATTGTAGGTATTGCCGGAACCGAGAACAGCGTGCTCAATCGTTCCGCCGGTAAGATCAACTGTTGAATTGCTGAACCAACCCGAAGCACTCGAAAGACTGCCTGCCGTCTGTACATATTTAATATTGTCAGCCTCAAGGCTTCCGGTTTTGATTTGTCCGGCATTCGTAAAGGTATCGTTGCCAAGACCGGCGCGTTTGAACACTATCAGACCGTCCCCAGTAATCGAGCCGGAGTTATTCAAAGTACCGCCGAAAGTAAACGTACCTGCATTTTTGATCGCGCCGGTATTCGTAATACCTAATCCGCTGCCGTCAACGAAAATGTCAGACACGCCGCCGAAAGCTTCGGCGCCTGAAGCATTGATAAATTCACCCGCAATCGAACCGGTTCCGTAATAAGCAATGCCGTTATTAGTCTTGCTACCGCCCTCAGAAACCGTCGTTGCCCTTGCAACAGCTCTGGCTACTTTTCTTAAGCGAAGAGGAGAAGTAGCGAAAGTTTGTTGCGCGTTGTCTCCATTAATAAAATAGCCGCCGTTATTAATAACTAACGAATCGGCAATCAATGTGCCATTGTTGGAAACAACACCGCCGCTTAGAACCGTGAGTTCCGAATCATCGCCGGTAAATTCTGCAACAGCGCCTGAAGCATTGGCGATCAAACCGGATACCTGTGTTTTACCCGTTGCTTTAAGAGTGTAAGTATTTCCGATGGTGCCAATGTTGCCGTCACCGCGGGAACCGATAGTTGTATTGAAAAGACGGATTTCGCCCGGATTTTCAAGAGTGCCGAATACGGTTGAATTATCCAGCGCTTCCATGTAACCGAAATTTCTGAGTGTGCCGTTGACGTTAACCGTATTGGCAATTAACCGAGCGCCTTGGCTGTTTTGCAAGGTTCCGTCGATATCTGCTGTTCCAACTAATTTGGCATTGGCATTATTAATAAATCTGCCGCCGAACTGAGTATTACCGCTGACAGTCAATTTTCCATTGTTGCGGACCTCTGCGCTGTTCCAGCCGTTTAAGGCTCCGAGGATAGTTTCACCGTTATTTTCAAGAACTGCTTTATCGGTAAATGTTGCGCTATCGCTGCGGAACATAGAGTTTTTATCTACCGTTGTCGTACCACCGGAAGAAGAGTGATTCTTTACAAGATAATCACCGGCAGCAATCTTCAATTCTCCGCCGTTGGACAGATTGACCTCAGCAGCCTGACCTTGATAAAGAGAAGAATCTTTAATACCGAGGCTGCCCAGTATCAGTTTGGCTCCGCTGCCGACAGCAGAAATAACTTTTTCAGCTAGAGTGAAACGATTTCCTGTTCCGTCGGACTTACCGCCGATCAGAGTAAGCTCTTTCCCGTCTTGAATTGTTGTTCCGGTTGCTTCGTTGATGCCTGTGAAGCCTGTGTTGTTGCGCAAACCTGAATCTCCAACGACGATTGCTCCGTTTTCGCCTTCAAGTTTTCGGTCTACGAAAATGACATCGCGAAGATGCTCAACGTTGTTGTACAGCTCGTTGGTTTTTGCGACGGTTAATTTATCATCATGTGAAACGCCCGCTATCTTGCCTTGGAACTCGAGGGTCGTTGCACTTCCAAACTGTTCTTTGAATGCCTTTGCCAAATCCGCAGCTTGGGTCTGAGTCAAATTGACGCCGGTCACGATGACTTTTCCGCCGGTGAACGAGGCATGATTAATTAGTTTCTGAGCAATTGAACCGGGGGCATACTTAGTGAAGAAATCATTCAAACTGGATTTAACTTCTTGCGGTAAAACCGAATTCAATCCAACATAATGAAGTTCTTGTTGAGCAGTCGTCCCTAATGAATCGAAGACGTTAAATGAGTTGTTGGTTTGGACAATTCCGCCGCTTACTGCCAAAACGCCGGAAGGCCCGAAAGACCACACCCCGTCATGTGTGTTGAGCGTTCCGGAAGTATTTAACTTATCCGTGAAATTAACTGCACCATAACTATTGATAGTCCCATAGTTAGTGGTTTTGGCAATTGTTGCATTGCCGTTGAAGTTTGCTGTACCGTAATTGTTGAGATTCTTGTACCAGCCGCCGTTGACAGTTAAAGTTCCTCGGTTGTTGATGTTTCCGCCTTCAAAGTTCGATGTAGAAGCCCCGAGACCGGAAGCGATATTGACGACGATATCTCCCGAAACTTTGGAGGCATTAAATGAACCGCCGTTATAGTTGTAGGTGCCGCTGCCTGTTAACTTAGAGGAAAAGTTTCCGCCGGTCTGCGTCACAGTTCCGTTGTTAATAAGGTTGCCGTTTCCGGCATTGACATTCCCGCCCTGCAAATTAAATGAACCGGTATTTATCCAATTACCATATGGATTGATAGTTCCTCCGGTCATGTAAGTATTGCTGCGGGTTTGGAGATTGTTGTGGACGTCAACGCGTGAATTTCCATTGATATGGAAGGGTCCGTCAAAAATCATCCCGGAGCCGTTGACAGAAAGAACGCTGTTGCCTTCTTGGACAAAGGTTGTGTTAGAGAAGCCTCTTCCGTTGATAGTTATGGACGAAGAGTCCTTCAACCGAAATTCTGTAAGGTTATTGCTTTTGTCAGTTCCGCCTCGGGTAAGGTTGCCGATTTCATCGTAGTCACCGATATAAAGAGAGCCGGTGCTATTAACCAGAATTGAATTTGATCTGTCCCAAGTAAAATGCCCTAAATCTTCACTGTGCCATGAATGAAGTAACAGATTTCCGTTAACGGTAGTAACGGTGTTGTCCGGTCCGATGTTAAAAGCTGCTCTACCTCGAACGGACCAAGAAACATTGGAACCAGCACCAACGGTGTAATTGCCGTGCAGATTTAATGAATAATCCTGTTCGGCATAGTCTAGGTTCTGTCCGGCTGTTGATTCCCCTGCATAAATATGCTTATAAATGGCGTATGAAGGCGTCGATGCAAGGGCTAGTGCTAGACCGACTGTGATAACTGCCGCTTTTCCAGTGTTCTGGCTTGCAGCTGTCATGGCTTCGGAAACAGCGACAAAGCACCCCCGTTTCCGATTCCATATTTTCTTGAAAATTTTGTTCATATCTCCTCCTCGGGTTGTGCTATTTATTGGTCTGAGACGTCTGTGCCGGTTCTTTTTCAGCCGGCGTAAAAATGAGGGGGACGGCATCAAAAGCGACGATTTCTTTGATGCGAAGCCAACTGTCGCCGCGAATTCCCCGGAACTGGAAAACTTTCTCTTGGGATTCGGGATCGGCCAAGACATCTTGCAAAGCGGTTATCTGCGAATCGACCTTTTGATGATCTTCGGGTTTAAGGTCAAGAACTAGATTTGTTCCGTTCTTGAGATGGATAGTCACACGTTGAAAGTGAATTGCTTCTGCCATTTTTTCCTCCTTAAGGAATGAAGTTGATTTAGGAAAGGGCTTGGGAAGGAAGCCCATTCCTAAAAAAACTGAGGAGGAAAAAGGGTGCAAAAAGCCGAACCTTCCTTAAAGAAGGAAAGTCCGAACCTTGAGATTTGTCTGTTGTTCATAACTCTTATTTCAAAAAATCTGGCGGGACTTTCTGTGCAGACTGTTATGAACCGAAAGATCAACTGTCACCGTTCTTTCAACGGGGCGGGACGATTAGAATAATTGGTGCCCGGAGGCTGCATTGTCCCGCCAAGGATGCAACCGCGCCTGTCAATCAGGCCGTCTGCTTCCGGGCATTAACTGTTACGCTGATCGCAATCGGCCTCCGACCTTCAAAAGAATCCAGTCCTGAAGTTCGGCTATGTTTTCAGAAGTTCTTTTCTGGATTACTGCGCCTCTTTTGATATTTGCTTCATAAAGGTGAATCGACTTCGGCCCGGTAAGACCCACAACGCGTTTTGACTCGATGACGCGGATGGAAACATTCGGGTATTCCACATTATTGATTCTCATTTTTTATCTCCCGATTTTTCTTTGCTTTTCAAAGTTTCCAGATTGTCTTGCAGAAACCGCTCCGTCAGTTCCAAGGCGCTTTCGGCGACACCTTGTATTCGCTGATTGTTAACGATTGCCGGAAGAACTTTCATGGCAGCCAAAGTTTTCGAACTTGGAATAAAGACCCAAGCAGTCATAGAAAAAATACCAAGTAGGAGAGCAAATAAGAAAACAGCTACGGAACTCGAATCGGCAGCCATAAAGACCAAAAGGAGAGCAAACAGGAACATTACAATTAAGCCGATCTCTATTTTGTCCATTGCTCCGATCCAAAAAATATCGGAAGCCGTGATTTCAACCATAATTAACCCTTAATTACCAATGCACGCGTGTCCAGTTTTTTCCGTTGATGAAGACATCAATGGCTCGTCTGGATTGATACTTCTGCCATTTCACCTGTTCATAGACACGGACAGGTCGGTAACAAGTGGAAGAGCTGCTGCTTTCACCCGAGCTGTCATAGCAGGTGTAGCTCTCATAGGCCGTGCCCTGATAGCCCTTAACGCAAGCCTTTGTTCCGCCCCAATGACCGGGAGAGTCTTCGGTTGCTTTGAACCAATGCTCACCGCCCCAGTTGTAGCTTGCATTGCGTTTTCTCAAAATCTTATTTTTCCGACGGTCGGTTTTGAATTGATTGTTGTCGTTAATGTTTCCCTCGACGATCCAGCCTTCGGGGGCATCCTCCATCCCCTGAAGAATGCAGGGATCAAAACCGTCTGAAAGCTGCTTGGCATAGTTGCCTTCACCGGCCATCGGACAGGAAGGGAACTTGCACGGGTGACGCCACGAAAGGCAGTCAAACAGTTTGTCAATCGGAGGACGGCATTCGCTGACCGCTCTCGGTCCGTTCGGATTAGCTAAACAGAGCAGGACTTCGCATCCCCAGCGGTCGTTGCCGGTCATCAATTCGATCTTCGGCATACCCGGAATCTGAGAATAGTCCGTCGTATCGGCCAATACTTTGAAACCCGCGCAGGACAGCAGGGCGCTGACGGCTGTCAAAGCTAATAATGTTTTGGGATTTGAGACTTTTATTTTCATTTTCAGCTTGCCATCAATTCTTTGAATTTCATGGAAAAAGCGCTTGCATTCGCTAAACGTTCCGTCATCGCTTCAATGCTTATGCCTTGCTGCTCGGCGGCTTTTTTTATCGTCCAAGCATCTATCTCACACTCGTACCAAAAACACCATTTTTTTGACAATTGAATCGGTTTCGGGAACGTAGGATCGCTTTTTACCAATTCATATAACTGAGTTTTACCGCAGCCAAGGCGTTCGCAGACTTGCTGAGGTCTTAATTGATTGAGGCTTAAGTTACTCATAGAGCCTCCGATCTGGAATAAAAAGCAGCGCCGCCGGATAACCGGACAATGTTCTGAAAATGAAGGAGTTGTACATACAAATCAATTAACCCAAGGAGCCTAGTAACGGGCTCGATGCTCAGAAGCACTATTAGCGCTGGAAGACCCTCTAAAGAATCGGACAGACGGGGGGTGGGTGCCTGTTTCGATTCCTTCATCGAGAGTCCGAGGAAATTCATTATTTGAAAACTGTTCATATCAGCCCCCGTAACTGTCCAGTCCCACAAAACCGCAGCAGCCGATAAGGACAAAAGCTATGCCGACAAGCATCAGGCCGGGTGCGGTAAAGGACACAGAGTTTCTTTCGCCCTTTGGAAACAGGAAAAGAGGCGCAATTGCCAGACAGCAAGGGCCGGACAGAAGAAGGATGAAGAAAAATTTCTGTTCCGCCATCATCCCATCCTCACGAAATTGGTCTCCGGTGTACTGGGTAAAATTTGAGCTGTCAGACAAAAATCCAAACCCAATACCCGGAGAAAACTGTGAACACCAAAGAAATGGTCAAATTTCTTCAGCAGTGTCTTAGAAGTATGTTGATAATTAGCCTTATCATTGCAGCCGTTATTGGCTTTGCGGGAGCACTTTTGTTCCTTAGAAGCAAATTCCCGCAGGAGATAGATCATCTTTGCGACATCATTACTGCCCTTGGTACGGCTATCTCTGCCGGTTGTGCTTGGCTGGCTCTTTCCATTAGCAGACAATTGGTTCAGGGTAAAAAATCCAATATTGCTGAGGAGATTTCTTCGGAGAAGACGACGGCTAAGATTGCCGGGGTTGAACCAACTATTGAGGCAACCAAAAGCATCAGCAAATAAAGCTTGTCTTTCGAAGAGAGAGGCCGTCCGATACAAATTTTTGTTATTTGCGGCCACGCTTTTAGGCAGTAATAAAAAGGAATAAAAGCTGTCGTTACGGCGATTACAACCGTTCTGAAAAAGTCTGAATCTGACATTTTGTTTGGACTCAGAAGAGAAAACTCTGCCTTTCGTCAAATTAGAGAATCTGATAATGAAAAAGGCAATATTCCTAATTTCCAACAGCACAGCTGCGAAATGAGAAAAAACAGGAGAAACCATTTGAGAAGCGAAAGGTCTTTGAAGAAACAAGCGTTCAGTACGCAGATAATCAGAAGAGCAAGCGTTAAAAAAAGAAGCAGGAAGGTAAACACACCTAACGGTGATTGAAGATTGGCTTCCATTTTTTCCCCTCAAATTTAAGCAGCCTGTGTTTGTCATTGCTTTTCCTTGTTCTTATTTTCAAAGTTCAAGCGGTTAACGCTTCTGCTCCGGGGCAGCTCAAATACTGCTTAATCTCTTTTTTTAATCTGCCGGTTTCAGCGTTACTTCTATCTAATTGAGCGAACTTCCAAGGGATATCGGGACGCAACTCTTCACAAGTTAGGTGTCCACGAGAAAGGTTGACCAATGTCAGGCAATTCTCGGGTGAAATTAAACGACGCCCGCAGATGTAAGAGTTAATCGTCGCTTTAGAAAGCCCCAGCTCGGTTGCTAAATACCGTCTAGGATCAGCAACCCCAGCTTCTTTTAGAAACGAACAATAGTCTTTCAAATTCATTGCTACACCTTATTCTTGAACTCGCGGCTAACTAAGCGCGATCCCTGTTTATTTTTTCTTGTCTTAACTCGTAAATATTCCAAAGTTCATTCCACCGGAAGTTAGGCGCGAGTTCTTCACATGAAACGAGGTTGTTGGTGAATTTCTCTATTCTTGCGCAATGATTTATAGGAATGGGCCGTCCATTTTTTAACCAGTCATAGACGTTCGCAGGAGTAATTCCTAAAAATTTGGCAAGGGCATACGGCGTCTTCGCTCCTTCAATTGAAAAATATTCATGTAGTTTCATATCGTCGGACAGTAGATCTATCAGCATATGTAATATTATACCATATCATATATCAGCTCAGTGAATCTCATATAAAAAACTTATCTCTGCTAATAAAGGAAGAAAGGAAAATATGGTGGAGAGAACATGGAAACGGTCACTGAAATAAGGCGTCAAAACCTTAATTTTTTAATAGAGCAATACCAAACAATAGCTAACCTTAATTTGGCTCTAGGCCGACCACGTCACGACTCTACCTTGAGTCAAATTCGGAATCAGGTAAAAATAAATAAACGAAAGGGGCTTCGTTCTATGGGTATTGCTATGGCACGAAGTATTGAAGAAAAATTACATCTCCCCGTTGGCTGGATGGACAAGATTCACGAGGACAAACTCCCGATTCAGCCCAGACAAGAAGAGGATACAACCGAACCAATTCCGCTCTCAGAAATACAAAAAATAACGTCAATTCCGGTGTTTATTCAGCCTGAAAAAGATCTCTCTGGCAACTGTAATCCTAAACTTAAAGGAGAAATTCAATTGCCTAATATGATGATTGATCAATTTTCAGAAGGCGGAGAGCATAATCTTCAGGGCTATATTCCAACTGAAGCTGCAATGTTCAAAACCCTCCCTCTAGGCTCAATCGTTCTGGTTGACACGAACGTAAAAAAATATATTGGTGATGGTCTTTATTTCTTACGCATCAACGGTTTCTATAAGTTTCGAAAAATTACCCAATTAATCAACGGAAACTATGAGATAGAAAGTGATTTGAAAAAAGAAATTGCAGAAGAACTCAACTCAATTTATTTTATTGGAAAAGTTACCAATATTTGGTTGAATGTGAAGGTCTAGTCCTATAGGAATTGCCGTTCAATCACCTTTGAACCACCCTATTTATTCACCAAAATGTGCTAGGCGAGCCTTTTTGCAATCCTTAATTTGTTGATTTACTTTAGTTATATAAGGGTTAGCCTTTTGCGAAGAAACTTTCTTGGTAACCTTGAGGTTAAGGAACTTATTAGCAATGGCCGTAAGTTGTAAAAGCTGACAATCCTCTCTTCTTAATTGAAAATCGTCAACAACGTTTGCCAGTTCCTCAAAAGATAATTGTTTTGGGTCTGAGGGAAGTGCTGCTATGCAGTTAAAGGAAAAGCATAAAGAGGCAAGTAGCGAAATTTTCAAAATAGTGTTCATGAGACGCTCCTTTAAAGATACAAAATAATTATATCAGCATTTGCAATATTAGCACATCTCATATAAACTAATCTCAATATTAATTTATTACAGTTTTTGTCCTTACACAAAAAGGTTCTTATGCAGGGACAAAAAGGTTCAACTTATATGAGACTCTATCAACTGACACTAGAAGACTTTACAAGGGAATTTTCATCGCTGCCAGATAAGTACAAGATTCTCTTATTTAAGTTACAAACCTCTTACTGTTTTAAAGAAGAACCATTAAACGAATTTGAGATAGCAGGTATCGCAAATGTGGAAATTCCATTGGACGAAAACTTACTACGTTTCTTAAATAACTACTTCGTTCAAACCAAAGAAGGACTATGGAAGTCTCCTTCAGTGGATAGCCAGTCAGAACAATTAGAGAATTTAATCGAAAAAGAAGTTCAAAAACGAGTCGCCCGAGCTCTGGCCGGAATGAAAGGCGGCTTAACGAAAGCCCGAAACCGAAAAAATCAAAATTCTCCCGTTTTTGATGAAGAAATCTCTGTCAACGAAGTTCCGGAAGAGCAGCAAACAATTGGCGAAGAACCGGAAGAGATCAAGCAAACCTCTGGCAAACCTTTAGCAAACGGCTACCAAACTCCTAGCAAAACTGTAGCAAACGGCTGGCAAAGTTCTAGCAAAGTTGTAGCAAACACCAAGCAAACCTTTGGCAAAACCCTAGCAAACGAAAATTTTGCTACAACCGAAGAATCACAACCCGTTGATTTTGTTGAAGAAACAGAAAATTTGCAGCTTGCGCCGGAGATTGAGCCTGAAGACGATCCGTCCCTCGCGTGTGCGTGCGTATGCGCGTCCGATAATCCGATTAATCCGATATCTGATTATTTTTTAATTAATAAAAATAATAAAAATAAATCGGAATCGGTATCGGAATCGGTTAACAGGACGGACGCACCAGAAATTGAGCAACGAACCACGATATAGGTCTCCTTTTA
>ERZ1027001.575-NODE-575-length-23432-cov-10.606793_pt1 | contig 23432 bp, 16 predicted proteins | sample MGYA00519452_ERZ1027001 | MGnify/ENA primary metagenome ERZ1027001 (study PRJEB26926, sample SAMN06164867) | human gut metagenome | biome: ENVO:00009003; feature: ENVO:2100002; material: ENVO:00002003 | host: Homo sapiens | place: USA | collected 2012 ...
GAGATTACTACGCGTCTCGTGGGCTCGGAGATGTGTATAAGAGACAGATATTGGGCCTGACGCAGGGATTCGTCCCCCGGCAGGGAACCGAGCACCAGCACGGAACAGTCCGGGGTGACGGAAGGAGGGAAGGAGCATTTTTTCACGGAGGGAAACGGTCAGGGGTTCTGCATGCCGGAATACCTGCGCACTTCCTTCATGCCCACTTCCTGCCGGAGCAGGGAGGACAGCCACGGGTGGCTTCCCACGGAGGGGGCCAGGTTGAACCGTTCCGGCCTGGTGATGCGCGTGAAAATGACGCGCCTGATCCGGGATTTGGGCACCGTCCTGGCTCCGTAACCGTCCGGAATGTTGGAGGACCAGAACGTTACCTGATCCCCTCCATCCTTCACCAGGACGGTCAGATGGCCGGATTCCCGGCTCCCGATGCGGTCCGTCCAGAAAATTTTCATGAAGTCGCCGGGGCGGGCCTTCTTCCAGTCCTCAAAGTTGATGCCGGCTCCCAGCCTGTGCACCAGGACGGCCAGGCCGGGGCCATTGGCGTTCGCCCATCCCCACGGCCCTTCGCCGTCATGCTGGCCGAGGCGGGGAATGAGGGCCAGCCATGCGCGTTCGGAAATAACGGGGCGAGGCTGTGCAGAGTCCCATATCTGCAGGGATTTCAAAAGGAGCAGGTAACAGGCGGAGGAACAGAAGGAGGGCGTGGCGTTACGGAGAAGAAAAACGGGACGGCGCGTGCGGGGGTCCCAGCGGCAGGCTTTCTCCGCAAGGGCCTGCATGGCTTCCCTGCTGGTTTCGTATCCGCCGCCGTTCCGGAATTGGGAAAGCCCGGTCCGCAGGGCCTGGTACCAGGAAGCCGCCCCCGAAGGCACGGCGTTCCCCCGCCCCGTGGAAGAAAGGTCCGCAGCCGCGGCAGCGGAGCACAGCAGTCCGAGACAGCAAATCAATGTCAGGGCATTCCTCATCCTTGCCCCGCAGGGTATACGGACAGCGGAAAATATCAAGGGCGGATTGCGTGCGGAGATACACGAAAAGGAAAGAAGACCATAGCCTTTTCCCCGGAATTCCTGTTGTTTTGTCTGGACTTATCGCCCGGCGTCCCGTACTGTGCGTCAGGTCACGCGCCGGGTATGCGGAGCGGAGAGGCAACGCACCTTGGGCGGACCTTGTTTCCGGCATTTATTTTTAACCACCACGGACCACATAGAGGCATCATACCATGGCAAAACGCGAAGATATCCGCAAAATCCTCATTATCGGCTCAGGCCCCATCATCATCGGCCAGGCCTGCGAGTTCGACTACTCCGGCACCCAGGCCTGCAAGGCCCTCCGCGCCGAAGGTTACGACGTCGTTCTGGTGAATTCCAACCCCGCCACCATCATGACGGACCCCGGCATGGCGGACCACACCTACATTGAGCCTCTGACCGTGGACCGCATCACGGCCGTAATTGAGAAGGAACGCCCGGATGCCCTATTGCCCAACCTGGGCGGCCAGACGGCCCTGAACCTGGCCTCCAAGCTGCATGAAGAAGGCATCCTGAAACAGTACGGAGTGGAAGTCATCGGCGTGGATCTGGAAGCCATCGCCCGCGGCGAAGACCGCATCATTTTCAAGGAAACCATGGACAGGATCGGCGTGCCGGTCGCCAAGTCCGAACCCGTCTACTCCGTGGAGGAAGCCGAAAAGGTGGCCTCTGAACTGGGCTACCCCGTCGTGCTGCGTCCCGCCTACACCATGGGCGGCACGGGCGGCGGCATCGTTTATAACGTGGAGGAACTGCGCCAGGTAGTTCCCCGCGGCCTGGCTGCCTCCCTCATCAACCAGGTGCTGGTGGAAGAATGCGTGCTGGGATGGGAGGAACTGGAACTGGAAGTCGTCCGCGACGCCAAGGGACAGAAAATCACCGTCTGTTTTATTGAGAACGTGGACCCCATGGGCGTGCACACTGGGGACAGCTTCTGCGTGGCTCCCATGCTGACCGTTCCGCAGGACGTGCAGGACAAGCTTCAGGATTATTCCTACCGCATTCTGGACGCTATCGGCGTCACCGGAGGCACAAACGTGCAGTTCGCCCACAACCGGGAGGACAACCGCATCATCGTTATTGAAATCAACCCCCGTACGTCCCGTTCCTCCGCCCTGGCTTCCAAGGCCACCGGCTTCCCCATCGCCTCCGTCTCCACCAAGCTGGCCTCCGGCGTCACGATGGACGAACTTCCCTACTGGCGCAAAGGCTCCCTGGAAAAATACGAACCTTACGGCGACTATGTAGTCGTGAAGTTCGCGCGCTGGGCCTTTGAAAAATTCCCCAAGGCGGCCGACAGGCTGGGCACCCAGATGAAAGCCGTGGGAGAAGTAATGAGCATCGGCCAGAACTTCAAGGAAGCTTTTCAGAAGGCTGTGCGCTCTCTGGAAATCGGACGTGCCGGCCTGGGCCGCGTGAAAAAGCTGGAAACCCTCTCCACCCCGGAATTGCGTGAAAAAATCACGTACGGCAACAGCGAACGCTTCTTCCAGATTTACGAACTTCTGCGCCGCGGCGTGGCCGTGGAGGAAATCGTCAAGCTGACCCGCATCACTCCGTACTTCATTGAACAAATGAAGGAACTGGCGGACTTTGACTTTTCCCTGGATGGGCAGGAATGGGATTCCCTTCCCGCGGAAACCCTGCGCCAGGCCAAGGAAATGGGCTTTTCCGACAAATACCTGGCCCAGATTTTCGGAGTGCCGGAAAAGGCCGTCCGCACCCGCCGGCAGAAAGACGGCATCACGGCCACCTTCCGCATCGTGCCTGTCAGCGGCGTGGAACACGCGGAATACTACTACTCCACTTACAGCGGCGCGGCGGACGAAGTTCCCGTGAACGACAAGAAGAAAATCATGATCCTGGGCGGCGGCCCCAACCGCATCGGCCAGGGCATCGAATTCGACTATACCTGCGTGCATGCCGCCTTTACCCTGCGCGACCACGGGTATGAATCCATCATGGTGAACTGCAACCCGGAAACGGTTTCTACGGACTTTGACACGGCCAACAAGCTGTATTTTGAACCCGTGACCGTGGAAGACGTGCTGGCTATTTACGAGAAAGAAAAGCCGGAAGGCGTCATCGTTCAGTTCGGAGGCCAGACCCCGCTCAACATTGCCCAGGCCCTCAAGGACGCCGGCGTAAAAATCATGGGAACCCAGCCGGAAGGCATCCGCTTGGCAGAAGACCGCGAATATTTCCGTGAACGCATGATCGCCCTAAATATCCGCCAGCCGGAAAGCGGCACGGCCCGTTCCCTGGAGGAAGCCGTGGAACTGGGGCGCCGCATCGGCTACCCGGTCATGGTGCGCCCCTCCTTCGTGCTGGGAGGCCGCGGCATGGAAGTCATTTACGATGAAGAAAACCTGAAACGCTACGGCGTGGAGGCCATCCAGGTCAGCCCGGAATATCCCATGCTGATTGACCGCTTTCTGGACAATGCCATTGAAGCGGAAGTAGATGCGCTGGCCGACGGCACGGATACTTTTGTTGCCACGGTCATGGAGCACATTGAGCTGGCCGGCATCCATTCCGGAGACTCCGCCTGCGCCATCCCCCCCGTGACAATCGCACCCAAGCACATCCGCACCATTGAGGAACATGCCGCCAAAATTGCCCAGGACTTTCAGGTAAAGGGTATTCTGAACGTGCAGTTCGCCATCTGCAACGATGAGGTTTACATCATTGAAGCCAATCCCCGCGCTTCCCGCACGGTGCCTATCGTCTCCAAGGTAACGGGAATCTCCCTGGCGCGCTACGCCACGGAAATCATGCTGGGCAGGAAACTCAAGGAGCTGGGCCTGAAATCGCGCGCCTGCCGTTTCATCGGCGTGAAGGAAGCCGTCTTCCCCTTCAACATGTTCCCGGAAGTGGACCCCGTACTGGGGCCGGAAATGCGCGCCACGGGCGAAGTCATGGGCATTGCGGATAACTTCGGCATGGCCTACTACAAGGCCCAGGAAGCTGCGGGCTGCATTCTGCCCACCGCCGGCAAGGTGCTCGTCACGGTTTCCGACCGGGACAAAAAGTTCATCGAACCCATCGCCCGGGATCTGATTTCCCTGGGCTTTACGATTGTCTCTACTGGGGGCACTGCAGAATACCTGCGCGGCCAGGGTGTGGAAACGGAAGTGGTCAACAAGTTGCATGAAGGCCGCCCGAACCTGGGCGACATGATCACCAACAAGCAGATTGACCTGATTATCAACACTCCGGTGGACCGCACCAGTATGATTGACGACTCTTTCATCCGCATGCAGTCCATCCAGAAAAAAATTCCGTACATGACTACCATCGCAGCCGCCAGGGCTACTGTAGAGGGCATCCGCTCCGCCCAGCACGTGAAGGTATCACCCCGTTCCCTCCAGGAATACCATTCCTGAACGGGAAACTCTCCTGCTGTTTAAACAAAACCCCGCGTGCCTGAGGCGCATGCGGGGTTTTGTTCATCATCCGGCAGGCGGGAGGATTTGAATCTCAAAAAATCGACTGTCCGCAGATCATCTCCTTGCCGTACTACTTAAGAATCAAGCACTTGCTATCTCCACACAAATCAGTGTGGCATTATCCTGGTTGGGGTCCCCGTCACGGCTGATGCCGTCCAGTACGGAACGCACCAGTTCCTCCGCAGAAAGCATGGACAAATACCGCATCCCTGCCGGCCCCAGGGAATCCAGATAAGGCCCCACTCCGTCACTGGCGACCAAAACACGGTCCCCCGGAAATAAGGGAAAGCATTCCTCCCGCAAATCCACCAAAGGAACTTCCTTCCCCATCAGGGCAGAAGTCAGGGAATGGCGGGCAGGATGGCTCAAAGCCTCCTCCCGGCTGATGATCCCTTCATCCGCCATGCGCTCCAATTCCGCGGAATACTGGTGCAGCTCATTAAGCAGAAACATTTTTTCTTCCCGGATAAGCAGCAGAAGGGAATCCCCCACGCTGACCCACCTCAGCCCATCCTCCCCTATCCAGGCCGCTACCAGCGTTGTCCCCATCTCGTCATCCTCCCCTCTTTTCTTCCGGGCGGACCATACCTGTTCATTCGCGGCGGTCACTGCAGCTTTCATTCTCTCTCCGGGCAAACCGGATTTCCGCTCAAAAGCCCGCAAATAACCTTCCACCGCCGCGCGGCTGGCCAATTCTCCGCCGGTATACCCACCCATGCCGTCCGCCAGCACCAGTACCAATATGTCCTCTCCAGCCAGAATGGAGAAAGAATCCTGTTGGTTACTGCGGGCGCCCAGAATCTGGTCCCCATGCAATCCGGAAACCAGAAAAGGCTCTTGGGAAAAAGTCTGATGCATCATGGCAGTAAATAATCGTAACATGGATGGCCTGCCTTAATAAAGCAAGAATAGCGAGAGAAAATAGCCATGCCTGAAGCCGTGGAATGATTATTCCAGGGGAACGAAAACGTCAGCCTGCATGGCCGGGAAAATGCGAAGGAAACACCCCGACGGAAGGACCCCATGCAAAACCGGAATGATAAGCGGAAAAACAGCCATTGAATGCCCCAACCCGCAAGCGCTCCCAGTATTCTCCGTAGTATTGAGCCAGGAAACACCTTCCGCCCAGGAAGAAGAAAGGATAGTTTTTACTGGCGGCAGGAAAAATAATTCTCCGCCATATTTTCCGATTTTTTTATTCCATGAGCCTTCATTCCGCCCCCTCCATCGTTTGGGAACTTTCCGGAGAGCCCTGTGAAACGCGGGATCAAGCCCTGTCCGGCATTAAAAATAACACGGAAGCTTTCATTATCTGCAGCCGTGGTGACGAATTCCTCCAGGCCATCTGCAATAGTCCGGATAATTACCATTACGAAATTTCGTTTGCCGGCGGAAAGGACAGGGAGCTTTACATGACGCCCAAAGACCTGGGCTACTCCCGGCTCCATGACCTTTTTTCACGCTATGCGGCAGGGGAGGATCTTTCCCATCTCAAAAAGGAGTGGACTCTTGATGTCCACAAACCCGGCTATATTACCGCCATCGTTGTCGTTCTGGCAATCATTGCCGTCCTTGCCGTCATCATCTTCAGTTCCTGAACCGAAAGAGGCTTTTCCTTTTCCGGAGTCCATGCATAAACGCCGCATCCTCAGCACTTCCCCAGATACACCACAGTTTCATTCGGAACCGTAACGCGCCCCTCCGTTTCAAACCGGTCAAACAGCTTTTCCAGGGCGCCCAGCCAGGAGGACCGCTCTTCCCCGCCCTCCGTCAAGGCATAGGAGGTGGACATCATGCGGCGGAGATACTGCTCCCGCGTGTAGGACAAATCATTTGGAAAGCGGAATACCTGGAAACGGTGGTTGAAAAACGCTCCAATGCTGTCCGTCAACTTCTCCAGCCCTCCGCTGAATCCATAAAAACACGGACAGTAAAGACGGTGGATATTTCCTTCCTCCCGGACAACGGGGCTGTCTTCCACCCTGGAGTTCCAAATCAGGGCTACCTTGCCTCCTCCGAACAGAATACGGCGGCACTCCCTCTTGAACGCGGCGGTGTCAAACCAGTGGAATGACTGCGCCGCCGTCACCAGATCCACCGAAGCTCCGGGAAGCCCGGTCCGCTCCGCCGTTCCCGCCACGGAATGAAAACGGGGAAAAGCGGACAGCCTCTTCTCCGCTTCCTTCCGCATGTCATCATTGGGCTCCACGCCATACACGGTCCAGCCGCGCTCCAGCATGGCGCGGGAAAGAATGCCCGTTCCGGAACCTATATCCGCCAGACGGGGATTCTCCCGGCGGCTCTCCCGCGTCAGAAGCCCAACAACGGAGGCGGGATAATCGGGCCTGCCCTGGGCATAAGCCCGGGCTTTTCCAGTAAATCGGTCAGTATTATTCATTAGTTTTCAGGGTATGGTTTACTCCTTTTCTCCCGCTGTTCCAGCCTCAATGCCGTACCCGGCTCAAGAAAAGCCGCCATGCTGCGGGATCCCGGGAAAAAACTGATTTGCCCGGTGACCGTCATGCAGAAAGGCATGCGGGAAAAATTGCGTTCCTTGCCCCTTCCCCGGCAACATGGGCGGAGCAGTCCCTACAGATGGCTTTACAAGTCTTTCATGAACTTTTAGTATCTGGCTCAGGCCCGCCTTTCCCGGATTGCGTCCTGACTACCGGAAAAAGGAACATCTGCGGGTTCCATTTTCCAGACTGCTCCGCCCATGTTCGGATATTACAGACTCGCCTCCTCCGTCCCCCAGCTTCGCGTGGCTGAAGTGGACTACAATGTCGACCAACTTACGGAGGAATTCCGGAAAGCCGCAGAACAGCAGGCGGCAGCCGTCGTTTTCCCGGAACTGTGCATTACGGGCTATTCCTGCGGAGACCTTTTCTTCCAGCCGAACCTGAGGAAAGCAGCCCTGAACGGTCTGCTCCGCTTTACGGAAGCCACGGAAGGCTCCGGCACGATTGCCGTGGTGGGCCTGCCCTTCCTTCATGAAGACGCTCTGTATAATACGGCGGCGGTAGTGCAGTCCGGCCGCATTCTGGCTCTGGTGCCCAAAACCGTGCTCCCCAACTACCGGGAATTCTATGAAAAACGTCAATTCACCTCCGGCAGGGAATTGGGTACAGGGGTGAAGGAAGTCACAGTCAATGGGATGCATATCCCGTTCGGGACGGAAATCGTTTTTCATGAAGAATCTTCCCCCTTCAGTTTTGGCGTGGAAATATGCGAAGACCTGTGGAGTGTCATTCCTCCCAGTTCCAAACTGGCTCTTCTGGGAGCCAGAGCCATTCTCAACCCTTCCGCAGGAACGGAACTCACCGGTAAGGCCGCATACAGGAGGGAACTGGTCAGACAGCAGAGCGGCAGATGCCTCTGTGCCTATGTCCTTTCCTCCGCAGGTGTGCATGAATCCACCACGGACACCGTATTCGGCGGCCATTCCCTCATTGCGGACAACGGCAGGCCAGCAGCGGAGGGGGAACGGTTCTGCAGGGAAAGCACCCTCATCTTTGCGGACGTGGATTTTGAACGGCTGGAGGCGGCGCGCCTCTCTGAAAGCTCCTTCAATGACAGCAAATCCCTTTTCCCTGCCGGGAATGCCCTGCATCTGGCCCTGCCGGAACAGGTTCCCGGAGCGCCCGGCCTGGAATACGCTTTCAACCCGGCACGGCCCTTTCTGCCTTCTCCGTCCCGCCGCCGGGAACGGTGTGAGGAAATCATCTCCATCCAAACGGCAGGTCTGGCCAAAAGAATGGAACATACCCGCGCGCAACGGCTCGTCATCGGCATCTCCGGCGGGCTGGACTCCACGCTGGCTCTGCTCATCTGCTCCCGCGCCTGCCGTGCGCTGAAGCGCCCGGCCTCGGACATTCTGGCCGTGACAATGCCCGGTTTCGGCACCACGGACAGAACCCATGACAATGCCGTAACCATGTGCCGCCTTCTGGGCATGGAACTTCGGGAAATCCCCATCTCGGAATGCTGCCTCCGGCACTTCGCCGACATCGGGCACGATCCTGCCGAACGAACCACCACTTATGAAAACGTCCAGGCCCGCGAACGCACGCAAATTCTGATGGATTTGGCCAATAAAACCGGGGGGCTGGTCGTGGGAACAGGGGACTTGTCGGAAATTGCCCTGGGATGGAGCACCTACAATGGGGACCACATGTCCATGTACGCGGTCAACTGCTCCATTCCGAAGACGCTGATACGCTGCCTCATTGAACACATCGCGGAAGAATCATCCCCGGAACTGGCAGCCACCCTCACGGACATCAACAACACTCCCGTCAGCCCGGAACTCCTGCCGCCGTCGGACGACGGCACCATTGAGCAGAAAACGGAAGATGTGCTTGGGCCTTACGACCTGCACGACTTTTTCCTTTTCCACTTCATTAAATACGGTGCGGAACCGGATAAAATCCTGCACCTGGCGGAACATGCCTTTCGCGGCGAATTTCAGCCGGACTTCATCCGCCGCTGCCTCGGCATCTTCATCCGCCGTTTCTTCCGTCAGCAATTCAAGCGCAGCTGCATGCCGGACGGCCCCAAGGTGGGCACCATTTCCCTTTCCCCGCGCGGGGACTGGCGCATGCCTTCCGACGCCTGCGGGACCGTGTGGGAAAAAGCCATCTCCCACTACTGAGACCTCCTATCCGGAAAGCTGCGGAGACGGCTTTTCCCGGAACCCGGCAAGGATTCCAAAGACCACATCAATGCCCGGGGGCTAACTTCAGCCCGATAATGCCTATCAGCAGGAAGGATGCCGCCAGCATGCGCCAGATATTGGAAGAATCCCCGAACCACAGAATACCAACCAGGAACGTGCCCAACGCGCCAATGCCGGTCCACACCGCATAAGCGGTGCCGATGGGGATGTTCCGCTGGGCAAGCCACAAAAGAAAACCGCTCAGAACCATGCTGAAAACGGAGCAGGCGATGCAGGCGGCGAATTTGCCGGGCCCTGTGCCGGGCGTTTGAGAAAGTTTGAAACCCAGAGGCCATCCGATCTCGCAGAGACCGGCCAACACCAGATAAATCCAGGACATATATTGAAACGGGGAATCACCTTCCGCTCACCGGCCTTCCCAAATGGGAAAAGCTCCAAGGGCAACGGATGCTTCGCAGAATATCTGCCCGGCGTTTCCGATCAAGGCAATAATTTTTTATGAACCCGTATGAAATGGGATACACCCTGTTTCACCGGCTTTGGGAAAATGGTTCTTTCAAACATGGAGTCTACACAAAACATATTTACCATAAGCCATATACCTGTTCTTTTTAATTAAAAAACGGTCTTATTTCAAGCCTTCTTGAATATCCTTGAGCCGGGAGCCTCCGCCCTGTGATATTGGTTCCGTTATGGCTATTCATTATTCACTTGCCGCCATCATTCTGACCGGAAGCATGGCTTCCACGGGAATCGCGGCTACTACATGGACAAGCGCCCCCCCCGATCTCTCCCCCACATCCCAGTACCTGTGCACCGGATGGTCTTTCTGCCTGGGAGAAGCAGGGTCAAGGCTTATCACGACCAGCACGCCGCATTCCCAGCCAATGGATGCAGAAGTTCGTCTAACATCTATTGATTTCAATTTGAGAGAGGCCAGAAAAAACGGAACAGGCCTGCTCATCGTGCAACATTCAGGCGGTATCCAAACCATTATCGGCAAATCGGACAATACCATTTCTACTGGAAACTATGCTTCCGGAACATGGACTTTTAGCAACGGGCCAATTTTAAATACAGGCACTACTTATTACGCCATGTTTACTGAAACGGATCTGTCCACCATCAGCATAGGAGACTGCTGGGACAACGATTTCTTCTCCATCAACGGTTCCCGGCGCATCGACAATTCCATGGATAACGCAGCCGGAACGGGGCCGTCTGTCAACCAGCTCGCTTTAGTCGGCTCCAATTGGCAAAAGGACTTTATTGCCCGTAACGATAACATGGTTCCCACAGGTCTTCAAATTCATACATCGTCCGTACCGGAACCGGCAAGCGCATTGCTGCTTGCATTTGGCATGGCGCTTCTGCCCTTCAGACGCCGCAAATCTCTCACCCTTTAATCACAACATCCATTTCCCATGAATCTGCACCTATCATCCCTGGCAGCGTTGCTCCTGGCGTCATACCTTCCGGCGCAGGCCACCGTACCGGACCATTCTCCTTCCACAGCGTTCATCCGGAGCGGCCTCCCTGTCGTTGATCTGGATCAATGGACAGAAGTCCAGGTAGTCATTGACAAGGAAAAAGGAAAATACCTGGGACATCCAACGACGCTATTGCTGAAAGACGGAAAAACCATTCTGTGCGTTTATCCTAAAGGGCACGGCTCCGGGGAAATCATCCTGAAAAAATCCACGGACGGAGGCAAAACATGGAGCGAAAGGCTGCCGGTTCCAGAATCATGGAAAACCAGCAGGGAAGTACCCACACTATATGAAACGGAAGATTCCCGGGGAAAGCGCCGCATTCTGCTTTTCAGCGGCATTCAGGGAGGAAACAGAAACACAGCCCACAGAAACCGGATGGCGGTCAGTGAAGACAACGGGACAACATGGTCCGAACTGACTCCCATTCCCAACCAGGCCGGAGGCATTGTTGTCATGAGCGACCTGATTCCTCTAAAAACGGGAAAAGGGCATTATATGGCCTCCTACCATGCCAATGCCCGGGGCAAAGACGAACATGGAGAGTTTCACACCATTGAACAATATGTCACCTTTACGGAAGACGGTGGGCTGACCTGGACCTCCCCCCGGGTCATTTTCCCGGGGACAAGGGACATGCACCTGTGTGAGGGAGGTTTTGTCCGCAGCCCGGACGGAAAAACAATTGCGCTGCTGTTACGGGAAAACAGCAGGCACCATAACTCCCAGATCATGTTTTCCGGAGATGAAGGCAAAACATGGACTCCCCCCAAAGAACTGCCGGCAGCCCTGTGCGGAGACCGCCACCAGATTCTTCCCCTGCCTGACGGAAGACTGCTGGTTCAATTCAGGGATGTTCCCCCGACCAGGAAGAAAGGGCAGGCCGCCAGCCCGACGGAAGGGGACTGGGTGGGATGGATAGGCCGGTGGGAAGACCTGAAAAACGGCACGGAAGGCTCATATAAAATCCGTTTTAAGGACAACCGCAACGGATGGGACTGCGCCTACCCGGCTGCCGAACTATTGCCGGACCATACCCTGGTATGCACTACCTACGGACACTTTGACAAAGGGGAATTGCCATACATCCTCTCCGTCAGATTCAAAATCAGCGACACGGACAGCATGGTCAGGCAATACGCGGGGAACAAGCACCCCAAAATCAAAAATGACACAGGAGCGGGAGAAACCGTTTTTGACCCCAATGATCCGGACTCCGTTAATCGCCTTCTGAAACGTTCCTGAACATCATATTCCTCCATGCTCCCGGAAAACGCGGAACGGGAAAAACACAACCGGCAGAACCGCTTGCCACCAAACACGACCAGAAAGTATGATTCCCCCCATGAATAATACATGCCCCGGGGAAACGGCCCAGTCAAGAACCGTTGCCAAATTAAAGCACCGCCTCCGGTCCGGGCAATTTACAAACGTCATGCCCGGGGAACGGGAACTAAGCAAAGCGCTCGCCGCCGGAAGGGGAACCATCCGGAAAGCCCTCGCGCAGCTGCAGGAAGAAGGCTTCCTGGCGGCTCCGGATAAAAACAGGGCCAGAAAAATCATCAGGACTTCTACAAGCCCTGTGCAGTCTCTGCCCCTGCTGGAAAAACGCGTTTGCTTCCTCTCCTCCGTTCCTATCCGGGACATCCCCCAAAGCATTTGGGTGGAACTCTATCAACTGGAAAAGGCGCTGCGGATTGAAGGTATGGCGCTTCAGCTGGTTGAAGCCACATGGGCAGAAAAAAACAATCCGGACATGCGGCTGGAAAAACTGGAAACAGAGTATCCAGGCTGCTGCTGGATACTCTACCGCGCCACGGAAGAAATACAGCTGTGGTTTAAGCGGAAAGGCCTCCCCTGCCTGGTCCGGGGAGTTTCCTACCCTTCCTCCAATCTGCCGTATCTGGATACGCATTGGGAAGTGCTGGCCAGCCACGCGGCAGGCTACCTGTACCAGAAAGGGCACCGTCGGATCGCGCTCTGCATCCCGGATTCCAAGCTGAGAGGCAATAAACTCATGGAACAGGGGTTCCTCTCCTTCCAGGGGGAACATTGGACCCCCTGTGTCATCCGCATGCCGTCGGATGCCATCAGGGCAGCCCAGGAACTCAACCGGATTTATCTGGAGAATACGGGTATCACCGCCTTAATTTCCACCCGAAGCAGAATGCTGATATCTATCATCTCCTGGGCGGCCGCCATGGCTAAAAACATCCCGGGGGAAATAAGTCTGCTCAGCCTGGTTCATGAACCTTACCTGAACCATGTCACTCCCCCCATTACTTCCTACCGCGCCCCTGCAGAAAAAACAACGCGCAGGCTTATCCGGATGATTGAAGCCTTACTGGCACATCGCCGTATTTCCAACAGCCTCATCCTCCCGGAGTTATACCCCGGTCACTCCATCAGTACGCCCTCCTGCCCTTGAGTCCATCAAGCAACAAGGCCTGACCTTCCTTCTTCCATAACGCTCCGCTACGGAAGAAAGCATTCAATCTCCCCCTCCCGGAGCCCCCTCCGGAAGGGAAAAACGTATTGCCCGGCTTTCCTCTATTTGAGAACAGGAGCTTTTTTGCCGGGAGCCAGCCCCGCATCCTTCCCGTCCGTCAGCCATTCAATGGTAATGGGAACAAACTTCAGCTTTTTAATATGCTCCTGGTTCTCCTCATAAAGCACCCCAACGATGCCGGGTTCCACCATGGCAAGGCTGGAATAGGCAAAACCGCCCTCGCCCAGCAATTTCTTCACCGGCCAGGTCTTGCCGTTGTCATAGCTCATGGCCACCTGTCCCTTAATGCGCCGGCCCGCGCTGGGCCCGGAAAACAGAATGCGGCTTTTGCCGCCGTAGGCAGGCTGGTCGCTCAGGGAATACGTCATCAGGGAATTTTGGGTACTGTCGCAAAACAGCTCCGGAGCGTCTTCCACCTGTCCCCAGGTCTCCCCGCCATCCTGGGACCACGCAATACGGCGGCAATTGCCTGCGCCCCAATGGCGCGCAACCATCACCACGCCGCCGTTATCCGTTTCCGCAATGGACGTCTCGTTCACCATGCCTTTCATATTGGCAGTCGGCTGGCCCAGCTTCCAGCTCTTGCCGCCGTCATCGCTGTAAATGCAGGAAATCACCCATTTGCCGAACGGCCCTTCATTCATCGGAATCACCAGACGGCCCTTGTGGGCGCCGCTCTTCAACTGGGTTCCCGCATTCGGGCCGGACGCCATAATATCCACTCCGGAAGGACGCTTGGTCGTCTTCGTAATCTCCTGCGGCTTCGTCCAGGAAGAACCTCCGTTCCTGCTCTGAATCATGAAATTGCGGATGCACTTTTCATCATCCCATCCGTCCGGGATATTGGGCTGCCGCTCCTTGACGCCGGCAGGGTAACGCTGGAACACGACAGTCACGGTTTTGGTTCTGGCGTCATAAACAGGGCACGGATTATTGAACGTGGCGCCATGGGCCTTGGCAATCGCCCGGGGACGGGACCAGGTCTTCCCGCCATTCTTGCTGACGCTCATGATAATATCGTTCTCCCCCTGGTCGGTATTCTTGTACCGTCCTTCGGCGAATGCCAGGAGCTGGCCCTTGCCGATACTGAGCAGGGCGGGAATACGGATGGACGCATAGGGATTGCCCTCCCCGGCGCTGAATACGGTCACAGCCCTGTCCGTAGGGAAACCGGTTTTCTCTTCCTGCCCGAACGCCGGCAATGCCACGGCGCATACGGCACTCATCAAACACTTGAATACGGAGTTCATCATCCTCTCCACCTTATTCCATTTTCCCCTTCCGCACAACAACCATGTCATGCATGTGCGTCAAGACCAGAGAAAAAGGAACATAAAGAGAAACACGCGGCAGGAACGCAATACTGCCGCCGGGAAGCCCGGAAGGCTTCGGTTCAAAACTCAAGAGGGGAACAAGGAACGCGCCCATCCGGATACGGCGCCCCGGAAAAGCGCCCGCCGGAACACGGGAAATATCCGGAAACGAGAAACCGGCTGGGGAAAACCTGCCGCAACGCCAAAACCATTCCACAAATCAACCGCCCGGCCTTTCTCCTGACGGACTGCCTGCCTATTTATTCATCAAGAAAAAATGGTGAAAGAAGAAGAAAACGGAACCTGTATCTTGTAACATCACGGAATCACCTGCTTCCCGCACTGTCATGAACCGAATCCTTCCATTACTATCCCTGCCCCTGCTGTCGCTCGCAGCGGCATTTGCCGCCAACACGCCGGAACACATCGGCAACGACCTCAAACTGTTCAAAGACTCCTCCTGCACCTCCCTGAAGCCGGATGTCAAAGACACTTCCGCCTTCCAGTCTGACGCGATGAAGGAACTCGCGGCCAAAATCCTGGCGGGCCATTACAAGCCGGACTACCTGTATGCCGAATACCGGGCCCTCCCCTCACCGCGCCAGACGGGGAAAAATCTCAGAATCGGCGACGGATTCAGCAAATACGACAACATGACGGGCGTATATCTGGAAAAGGGGAAGCATATCGTCCTGGTCGGCAAGACGGAGGGGCAGGAAATCAGCCTCCTGCTGCCGAACCTGATGCGCAAGCCGGCCGAAGGAGTGCAGCCCACAAAAGACCCTAATGGCTGGGGATTGCACAAAAAGCAGATTCCGCTCAAGGAAGGAATCAACATCATTGACGTGGAAACGCCCGCCAACGCCTATATCAGCTACTTCACCGAAGACGCCGGCAAGGCGCCGAAAATCCCCGTCCACTTCGTGACCGGCAAAGCCAACGGCTACTTTGACACCACCCGGGGCGACACCAACAAGGACTGGGTTCGCCTGCTTGACCAGGCCGTCTCTCCGATCATGGATGCCCGGGGAAAATACATCCAGGTTGCCTACCCCGTAGAATTCCTGAAAAAATTCACCAAAGACTGCGGAACCGAACTCATCAACGCCTATGACAAACTCATCGGCATCCAATACCAGCTGATGGGCCTGGATAAATACGGCAAAATCCCGGAAAACCGCGTCCTGGCCCGCGTGAACTTCAACTACTACATGTTCCGCGACGGAGACGGAGTCGCCTACCTCGGAAACGACGGGACAATGCGCATGGTCACCGACCCTGAAAACGTTCTCAAGGGCGACGCCTGCTGGGGATTCTCCCACGAAGTAGGACACGTTATGCAAATGCGCCCGATGACCTGGGGCGGCATGACGGAAGTCAGCAACAACATCTTTTCCCTGCAGGCCGCAGCCAAAACAGGCAATGAAAGCCGCCTGAAGCGCCAGGGCAGCTACGACAAGGCGCGCAAGGAAATCATCGAAGGGGAAATCGCCTACCTGCAATCCAAGGACGTCTTCAACAAGCTGGTTCCCCTGTGGCAGCTCCATCTTTACTTTACCAAAAACGGACACCCCGACTTCTATCCTGACGTCATGGAGTACCTGCGCAACAACGCGGGAAACTACGGAGGAAACGAGACCGTCAAATACCAGTTCGAATTCGTCAAGGCATGCTGTGACGTCACAAAAACCGACCTGACGGACTTCTTTGAGAAATGGGGATTCTTCAAGCCCGGAAAATTCCACATCGGCGACTATGCCCAATACGACTTTAACGTCACCCCCGAAATGGCGGCGGAAACGAAAAAATGGATTGCCGGCAAAGGCTACCCGAAACCTGAAACCGACATCACCGAATTAAGCGAGTAACGAGATTCGGCAATTCCTTTCCATCATCAAATATGCTGCAAACGGGTAAGAAAAACAGGGGCTCAAGTTCAATTCTTTTGAAAGCATTTTTGATGATGGAAGCTTACTAAAAGTTTAAATGCCCTCCCCAAAGGATGGAATCAATATTGATTCCATCCTTTTTCATTTTTACGCCTATACGATATTCCTTGCCATATAGGGCACAACAAATAGCATAGTACCCTACCAAATCAAACACACTCCCCCAATCAGCAGCCTATCCCTATTTACAAGGAGACTTTCACTTGAAAGGGTAATTTTTCAAATTTGCGGAGTTAATACCCATCATTCCTCTGAAATCCGTATAATCAATTCTGGGGATATTCAGAATAAAATAACCAGCGTATAGATGATTCTCCGTATACTATAATCTGAATTTCCTCAAACATGGATTCTCTAAATGATCCTGTACTATGGAGTAATGAAGGACAAAATAAGCTTATAAAGACAGGTTTAAAATTTACAAATATATTGCAATGAGCAATTTATGAAAAATATGGTCTCATACAATGTATATTAAAGATAAAAAGAGAGTTTTCAAATGTATACCGCTGTATTCCATGTATTGTTTCCCCGGAAATCCCATGGAATTCACGAGCACATGGAAACAAATAAGTTACAAGAAAAATGATCTCACTCAATGTATGAATATAATAAATGGAAGAATTCCCAAATGCATGATTACGTATGACCAGATTCTAGGACTTCCAAGGTCAATTAGTTTTGTACGAAGGCATTTTTAATTAAAATCATTCTAAATAGTTAATTCTAAAATGATTCCTATGAAAATTGTTTAGGACATAGAGAAATGCTAATGGAGATAACAGAGAGAATCCTAGAGGGATTGAGAGCAAGAACAGTCAGCTATGGACAATTATTCAAAAGGAGAGAATACTGATTGGAGCAGCTTTGGGGAATATATTCCTAATCCAGATGAAGCACATCAGTTTGGTGAATGTATGGAAGATTGGCACGATTATGCTTGGAGAAAGAAACAAGAGGAAATGGATTGTAGAAAGAAAGAGTTGAACTAGAACTATAGGAGTAGAGTGCTATTGAGATAGAGTTAATTTTTAACTATAGGAATTGGAATATATTTATTTTCATTAACTGGATGTAATACACCTATTATTTGAACCTGAGTGTCTCCTTTTTCAGTAATGAAAATTCTTTGTGGAAATCCAGGAATGATATTATCTGGGAATTTTATATAAATGGCATTAACTACTTCCCCATTATCTAATTTTATATTTGAATTAAATCCACCCCAAAAACTACCTCCTTGAGTTTTAAATGTCAAGTCCGATTCTTTATTTCTTGTTAAAACAAGGAAAACAGGCATTGGCTCAAGAAAATGAATAGCACTTATTTCTATTGTTATAGTGTTGTTTTCTTTTGAAATTTTAGTCTGCAAATTGGAGAATTGAGCATTTATGATAGTTGAGTCATTGCCACTAATGACATCTACCGCCTGATGTATCGCAACGTTTAACCCATGTTCATATAAATTAATGTAAAGAGTTTGGAGCAATATGGGAGGAATCAGTGAAGAGTCCAATCTCACGGGAATAAATCTAGTCTCTCCTTTTGTTTTTTTTAATAATAGCGTTTTGCCATTCTAATTTTACCATTTCACTCTCCAAACTATTCTTTGATATGAAGAAGAAAAAAAATTTACATTTTTCTAAGCCTTCATTCATTTTATCAATTATGCCATCTCCTGGCCTAATTGACCATGAGTCATAAAAAACATTCTTTATACCGAATATTTCAGCAAGTTTATGAGCAAAAGGAGCAACAACTTCTTTGTCTTTTCCATTATGAGAAATAAATATCATAGCTTGAACGAATCGTTAGGAGTAATAATGCAACAAATCGAAAATAATTGCAATATTTCCCCATTTCTTTCCCATATCTTCATAAATAAAAAGACGCAATACACTCTTGACGAATATATTGCGGTAGAAAATTGATGGCGGACAGGGAGGGATTCGAACCCTCGGTACCGGTTTGCGGTACACACACTTTCCAGGCGTGCTCATTCGACCACTCTGACACCTGCCCGTTGGAGATTGTGCTAGATAGGAAAGCAGGGATAGAGTAACGGCAGAAGAGAGGTTTGGCAATCTTTTTTTTATCCGGAAGGGATTTTCCCGTTTTCCCCGAGTTTTTTCACGTTTCCGGCAGCTGCTCGAAGAGGATGAAAAGCGCCCCGACAGCGCGAGAAAATCTTCAACGGGCATAAACAACAACGAAGCGTATTTTCAGAAGTTTTGAAAGAAACAGGTTTCCATGGTTCACAAAAATCATCCATGAGGGCATGGCAGATTTCCTCCCTCCCTGCCCTGTTTTTCCCGCGGAGCAAATAAGAATTTTTCTCTTTCTCCACCTTTACGGCTTCCGGGCAATCGGGCAAGGTTCAGGAAAGAACCTCTATTGATAAACTTGCTTCCGTCCAGACTCAAGAATTGACCAGCAGACGTTTGAGGAATTTCAGGAGCGAGACAGGAAGAGAAGACCGAAGGATTCCAGAAACCCAGGGTTCCGGGAGTTCCGGGAAAACGCGGCAGAAATGAGAACCCACGCTGTAAGGAGAGAAGGCGGGACATGCCGTTCACCGAGTATCATCATTTCCGCGGCTCCGCATTCCTCCCGTCCTCAAAAAAGGCCAAAGGCTTCCGGCATGTCCCGGAAAAGGCGTTTCCCGACCACACTTCCCCCTTGACGGATGCCCCAAAGACGGGTTTGCTAGTCCTGCGCATGGGAGAGTCCTTTTACACACGCACCACGGAGGCCCCCTCCTCCGCTTTTGATTTGTCCCTCAGACCGCCCGCTTTCAGCGAGTTCTGCGGCCAAGAGAAGATTAAGGACCGCCTGATGCTGATGGTGGAAGCCGCCAGACAGCGCGACGACGTGCTGGACCACATCCTGTTGAGCGGCCCGCCGGGCCTGGGGAAGACGACGCTTGCCAATATTATCGCGAATGCCGTCGGCTGCCGCATTCATACGACTTCCGGCCCCCAGATTGAAAAGGCGGGAGACCTGGCCGGCGTGCTGACCAATCTGGAAAAGGGGGATATTCTGTTTATTGACGAGATCCACCGCCTGCACCCGGCCATTGAGGAGTATCTGTACCCGGCCATGGAGGATTTCCGGCTGGATATTATCATCGACCAGGGGCCGAACGCCCGTTCCATCCAGCTCAACCTGCCCAAGTTTACCCTGGTGGGAGCCACCACCCGCGCCGGGATGCTGACCAGCCCGCTGCGTTCCCGCTTCGGCCTGGTGAACCGACTGGATTATTATACGCGGGAGGAGCTGTGCGCCATTATCGAACGGTCCGCGGGGCTGCTGAACGTGCCCGTGGACCCGGAGGGCGCCCTGCAGATCGCGCTGCGCTCCCGCGGCACGCCCCGCGTGGCCAATTCCCTGCTGCGCTGGGTGCGGGATTACGCCCAGGTGCGCGGCGACGGCGTGATTACGGAGCAGTTGGCGCACGACGCCCTGACCATGATTGAGATTGACGACGATGGCCTGGACGAGATGGACAAGCGCCTGCTGGAAGCGATGATTTACAAGTTCAACGGCGGCCCGGTGGGCCTTTCCTCCCTGGCGGTGGCCGTAGGGGAGGACGCTTCCACGCTGGAGGACGTGCACGAGCCTTTCCTGATTATGCAGGGGTATATCAGCCGCACCCCCAGGGGACGCGTGGCGATGCCCTCCGCCTACCTCAAGATGGGAGCCGCGCCGCCCGCCAACGGCCAGGGGTGGCTGTTGTAGGCCATTCATTTACGACATGGAAGGAGTGCTGCGTTTTGTGCTGGTCATCAGGCCCGCTTTCTTTTAGACTGTTTCCACATAAAACGTCAGGACGTTTTCTGTTCATCATACGCCCAAAGCTATGGCCGCACATTCTGATACTCCCTTTAAAAGACTGCCCGTCAAGATTATCGGTACGGGTTCCTATGTTCCGGAACGCCGCCTGACCAATGCGGATCTGGAAAAGATGGTGGACACTTCCCACGAATGGATTATTGAACGCACGGGCATTGTGGAACGCCGCATCGCCGCCCCTGACGAGTACACTTCCCATATGGGGACGAAGGCCGCCCAGCGCGCTCTGGAATCCTGCGGGCTGAAGCCGGAGGATATTGACCTGATTATCGTCGCCACCATCACGCCGGATACGTTCACCCCTTCCACTTCCTGCTATATCCAGGATGCCCTGGGCGCCAAGAATGCCGCCGCCTTTGACATTTCCGCCGCCTGCTCCGGCTTCCTGTTCGCCATGAAGACCGCCGTCCAGTACATCGGCACCGGCCAGATGAAAACGGCGCTCATCATCGCCGCTGAAAAACTTTCCACCGTCGTCAACTGGGAGGACCGCAGCACCTGCGTCCTGTTCGGGGACGGCGCCGGGGCAGCCGTGCTCCAGGCCTCCACAGGGGAAGAGGGAGAAGGTTCCGTCCTTGCCACGGATATCGGTTCGGACGGCTCCCTGCATGACCTGCTCCAGATTCCGGGCGGCGGCTCCCGCTGCCCCACCACAGCGGAAAACGCCCATGAACGCCTGGCTACCCTGGCCATGCGCGGCAATGAGACCTTCCGCCATGCCGTCACGCGCATGAAGGCTTCCGCCGCCAGCGTCATTGAACGCGCCGGCCTCACGGCGGACGATATCCAGCTGATTATTCCCCACCAGGCCAATCTCCGCATCATTAACGCCGTAGCGCAGCGCCTTTCCATTCCTGAAGATAAGGTGTTCGTGAACATTGAGAAGTACGGCAACACGTCCGCGGCCGCCGTCGCCATCGCCTTTGACGAAGCGCGCCGTTCCGGCAGATTCGGCAAGGGAGACAACGTTGTCCTGGTCACATTCGGCGCCGGGCTTACCTGGTCCGCCGCCGTTATCCGCTGGTAATATTCTTTTTCACCCCCCCTCCATCATCATGACCACTGAACCATACGGCAAAAAAAATCCGTTTCCCGCTCCCGTCCTCTCCGTCAGGCACATCACCGGGGAAGGCAGCCCCAAGGAAACCATCCACATTGAATACAGCCTGGACGGTTCCGGGATGAACTATATTGCCGGGGACGCCCTGGCCGTTATTCCCGCCAATGATCCGGCCCTGGCGGACGCTCTGATTGACAAGCTCGGCCTCAGCCCGGATTCCCAGGTTCCCACGCCCGAAGGGGAAACCGCAAGCCTGAAAGACGCCCTGGTTCACTGCTATGACATTACCAATGTCAACAAAGCCCTGCTGACCAAGTGGGCCGCCGCCTCCGGCAGCCAGGAGCTGGACACGCTTCTGGCCGGGGATAAGGACGCCCTCAGCGATTTCCTGTGGGGCCGGGACGTGCTGGATCTGGCCACGGAATACCCCGCTTCCTTCGAATCCGCGGAGGCTTTCGTCGGCATCCTGAAAAAGATCATGCCGCGCCTTTATTCCATCGCCTCCAGCCCGAACGCCCATCCCGAACAGGTTCACCTGTGCGTGGGCGCGGTGCGCTATACGGCCCGTGACCGCAAGCGCGGCGGCGTTTGCTCCACCTATATGGCGGACCGCCTCCAGCCGGGCCATACGGCCAGGGTATTCGTACATACCAACAAGAATTTCCGCCTTCCGGAAGACGGGGACACCCCCATCATCATGGTGGGCCCCGGCACCGGCATCGCCCCTTTCCGGGCATTCTGGGAGGAACGCGCCGCTTCCGGTGCCAAGGGCGGCAACTGGCTGTTCTTCGGCAATCCGTACAGGGCCACCGACTTCTGTTATGAAGACGAGCTGAACCAGTTGACCGGCACCGGCAAACTGAAGTTGTCCGTGGCCTGGTCCCGCGACCAGGAAAAGAAGGTGTATGTGCAGCACCTCATGGTCCAGGAAGGCGAAGAGCTCTGGAAATGGCTGGAAGCCGGCGCCTGCTTCTACGTCTGCGGGGACGCCTCCCGCATGGCGAAGGACGTGGACAACGCCCTTCATGAAGTCATCCAGACCTGGGGCCATAAAACTCCGGAGGAAGCCGCGGCATATGTGGCGGACATGAAACAGCACCGCCGTTACCAGCGGGACGTGTACTAATTCGGGATCTCCCCCTTGAACCTGTCACCGCGCCTTTCCATCTTTTCTGGAAAGGCGCTTTTTCTTTTTCCGGAGAAAAACCGCCACGTATCAATCCAGCTTCTTTCGAGCCGGAGAAGCCATCTTCCGCCCCCCTCTCCATCAAAAACAACGCCGGACCGGAGAGAACCCGTCCGAGCAAAAGTTCCCCTCCTCCTTCAAGCGTTTCCTTACCCTTATTCCAAATCCTGCCGGGCGCCGCAAACGGCCCGTTTCACTTTCCTAAGCTTGAAAAAGAAGACCATGCAAAATAAATACAGCTTTTGCGGCAAACAACGGGCTATACCCCTTTTTCCTGGTCCTTTTAAGGACCATCTTTGAGAAAAGGAATAATTCCACCAATTCTGCAACTGATCAATATAGCTTATCTTTTTTCTCCTCTCCTCTATTTCAGCAAGCAATTCTTTCCGCGAACGAAAGACCAGAACAAAGCTCTCCAGCAACTCACCGCACAGTTTCATCCCCGCTTCTACGCTTTCTTTCAACTGCTCCAACATTACTAAGTCCTTCCTTTCAAAAGCCTCTGCCGTCTGCATGTCGGCAAACCGGAATGCGCTACTGACAGCGGAGATATTTTGTGCTGCAAAACGGTAATAACACAGAGCCGTATCCGGCAATTCATAAATATTACCCTGCAACCATGCGTGAAATGCCATTAGATCATCCTCAAAATTAGCCGTTATCGGAAAAGCATTTCCCCACTCGTATGCACTTTTTCTGATGATCATAGCAAGTCCATAATGAGCTGAAGAAGAAAAAGCCCCTTGTTGGAGCACGACAGCCGGCATTTCCCGTGGAACGGAGGGAAATGCCGGGAATTCAAACGCAACTCCCGGTTCCTCATAGACGTTAATCATCTGGCTGACTACAGCCACAGCATCCGGATACTCCATCACCTGTCTCTTATACACATCTCCGAGCCCACGAGACGCGTAGTAATCT
>ERZ1027001.638-NODE-638-length-21615-cov-4.732328_pt1 | contig 21615 bp, 19 predicted proteins | sample MGYA00519452_ERZ1027001 | MGnify/ENA primary metagenome ERZ1027001 (study PRJEB26926, sample SAMN06164867) | human gut metagenome | biome: ENVO:00009003; feature: ENVO:2100002; material: ENVO:00002003 | host: Homo sapiens | place: USA | collected 2012 ...
GTGATGAGGAAATTGGGCTTCTCGCCGGGGTTGTAGAGCGTCGTCGGGTGGAACTGGATGAACTCCATGTTCTCGGTGATGGCCTTGGCGCGGTGGCACATGGCGATGCCGTCGCCCGTGGCGACGACCGGGTTCGAGGTGGCGGAATAGACGTTGCCGCAGCCGCCCGTGGCGACGACGGTGAATTTCGAAAGCATGGTCTCGATCTCGTTCGTTTCGAGATTCAGCACATAGGCTCCGAAGCAGGCCAGTCCGCGCGTGTGGCGCGTGACGAACTCGCCCAGATGGTGCTGCGTCAGCAGGTCGATGGCGAAGTGGCGTTCGAGAACCGTGATGTTCGGATGCTCCCTCACCGACTGCACGAGCGCCCGTTCGATCTCGGCTCCCGTGAGGTCCTCGTGGTGGAGGATGCGGTGCTCCGAGTGTCCGCCTTCGCGGTTGAGCTCGAAACGCCCGTCGGGGGTCTTGTCGAAACGCGTGCCCCAGGCTATGAGGTCGGCGATCAGTTCCGGGGCCCGCCGCACGACCAGTTCCACGGCCTTCTCGTCGCATTTGCCTGCGCCGCAGACCAGCGTGTCGCGGATGTGTTTCTCGAATGTGTCGGGAGCGTACGTTACCGAGCAGATGCCGCCTTGTGCATAATTGGTGTTGCACTCTTCGATCGCGCCCTTGGTGACGATCGTAACGTGTCCGTGGGCTGCGGCTTTCAGCGCGAACGAAAGGCCCGCGGCGCCGGAACCGATAACCAGAAAGTCGGTTTTCATGGGTTTTTCCTTTTTCTATTGCCTTGCAGCGCCGCAAAGTTACAAAAAATAGTAACTTTGCCGCATAATTTCGGGCAAAATATGGAACGACATATCGACATCAGCCGCTTCGATTACGACCTTCCGGACGAGCGGATCGCCAAATTCCCGCTCGCCGAGCGCAGCGCCTCGAAGCTGCTCGTCTGGCGCGGCGGAGAAATCGCGGAAAAGCGTTTCGCCGACATCGGCGACGTGCTGCCGGCCGGGGAGCTGCTGGTTTTCAACAACACGAAGGTGATCCGGGCGCGGATCGTCATGCACAAGCTCTCCGGGGCGCGCATCGAGGTCTTCTGTCTCGAGCCGCACGACCCGGCCGACTACGAGCGGGCGTTCGCCGTCACGGGCGGCTGCACATGGTCGTGCATCGTGGGCAACCGCAAGAAGTGGAAAGAGGGGTACGTGGAGATCAATTTCGAACGCGGGGGCTGCGCCGAGCACCTTCGTGCATGGATCGTCGAGGACCACGGCCGCGAGTGCGTCGTGCGTTTCGAGTGGACGGCCCCGATGACCTTCGGGCAGCTGCTCGAATACCTCGGGCGGATTCCGATTCCGCCCTACCTGAACCGCGAGAGCGAGGAGATCGACAACACGCGCTACCAGACGGTCTATTCGAAGTTCGAAGGTTCGGTGGCCGCACCGACCGCCGGGCTGCATTTCACGCCCGAGCTGATCGGGGAGATGAAGGTGCGCGGATTCGCCTTCGAGGAGGTGACGCTCCATGTCGGGGCGGGCACGTTCCTGCCCGTCAAGGACGAGGACGCCGCGCGGCATCCGATGCACACCGAGCATTTCGAGGTGCGCCGTGCGACGGTGGTCCGCCTGCTGGAGAAGTGGGGGCATATCACCGCCGTGGGAACCACCTCGGTGCGTACTCTGGAATCGCTTGCGGCCCTTGCGTGGCGCATCCGCACGGCCGGGACGCCCGATGCCGGGCGGGTCGTGGGGCAGTGGGAGCTGTACGACATTCCCGCGGAGTTTTCGGGCCGCGAGGCGTTGCAGGAGTTGTCGGGGTATATGGAGCGCGAGGGGCTGGACCGGCTGAAAGCCTCGACGCAGATTATGATCACGCCGCTGGACTACGAGTTCCGCATCGTGCACAATATCGTCACCAATTTCCACCAGCCCAAATCGACGCTGCTGCTGCTGGTTTCGGCCTTTGTGGGCGACGGGTGGCGGCGGATTTACGACTACGCCCTCGGCCACGGCTTCCGCTTTTTGAGCTACGGCGATTCGTCGGTGCTGCTGCGGGAATGACCGTTTATGCGGAACGGAAAAGGGACGCCCGACGAGGACGTCCCTTTTTTATTGGCGCAGGGGCGGATTAGAAATTGTATCCGACGCTGATCGTGAAGCAGTTGTTGCGCATCGTGCCCTCGCCGTCGCTCTCCTTGACCAGATTCAGGCAGCCGATGTCGTAGCCCAGCCCGAAGTAAATGCGTTTCCAGACGACGCCGGCGCCCAGACGCACGCCCAGGTCGGAACGTTTCAACCCGCCTTCGTCTCCGAAGATGTCGCCCTTCTCGTCGCCGACCTTCACTTTGCCGCCGATGCCGAGCCCGTAGTAAAGACCTGCGAAGGGTTGGATCGTAACGATGTCCTTGATGTTGAAGTGGTAGTTCACCAGCACGGGGATTTGCAGGTAGGAGGGGCGGAAGCTCACGCCGTCGACCTTGCCGCCGCGGCTCGAGAAGGCAAGCCCGGTTTCGAGGTAGAAGGGCAGTTTGTTGCAAAGCAGGATCTGATCGGTCACGGCGACGTGGAACGAGGCCCGCGAGTCGGTGCTGATGGACGCACCTCCGGCCGAAATCGAGTAGCTCGACAGGTTCAGTCCGGCGCGGACGCCCAGGATGTTCTTTTCGTAGTTTTGCGCCGAAACGGCATTTGCCAGCAGGATGGCGGCCATGATAAGCAATACTTTTTTCATAATGAATGGGTTTGGGTTTGTATACGTGGCAAATATAGGATAATTTTTTCGAAAAATCCCCCCCCCGAAATTTTTTACGGATAATGAAAAAAAATATCCGTAAATGCTTTTGCTTTAGCTGGATAGCTGTCGGATGTCAGAAATTGTAACCGATGTTTACGGTCAGGCAGTTGTTGCGTATTTCGGCGCTTTCGGGCTGGAGTGCGTAGCCGAAGAATTCGCCGCCCCGGAACAGGTCGCGGCAGCCGATGTCGTAGCTTATGCCCAGGTAGATGCGTCTGATGACGAACCCGGCGCCCGCGCGCACGCCGAAATCCATGCGGGAGAGGAAGCCCGGGGCGCTGAACATATCCTCGTTGCCGTATTCGGTCTTCATCGCGCCCCGGATGCCCACGCCGCCGTATATGCCCGCGAAGGGCTGGATCGTGAGGAGATCCCGGATGTGGAAATGGTAGTTGACGAGCAGGGGGGCCTGCATGTAGAACGGACGCATGGTCATGTTGTAGATGTCGCCGTAGATTTCAGCGGCGGCCCTGCCGCCGCGGCTCGAAAAGCCGATGCCCGTTTCGAGGTAGAGGGGCAGGCTGCGGTGGAGCAGGATCTGGTCCGTCACGGCGAAGTGGAATCCCGCGCGCGAACCGGTGTTTATCCGCACGTCTTCGATCGAGATGTCGCAGGTCGACACGTTGACGCCGGCGCGGACGCCCAGGATGTTCTTCTCATACCGCTGCGCCCGGACGGCTCCCGCCGACAGCAGGACGAGCAGGATGAATGCGTATCTTTTCATGGAGGTCGATGAAATTATGCTTCGGGTGTGCAGCTTTTCAGGGCCAGTTTCTTGACCCAGACGACGAAGCCGCCCGTGAGGATCAGGTTCAGCACCAGCGTCAGCACCGAGATGATCAGCGCCGGGCCGCCGAGGCTGTATCCCAGGGCGATGAAGATGACGCCCGCGCCCACCTCGCCGCGGGTGAACATGCCGATCGAGAGTGCGAGCCGCTCGCTCAGTTTCCGGTCGCGGTAGAAGAAGACCGGGACCAGCTTCCCGATGTTCGAGAGCGCCGAAACGGCCACGACGTGCAGGATCAGCACGCCCCACGGCATCATCGGCTGCGACGCCGTGATGGAGGTGGCGGCCGCGGCGGCGTCTGCCGCCGAAGCGCCCGTCACGAGCGGCATGCTCATGCCGACAAGCAGCATGAACAGGAACGAGATGCCCGTTGCGGCGCGGCGTTCGGTCGGGGTGTCGATCTCCCTGTGCTTCATCAGCATGCCGATCACGAAGGCCGGAAGCAGCACCTCGATGTGTATGCTGTTTTCTGGTCCGTACCACCGCGCGGTGACGATGTAGAGCGCCTGTGTCAGGGCGCAGACCACCGCCGAAAGCCCCAGGATGCGTTTCCAGTCCTGCCGGACGTTCCACCGCGCCTGCCACCGCCAGCCTGCGATAAGCAGTACGACGACCACGCCCACGATGGCGAACATCTGCCATTTGAGGCCGATCATCAGGATTTGCAGCGGGATCATCAGCAGGATGGTGTCCAGGTCGTCGAAGATAGCCAGCACCTGGATCTTACGGTATATCCAACTGTTTTTCAGGCTTAACGCGGCGAGCATCGTGAAGAGGATGCCGGCCGAGGTCGGGGCCGCGAAACGGCTCAGCAGCAGATTCTCCTTCCACGCCGCGGAGTCGGTCCAGAGGTCGGAGGGCAGCAGTACGAAAATATAGTAGAGGACGATCAGCAGCCACGGCAGCGCTGCGGTGGCCATGGCGATGAAGTAATCGGCGGTGTAGGAGCGCCAGCGCGACTTGTCGATTTCGAACTCCCGTCCGACGTTGATCATAATGAATCCCAGGCAGATGTAGAGCAGGGTGTCGGCAGTCGCCTTGAAACCCGGATAGGCCGTGCCGAGTGCGCCGGGAAGCAGTTGCGAGGCGACGAGGCCCAGCATCAGAAAGAGCGAGAACGAAAGAACTTTTCGCATTGATTGAAAGTCGTTTACAGGTTATGCGTCTGTGCCGCGGCACAAAGATACGATATTTGTAGAAAAATCCGCGGAAACGAATGCTGTTGTCGTGAAAAAAATAACAATAATGAAACTGCAATTCACAATTATTTTGTACCTTTGCCGTGCCGATTCAGGGAATTAGCATTCAAACACCATAAAATTCAAATTATTACAACTATGCAGATTGTAGAGATTCACGCAAGGGAAATCCTCGACTCGCGAGGCAATCCGACCATCGAGGTCGAAGTTCGTACCGTATCGGGCGCATTCGGCCGCGCTGCCGTTCCGAGCGGCGCATCGACCGGCGAGAACGAGGCGCTCGAACTTCGTGACGGCGACAAGAGCCGTTATCTGGGCAAGGGCGTTCTGAACGCCGTCAAGAACGTAAACGAGGTGATCGCTCCCGCCGTTATCGGCATGAACGTGGCCGATCAGGTGGGCATCGACAAGGCCATGATAGCCCTCGACGGCACGAAGACCAAGTCGAAGCTGGGTGCTAACGCCATTCTCGGCGTGTCGCTGGCCGTGGCCCGCGCTGCCGCCGACTACTTCGGCATGCCGCTTTATCGCTATATCGGCGGAGCAAACGCCAAGACGCTGCCCGTTCCGATGATGAACATCATCAACGGCGGTTCGCACTCGGACGCTCCGATCGCGTTCCAAGAGTTCATGATCCGTCCCGTGGGTGCTCCTACCTTCAAGGAGGCTATCCGCATGGGCGCCGAGGTGTTCCACAACCTGAAGAAAGTGCTTCACAACCGCAACCTCTCGACGGCTGTCGGTGACGAGGGCGGCTTCGCTCCCGCGCTGAACGGCACCGAGGACGCTATCGAGTCGATCATCGAGGCCATCAAGATGGCGGGTTACAAGCCCGGCCGCAAGGAAGAGGGCGGCGACGTGTCGATCGGCATGGACTGCGCTTCGTCGGAGTTCTACAAGGACGGCGTTTACGACTACACCAAGTTCGAGGGCGAGAAGGGCGCCAAGCGTACGTCGAAGGAGCAGGTGGAGTACCTGAAGGGACTCGTCGCCAAATACCCCATCGACTCGATCGAGGACGGCATGTCGGAGAACGACTGGGAAGGCTGGCAGATGCTGACCGCCGAGATCGGCGACAAGTGCCAGCTCGTGGGCGACGACCTGTTCGTGACCAACGTGGACTTCCTGAAGAAGGGTATCGAAATGGGCTGCGCCAACTCGATCCTGATCAAGGTGAACCAGATCGGTACGCTGACCGAGACGCTCGACGCCATCGAGATGGCTCACCGTGCGGGCTACACTTCGGTTACGTCGCACCGTTCGGGCGAGACCGAGGATTCGACGATCGCCGACATCGCCGTGGCTACCAACTCCGGTCAGATCAAGACCGGTTCGGCGTCGCGTTCGGACCGTATGGCCAAGTACAACCAGCTGCTCCGCATCGAGGAGGAACTCGGCGATGAGGCTATCTACGGCTACACGAAGATCTACCGCAAGTAATTCCGATTTCGAAGGGCTTGACAGCCCTGTTGCATCAGGTTCCGGGCGAAGCCCGAACCGGATCATAAATGAAAGGGCCGGACATATTGTCCGGCCCTTTTTTTGTGCGGCGGCGTGCGGTCGCTCAGGCGCCGACCGCGGTCAGACCGCCTTTATCAGCGAACGTCCCAGCCATACGAGTACCAGTCCCAGAATGAAGCTCAGGCCGACGTAAAGGCCGAAATAGAGCCAGTGTTTCTGTTGGAGGAGCAGGTACATGTCGTCGGCAAACGACGAAAAGGTGGTGAATCCGCCGCAGAAGCCGGTGATCAGAAAGACGTTCATCGACGGCGAGATGACGTGGGTCTTTTCGGCCAGACCGAAGAAGATGCCGATCACGAAACTGCCGATAATATTGACGGCGAACGTACCCCACGGGAACGCCGAAACCGTAATGACATGGGCCAGTTTTCCCGTCAGAAAGCGCAGGCATGTGCCGATAAAACCGCCTAGCCCCGCAATAATCATCGCTTTAAACATAATTCACACATTTTTAGTTGATTCTACCATTCGGGTTCTTCCCCGAACAAATTTGATGCCACCGGGCTTCCGTATTTTGCCGCGGATCGCCACGGGGGGGCGGCTTTTGGCATCCTATTTGGAACCTCCGCTGATCAGTACCGGCGGACCGCTGCCCCGGCGGGATATGTATGGCCTTCGGGGATGTGGAGCCGGATTAACTATAAAAATCGTTTACTATGCACTTGACACCGAAAGAGATTGACAAGTTGATGCTGCTTTCGCTCGGTATGGTCGCCGAACGGCGTATGAAAAAAGGGCTGAAACTGAATTATCCGGAGGCCGTAGCCTATATTACGTCCACGGCACTGGAGGGAGCGCGTGAAGGCAAGACCGTGGAAGAGGTTATGAAAGGAGCGGCCAGCGTGCTGAAGAAAAGCGACGTCATGGAGGGCGTCGCCGACATGATCGACCTGCTGCAGGTCGAAGCCGTGTTTACGGACGGTTCCCGTCTGGTGAGCATCCACCATCCTATTAAGTAATTTTAAACATCCTGAGTATGAATACGAAAAATCCCGCCCCTGCGAAAAATCAGGCGCAGGCGGCGAGTCTCTATCCGAATAAACCCGGCTTCAAACCCGCAAAGCCCGTCGTCGTCGGTGGAGAAATCCTGATGAACGTTCCGATCGAGTACAATACCGGCCGCAAGACCGTGAAGCTTGTCGTGCGCAATACCGGCGACCGCCCGATTCAGGTCGGTTCGCATTTCCATTTCTTCGAGGTCAACCGTTATCTGGAGTTCGACCGCGACGCCGCTTTCGGCTGTCACCTGAACATTCCCGCAACGACCGCCATCCGTTTCGAACCGGGCGACCAGAAAGAGGTCGAGGTCGTGGCCTATTCGGGCAAACGCCGCGTGATCGGCTTCAACGGTCTGGTGATGGGATATACGGGCGACGAGGATGCGCCCACCTATTTCCCGGCACGTATGCATGCCGTGCGCAAAGCCCGGCATGCAGGGTTCAAGAACATTTCGGAAAGCGATGCCGAGGCCGCTATGAAAAAAAGCAACAACACTAAAAAATAGAGGATATGGCAACAATTTCACGTCAAGAATACAACAACCTTTTCGGTCCTACCGTCGGCGACAAGATCCGGCTGGGTGACACCGATCTTTACGTCGAGATCGAAAAAGACCTGCGCGAATACGGCGACGAGGTCGTCTACGGCGGCGGCAAGACCATCCGCGACGGCATGGGGCTGGCCAATACGATGACTTCGGAGGAGGGGGCGCTCGACCTCGTGATTACCAACGTGACGATCATCGACGCCAATCTGGGCGTCGTGAAGGCCGACGTGGGTGTCAAGGACGGAAAAATCGCCGGTATCGGCAAGGCGGGAAATCCCAATATCATGCACGGCGTGCATCCCGATCTGGTGACCAGCACCGCAACCGACGCGATATCGGGCGAGCACCTGATCCTGACGGCAGCCGGCATCGACGGCCACGTGCACATGATCTCCCCGCAGCAGGCTTACGCCTGTCTGAGCAACGGTATTACGACCCTGTTCGGCGGCGGAATCGGCCCTACGGACGGCAGTAACGGAACCACCATCACTTCAGGCCGCTGGAACATCGAACGCATGCTGGAGTCGATCGAGGGGCTTCCGGTGAACGTCGGCCTGCTGGGCAAGGGCAACTGCTCGATGAACCAGCCGCTCGAAGAACAGATCGAGGCCGGAGCCTGCGGCCTGAAGATTCACGAGGACTGGGGCTCGACTCCCGCTGCGATCCGCGCCGCGCTGGGCGTCGCCGATCGTTTCGACGTGCAGGTGGCCATCCACTCCGATACGCTCAACGAGAGCGGATACGTCGAGGATACGATCGCCGCCATGGACGGCCGCACGATCCATACCTACCACACCGAAGGCGCCGGCGGCGGACACGCCCCCGACCTGCTGAAAGTGGCGTCGATGCCCTACGTGCTGCCTTCGTCGACCAATCCGACCCTGCCGTTCGGGGTCAATTCCCAAGCCGAGCTGTTCGACATGATCATGGTCTGCCACAACCTAAATCCGAAGATCCCGTCGGACGTGGCCTTTGCCGAGAGCCGCGTGCGGCCCGAAACGCAGGCCGCGGAGAACGTGCTGCACGATCTGGGCATACTGTCGATGGTTTCGTCCGACTCGCAGGCCATGGGCCGTATCGGCGAATCGTTCATGCGCACGTTCCAGATGGCGTCGTTCATGAAGAACGCCTGCGGCAAGCTCGCCGAGGATGCCGACGGGAACGACAACTTCCGCGTGCTGCGCTATATCGCCAAGATCACGATCAACCCGGCCATCACCTACGGCGTGTCCGACTACCTCGGATCGGTCGAGAAGGGCAAGGTCGCCGACCTCGTACTCTGGGAGCCGCAGTTCTTCGGCGCCAAACCCAAGATGGTCATCAAGGGCGGCCTAATCAACTGGTCGAACATGGGCGATCCCAACGCATCGCTCCCGACGCCGCAGCCGTGCTATTACCGTCCGATGTACGGCGCTTTCGGCCGTACGCTGCCCGAAACCTGCCTTTCGTTCGTATCGGGCGCCGCGTTCCAGAGCGGTATCAAGGAGCGTCTCCACCTGCATCGTATGGTGCAGCCCGTGCGGCGCACCCGCCAGCTTACCAAATACAACATGGTGCGCAACGGAGGAATGCCGAAGATCGACGTGAATCCCGAAACGTTCGACGTGCTGGTCAACGACATCCGCGCTTACGTCAAGCCTGCCGACAAATTCCCCCTGAGCCAGCTGCTCTGGTTCAGTTAGCCGGGAGGGCCTCTCCGATCCGGGGCGGTTTGTTGTTCCGCCTTCGGATCCGATCCGGCCCCGGATCGGTTTCCTGTTTCCGGGGGCATGCCGCAGGGGATGCTCCCGGAAATTAAAAACGAATATTAAAAACGAATCCGATGAAAATATATACGGAAATCATAGGCAATCTGCAGGACCCCGAATGGGTGAAGAAAGCGCGGGAAGCCGAAATCGAATATATCGATCTCGACCAGTGGACGGCCCAGAAAAGCCGCTTCGTGGTCAAAGGCGACCGGGAAAACGAATACGCCGTGGCATTGAAACGCCACTCGCAGATGCTCGACGGCGATATTATCGAGTATCTGCCCGAACAGCGCCGCATTGCGGCCATCCGCATCCGGCTCAACGACGTGCTGGTCGCGGACCTTTCGGATCTGGCGCGTCAAACGCCGGAAACGATCATCCATATCTCGGTGGAACTCGGTCATGCCATCGGCAACCAGCATTGGCCCGCAGTGGTCAAGGGGACAAAGGTCTACATTCCGCTGACGGTGGATAAAAAAGTGATGGACAGCGTAATGCGTACGCACCATATAGAAGGTGTCGCCTACTCGTTCCAGCCCGGTTCGGAGGTGATTCCCTACTTGGCGCCCCACGAAATCCGGCGTCTGTTCGGCGGCACGGGGCCCGACAGCGACGTACACCACCATCACGAACATGTGCATGCGCATTAAACCCGCCCTTATGACCGACGACGCAACAACCGTCATGCGGCTGCTCGAATTCACCGACTCGGCCTTTCCGGTCGGGACCTTCTCCTTCTCCAACGGATTGGAAACGGCCGCCGAGGAGGGACTGGTGCACGACGCCGCGACGCTCGAACAATATACGCAGGACATTGTCCGGCAGGCCGCCTTCACCGACGGAGTCGCGGCGCTGCACGCTTTCCGCAGCTATAACCTCGGTTATTACGAGGGTATCCTCAATGCCGACCGTCAGGCCGTTCTCTGCAAGATGAACGCCGAGGCGCGGCTGATGACCCGACGCATGGGCAAGAAACTGGCCGAGCTGTCGAAACATGTCTTTCCCGATGAAACCGCAGCGAAGTGGCTCGGCGACATCGCCGGCGGCCGTACCCCCGGCACTTATCCCGTGGCGCAGGGCATCGTATTCGCGGCCTGCGGAATCTCCGAAAAGGGGCTTTTCTGCTCCCACCAGTACGGTGTGGTCAATATGGTCGTCAGCGCGGCTCTCCGCTGCGTGCGCGTGTCGCACTACGACACGCAGCGCATCCTGTTCCGGGCCGCCGAAAAGCTCGGCGAGCTCTATGACACGGCGGGCGACATGGATTTCGACGACATGTATACCTTCGTGCCGCAGATCGACATTCTCGCCTCGCTGCACGAAAAGGGAATCAAACGCATGTTTATGAATTGATCCGCCCCAAAAGCGGAATAACCGAACAAACGAATAGATTATGAACGAAAATACAACTTGCAGAATCGGAATCGGCGGCCCCGTAGGCTCCGGCAAAACGGCACTCATCGAAGCGATCACCCCGCGGCTTCTGGACATGGGCTACAAAGTGCTGGTGATAACCAACGACGTGGTAACCACGGAAGACGCCAAACACGTGCGTAAAATGCTGAAGGGCATCCTTGTCGAGGAGCGAATCATCGGCGTTGAAACCGGCGCGTGCCCGCATACGGCCGTGCGGGAAGACCCTTCGATGAATATTGCGGCGGTCGAGGAGATGGAGGCCCGATTCCCCGACGGCGACGTGGTGCTGATCGAATCGGGCGGCGACAACCTCACCCTCACCTTCAGCCCCGCGCTGGTGGACTTTTTCATCTACGTGATCGACGTGGCCGCAGGCGACAAGATTCCACGCAAGGACGGACCGGGGATATCCCAGTCCGATATTCTGGTCATCAACAAGACCGATTTGGCCCCCTATGTCCGTGCTGATCTCGAAGTGATGCGGCGCGATTCCGAGCTGATGCGTCCGGGCAAGCCGTTCGTATTCACCAACTGCATGACGGGCGAAGGGATCGACGAACTGGTCGCCCTGATCCGCCGGATGGCGCTTTTCGACCTCGGCAACAACAAGGAGAAAGTTTCGGAATCCCTAACCGGCGCCGTACGATGAATTTCGCAGCAGCCAAAGAGATGAGTCCCTACCTCGAAGAGCCGAAGGCGATGCCCGTCGGCACTCCGGGCAAGATGGGGTATCTTTTTCTGGGATTCGAACTCGACGACGACGGCAGGTCGATCATGCGCGATCTGGAACGCCATGCCCCGCTGATCGTCCAGCAGGAACTCTATTTCGACGAAGGCATGCCTGAGATGCCGTGCGTCTACATCCTCTCGTCCGGAGGTCCCAACGTGGACGGCGATCGCTATGAACAGCGTTTTGTCGTCCGCGAAGGCGCCTACGCCCATATTTCGACCGGTGCGGCGACCAAGCTGGCCGAGATGCGCTACAACTATTCGGGGCTGACGCAGGCGTTCGAACTCGAAGAGGACTCTTATCTGGAATATCTGCCCGAACCGACGATTCCGTGCCGTCACACGCGGTTCATCGCCGACACGGCAATCCGCATCGCACCCTCGGCCACGCTGTTCTATTCAGAAATCTACATGAGCGGCCGTAAGTATTTCGACCGGGGCGAAACTTTCCAGTACGACATTCTGTCGGTCTGCTCCCATGCCGAACGTCCCGACGGGGAGCAACTGTTTCGCGAAAAATTCATCATACGGCCCGAAATGTATCCGCCTTCGACGCTCGGCGCGATGAACGGATACGACGTTTTCGCCAACGTGATCGTGCTGACGCCGCCGGAACATGCCGACAGCATCTACGAACGGACAGAGGCTTTCATCGACCGCGACCGCCGGCTGGCCGCCGGCATTACGCGCCTGCCGAACGATGCGGGGCTGCTCTACAAGGTCTTGGGCGAGGAGACGGCTCCCGTGAAACGCCTTGTCCGCGAATTCTGTTCCTCGGTTCGGCAGGAAGTCAAGGGCAAGCCGCTGCCCGAAGAATTCCCGTGGCGATAGAAACTTTGTTAACGGTTAAATAATTGTAAGTATGGCAAATACGATCGCTCGATCCGGAGGGGCCGGCGGAGGCTCTTTCGATTTTATCAAAATTCTGCTGCGCGGTACGGGGCAGGTGATGTTTCAGAACAGCGCGTGGACGGGACTCCTGTTTATGATCGGCATTTTCTGGGGCGCCTATGCCGAGGGGCAGGGACTTGTGGGTTGGGGCGCCCTGCTGGGCGTGACCGTTTCCACGGTGACGGGGTATCTGCTCGGCTTTCCGGCCAAGGACGGCGAGCAGGGACTCTGGGGCTTCAACGGCGTGCTGGTGGGGTGCGCGTTTCCTACGTTCATGGGCAATACCGTCTGGATGTGGCTGGCGCTGGCGCTCTGTGCGGCGCTGACGACATGGGTGCGTGCGGGATTTAACAACGTGATGGCGCCTTGGAAGGTCAATTCGTTCACTTTTCCGTTCGTCTTTTGTACGTGGATGTTTCTGCTCGCGGCGCGCGCCATGCACGGGCTTCCGACGACGCATATGGCCGATCCGGCGCTTCCGGCGGCTTTCTCGTCGCTGGAGAGCATCCGTTTTGGCGATCTGGCGGTTTACTGGCTGAAAGGCATCGGGCAGGTCTTTCTGATCAATTCGTGGGTGACGGGAATCTGTTTCCTCGCGGGACTGTTCCTTTGCAGCCGCTGGGCGGCGCTCTGGGCCGCGATCGGCTCGGCGCTGGCGCTGCTGACGGTCATCGCGCTGAAAGCGTCGGGCTCCGACATCTCCGACGGACTTTACGGATACAGCCCCGTGCTGACGGCCATTGCATTGGCGACGGTGTTCTATAAGCCGAATTTCCGCTCGGCGCTCTGGGCCGTTCTGGGAATTCTGGTGACGGTGTTCATTCAGGCCGGCATGTATATGCTGATGGCGCCCGTCGGAATCGCCACCCTGACCGGGCCGTTCTGCATCACGACATGGCTCTTCCTGCTGCCGCTCGTCAGGTTCGACGACGAGGAGAAGCCCGACCATTCGAACTGGTATCCGGAGAACAAGAAGCATCTGGCGGCGCAGCAGCCGGGCGCGAAAACGGAATAACCGTCCGTCCGGTCCGGCAGGGGCCGGACGGGGCGATCTGAAAACCTGAAAAACGACAGACTATGCACATGTCCGACGCACTGGTCTCCCCGCCGGTATTCGCCGTTACGGGAGCCGTATCGCTGGTCCTGCTCGGAACGGCGATCTGGAAAGTCAAGCATCCGCGAAACGACCGCCGCGAACCCGATGCGCGGGACGAGCACATCGTTCCGCTGATGGGCGTGATGGGCGCCTTCGTCTTTGCCGCCCAGATGATAAATTTCTCTATTCCGGGAACGGGTTCGAGCGGCCATCTGGTCGGCGGTATCCTGCTTTCGGCGATACTGGGCCCATGGGCGGCGTTGCTTACGCTGGCTTCGGTGCTGGTGATCCAGTGCCTAGTTTTCGCCGACGGCGGTTTCATGGCTTTGGGCGCCAATATCCTCAATATGGCGGTATTGTCGTGTCTGGCGGCCTATCCGCTGTTGTTCCGGCCGTTGATCAAACGCGGCGCATCGCCGGGACGGATCATCGCCGCGTCGCTGCTCGCCTCGGTGGTCGGACTCGAACTGGGCGCATTGGCCGTGACGATCGAAACCGAAGCGTCGGGCATCACCGCGTTGCCGATGGGGCGGTTTCTGCTGTTCATGCTCCCGATCCATCTGTTTATAGGTATCGGCGAGGGGCTGGCTACGGCGGCGGTGATCTGCGGCGTGCAGCGTTATAAGCCCGAACTGCTGTACGGTATCCGCCGGGAACGCGCCTCCGGAAGACGGAGATTCGGAAAGGCCCTTGCGGCGATCGCGCTCTTGGCGCTGTTGATCGCCGGGTCGTTCTCGTGGATCGCTTCGTCCGATCCCGACGGACTGGAGTGGTCGATCGAAAAGACGGCGGGACGGGCCGAATTGGAACCTGCGTCCGACGGCCTGCACCGCAGAGCCGCCGCCATTCAGGAGAAGACGGCCGTGATACCCGATTACAACACGACATTTGCGGGAATCGTAGGGAGCGGAGCCATTCTGCTGGCCGTATTCGGCGCCTCCTGTCTGTTCCGCGCCGGACAAAAGCAGGGATGAAAAACAGATTGCAGCACGTACTTTGCGCATTGGATGCGATGGAGCGGACGGCGCGGATGCAGAGTCCGCTCCATCGCACGGACGCCCGGTCCAAACTGCTCGTCACGGTGGTTTTTCTCGTGACGATGCTCTCCGTGCCGCTCTGCAGGCTTCCGGAACTGCTGCTGTTTTTCGTCTTTCCGATCGTTGCCTGCGCGATGGGCGGCCTGAGTTACGGAACGATTTTCCGGCGGTCGCTTGTCGTGCTGCCCTTCGTCGTCTTCATCGGCGTTTTCAACCTGTTCTACGACCGCGAGCCGGTTTTCCGTATCGGGACGCTGGCGGTCACCGCAGGGTGGGTCTCGTTCCTTTCGATCGTACTGCGCGGACTGCTGTCGGTGCAGGCGCTGCTCGTGCTGATCGGAAGCACCGGCTACTACGGTCTCTGCCGGAGCATGCAGCGGCTGGGGGTGCCGGCTGTTTTCACCACGCAGCTGCTTTTCGTCTACCGTTACCTTTATGTCTTGATCGAAGAGGCCGCGGCCATGCAGCAGGCCCGCGACGCGAGGAGTTTCGGGCGCAGATCCTATCCGCTGAAGATTTGGGGAACGCTCGTCGGGCAACTGCTGATCCGCACTTTCGACCGGGCCGAGCAGATCAGCCGGGCGATGCTGGCACGGGGATTTTCGGGGCGCATCCCGGAGGGGGTGTTCGAACGCCCGGCATGGAAAATGCGCGACACCCTGTTTCTCGCCGTGTGGTGCTCGGCGTTCGTCCTGCTGCGCTTGTGCCGTCCGGCCGAAAACCTTTCGATGCTGATAAACAACCTTTGAGATGAGTCACCACTACCTCCGGTTCGACGATGTGCATTACCGTTATCCCAACGGCTATGAAGCGCTCTGCGGCGTCTCGTTCTGCATCACGCACGGGGAGAAGGTCGCCCTAGTCGGGGCCAACGGAGCCGGGAAATCGACGCTGCTGCTGCACACCAACGGACTGCTGATACCTTCGCAGGGCGAAGTGGTCATGGGCGGGATCAAGCTCACGCGCAGGACGCTGCCGCTGGTGCGGCAGTCGGTGGGGCTTGTGTTTCAGGATTCGGACAACCAGCTCTTCATGCCCACGGTCGAAGAAGACGTGGCCTTCGGACCTTCGAACATGCGTCTCGAACCCGAAGAGATACGCCGCCGCGTCACGGAAGCCCTCGATGCCGTCGGCGCGCTGCATCTGCGCGGGGCGTCGCCCTTCCGGCTTTCGGGCGGACAGAAGAAGCGCGTTGCGATAGCGACGGTCCTTTCGATGGAGCCGTCGGTGCTCGTCATGGACGAACCGACCTCGAATCTCGACCCCCGCGCCCGGCGGCAGATCATAGACCTGATACGCCGTTTCGGCCATACGACGCTGATCGCTACGCACGATATGGAGATGGTGCTCGACCTTTGCGACCGTACGATCGTGATGAAGCAGGGACGGATCGTGGCCGACGGCAGTACGCGGCACGTGTTCGGCGATCTGGCCCTGCTCGAAGAGTGCGGGCTGGAGCAGCCTTGCGAACTGCGGATGAAACGTGCGTTGAAAAGGGAGTACGCCCTTTGACGGTCAGTCGCGCCGGATTTCGGGACGAACGGAACGCCCCTTGTCGGGAAGCACCTCCCGGCCGACGACGGCCGTAACCAGCGCCCCGGCGAGCAGCACGCCGATCGTCACCCAAAGCACCAGCGAAGCGCCGCCCCATTTGAGCAGTATCGGAATGACGACGACGCCGGCGACGGCGCCCAGTTTGCCGAAGGCCGCGGCAAGTCCCGCACCCGCGCCGCGCTCGGCGACGGAATAGATTTGGGGCGGAATGATGAACGTCATCAGGTGGGGGCCCGCATTGAGGAACAGTTCGAAGAGCATGAACCCGGATACGGCGATCCAGACCGGCCAGTGGAATTCGTAGGCCGCCAGCAGGATGCCCATGCCCGCGGCGCAGAGGATAAATCCCCACGTCTGGGTCCGCACGTGGTACCAGCGGTTCACGAGCAGCAGACCAAGTACGAATCCCGGCAGGATGCAGAGGTTGATCCATGTGGTCAGCAACACCGAATCGGTGATTCGTGAAAAGGCCGACTCGGACCCCGTTTCCAGCCCCAGCGCCATGACCAGCACGGGCAGGAAAACCCCGATGCCGTAGACGCCCAATCCCTCGCAGGCCCACGGAATGCCGCTGAAAATCACTTTTTTCACCTGACCGGGTTTGAAAAGGTCGCTCCAAGCCACCTTCGGCATCTGCGTTTTATTGGGGCGGTTGCGGATTTCGCCGATCTCCACGTCGGGGCCCAGAAAATAGCGCACGGCCTTTTCGGCTTCGGATATGCGCCCGTGGGCGATGAGCCATCCGGGACTTTGTTCGAAACGTATGCGGCAGAGCAGCATGACGACCGCCATGACTGCGACGAGCAGCAGCAGCCGGTTCCACAGGTGCGGATCGTGCCACTCCCGCAGCAGGGAAAAACAGATGGCCGCCGCTGCGATGCTGCCCAACGACGAAGCGGCTTTCGCTACACCGACCATCAGCAGTTTCCACCGCCGGGGCATGATCTCGGAGATGTAGTCCGAATCGAGGCTGTAACCGCCGCCGATGCCCAGTCCCATGAAAAACAGCCCCGTGACCAGCCCGAAGAGGTCGGCCGTGAAAAAGGTGAACAGCGAGGCCGCGAGGATGAGTGCGGGGCAGAACCGGAAGAAAAACAGGTATCCCTTTTTATCGCTCCACGCTCCGAACAGCACCGAGCCGACCATGATGCCGACGAGGCTGGTCGCCGCCACGAGTCCCTGTTGCAGGGAGGTAAGTCCGGGATGCCGGAAAATCTGGATCATCGGCAGTATGACGCCGACCAGCGTCGCCAGCCCTGCTCCGGTGATCTGTCCGAGCGAAGCGACGATAAGCACTCTGAAGTGGCCCCAACGCAGGGGCATCGTGTCCATGTTCATATTTTTATCGGTAGATGTGTCTGCACCCTCCTGCGGTTCGAGCCATCGTTTCCACCGTTCGAGCACCCACAGCAGCGCAACGCCCACTCCCACGCCGACGACCGATTCGGTAAAGCGCAGCAGGCAGTTTACGGCCGGCGAGACGTGGGGCGTCATCTGCGAGACGAGCAGGATGATGAGCAGCGTAATGGTGGCGATACGGCCGTTCCGGTAGATTCCGACCAGCATGCAGAGCATCTCCAGCACGAAGACCGAGGCGAGCATCCCGACGATCGAAAAGGGCCATATCTTGAGGTATATGTAGGCGACGAGCGCTCCGAGGAAGGTTCCCAGCACCCGGGTCCATCCGGCGCGCAGCGAATCCTTGTAGTTGTGCGATTGCAGGACGACTACCAGCGACGTGCAGGCCAGCATGGCCCCCATCCAGCGCGACGCCTCGTGAAGCGATCCCGTTATGTAGACGCCCGTCAGATAAGCCAGCAGAACACCGATGCAGGAGACGAACGAGACGGAAGGGTGCATGCGTCCGACGGCATCGCGCAGGTGCTGCCGGACCCGTAACAGGATCGGTTGCCGGGTGTTTTCCATAATGAGCGTTTATCCGGCTCAGAACAAGAAACGCGCCGAAAGGGACGCCGTCCGTCCGATCCGGAGCGTTTCCGGGATTTGCACTTTCTTCGCTCCGCCGGGGGATTTTGGAACAAGAATTGGTGAAGGGGGAGGATGCGCTGCAAGAAGATAAAACAAATGTCCAAGTAAAACATAATGCGAGAAGATGAAGTCTAAACTGTTTGTCCTGCTGCTGTTGGGCGGTATCGTCCCCGTGTGCGCCCTGCGGTCCGAGACCGCCGACAGCCTGCGTAACGGGAAAACCTACCCGATCGGGGAGGTCGTGGTCACCGGAACCCGGCATGAAACCGACGTCCGGCATCTGCCGATGACCATTTCCGTCGTCGGACGGCAGAAGATCGCCGAGGGATTCCAGCCGTCGCTGCTGCCGACGCTGACCGAGCAGATTCCGGGACTGTTCGTTACGGGACGCGGCATCATGGGGTACGGCGTTTCGGGCGGGGCTGCCGGGCAGATGACGCTGCGCGGTGTCGGCGGAGGTCCCACAACGGGTCTGCTGGTGCTGATCGACGGCCATCCCCAGTACATGGGGCTGATGGGGCATCCGATCGCCGATGCCTGCCAGTCGATGCTGGCCGACCGGGTCGAGGTCGTGCGCGGCCCCGCTTCGGTGCTGTACGGCTCGAACGCCATGGGTGGTGTCATCAATATCGTGACGCGCAGGATGCACGAGGACGGGGTGAAAACCGACCTCCATGCCGGTTACGGGTCCTACAATACGCTCGAAACCGAGGTTACGAATCAGGTTCGGGCAGGACGTTTTACGAGTACGGTGACTGGCTCTTACAACCGCACCGACGGGCATCGCAGGAACATGGGCTTCGAGCAGTACGGCGGTTACGCCAAGCTGGGTTACCGGATTGCCCAAGCGTGGGATCTCTACGCCGACGTGAACCTCACGCATTTCAACGCCCGGAATCCGGGCTCCGTTTCGGAGCCCATTCTGGACAACAGGCAGCGTATTACCCGCGGCATGACTTCGTTCACGCTGCGCAACGACTACGGAAAGACTTCCGGAACCCTGAGCTTCTTCTACAACTGGGGACGACATAGGATCAACGACGGCCACTCGCCCGGCGAAGAGCCGCTGAACTACCGTTTCAACTCCCGCGACAGGATGCTGGGCGTATCGTGGTATCAGAGCGTCGCGCTTTTCAGGGGCAACCGCCTGACCGTGGGCGTCGACTGGCAGCATTTCGGCGGCAAGGCGTGGAACGCCTTTACCGACGGGGCTCCGGATAAAACCACGGCCGACAAGACGATGGACGAAGCGGCCGGCTATGTCGATTTCCGCCAGAGCCTGACGCACTGGCTGACGCTCGATGCCGGACTGCGCCTCGATCACCATTCGCATGCGGGTACGGAGTGGGTGCCGCAGGGCGGACTGTCGTTCCTGCTGCCGCACAACGCCCAGATCAAGGCGATGGTCAGCAAAGGATTCCGTTTCCCGACGATCCGCGAAATGTATATGTTTCCGCCGCAGAATCCCGATCTGAAACCCGAAAAACTGATGAACTACGAACTTTCATTCACACAGCGCGTGTCGGACGGGGCGCTTTCGTACGCGATCAGCGTCTACTACATCGACGGCGACAACATGATCCAGACCGTCCCGGTGGACGGACGCCCGAAAAACATCAATACGGGCCGGATCGAGAACTGGGGCGTCGAGGGCGACGCGGCCTGCCGCATAAACCCCGTGTGGGCTGTCTCGGCCAACTACAGCTACCTCCATATGGCCTACCCGGTGGTTGCGGCTCCCGAACACAAGCTCTACGCCGGGGTCGATTTTTCGCGCAGACGTTGGAAGGCATCGACGGGCGTGCAGTATGTTCACGGACTTTACACTTCGGTCAAACCCGTAGCGAAGGATAATTTCGTGCTGTGGAACGCCAGCGTCACTTTCCGCGCGACCCGTTGGCTCGATCTGTTCGTGCGGGGCGAAAATCTGCTGGCGCAGCGTTATGAGATCAACGACGGGTTTCCCATGCCGAAAGCAACGGCGCTGGGCGGTATGAATGTTAATTTTTAATACGATCCGAGACCATGACAATTCGTCAGTGCTTTTTCTGCCGGGGCCTGTTGGCGGTCATACTGTCAGCGTTCCTTGCTCCCTGCCATGCGCATTCGGGCAAAGCCCGTTTCCATGCCGTCGTCGACACCGACGGCGCCGCCGACGATCTGCGCACCCTCTGCATGCTGCTGGGCAACCGCGAAGTGGAGGTGCTCGCCGTCACGACTTCGGAAGGGGCGCTGCTTCCCGACAGCGCCGCCGTACGTGTGCGTGCGCTTCTCGATTCCTTCTACCACGAAGGCGTTCCGGTCGGTGCGGGACGTGCGGTGAATGCCCCCGCGCCTGCGTGGCGCGCCCATTCCGGAACCGTAGACTGGGGCGATGCCGCAACCGCAACCTCCGGAGCCGGCTTCCCCGCGGCGTCGGCATTGATCGCCGAAACCCTCGGAGAAGAGGAGGAGAAGGTCGTTTTCATCGCCCTCGGTGCTTTGACGAATCTATACGACGTTCTGCGGGAAAATCCCGCCTCCGGCGACCGGATCGACCGGATCGTCTGGTACAACAGCCGGGCCGAACCGCTCTCCGGAGCCAATTTCGAAACGGACAGCGTCGCCGCCCGTTATGTGCTGGCGAGCGGCGTGCCCGTAACTGTCGTGTCGGCAAACCCGGCATGTCCGGTCGTCGTTACGCCCGCCCTGATCGATTCGGTGGCGGCCGTGCCGAACGTCTACGCCCGGAAGATCGCCGCAACACACCGTACGCCTCCGCTGGCAAAACTGGTCGGGGAGCGTCATCTGGAAGCTTGGGACGATCTGGTCGCGGTTTATCTGTTCGCTCCGGAGCTGTTTTCCATCCGGGAACTGAATGGGACGGTTCGGGCGTGCGAACTGTCGGACAAGAGCGCGGCGGCGGAGGCGCAGACACGACTGACGGCGATTCTCCGGGGCAAGCCCGACAGCGAAAGCCGGGTGTTTTACGGCTTTCCGGTCGGCGGCGCACTCTATGCGGCGGATGTCGTTCCGATCATCGACTCGGCGGTTGCCCGTCACGGATTGAGCGAATGGCGGGCGGGCGTGCTGACCAACGAACTGCACGGCCATCTGGGGATTTACGCCACGATCGGCGTCAAAATGGGAATCCGTGCCCGCGAGTATTTCAATATCGGCGTGGACGACATTCTCGTCACGACTTATGCAGGCCATAAACCGCCCGTGAGCTGTATGAACGACGGCCTGCAGGTCGGAACGGGGGCCTCCGTCGGACATGGGCTGATTACCTGTCTCTTATACACATCTCCGAGCCCACGAGACGCGTAGTAA
>ERZ1027001.689-NODE-689-length-20511-cov-6.847429_pt1 | contig 20511 bp, 15 predicted proteins | sample MGYA00519452_ERZ1027001 | MGnify/ENA primary metagenome ERZ1027001 (study PRJEB26926, sample SAMN06164867) | human gut metagenome | biome: ENVO:00009003; feature: ENVO:2100002; material: ENVO:00002003 | host: Homo sapiens | place: USA | collected 2012 ...
TCTACACAAGGAGTATCGTCGGCAGCGTCAGATGTGTATAAGAGACAGGCATTGATGGGTCCAATAGAAAGACTGCTGGATAAACTGAACGTAGATTTGACGCTGCGCGGTTTTTTACGCACTGTTATCAGAGTAGTGCTCAATTTTGTAGCTGTATGCATCGTTGCTGAAAGTATCGGTATTCCTATTGCTTCACTGCTGGCCGTTTTAGGTATGTTGGGTTTAGCTGTTTCACTTTCTGTACAGGGCGCTTTATCCAATCTTTCCAATGGTATCATGCTGCTGATCACCAAACCATTCAAAGCAGGCGATTATATTGCCGCAGCTGGTATCGAAGGTACAGTTAAAGAAATTTCCATGCTCTGCACCAAAATCATCACTGTCGACAACAAAGATATTTTCGTACCGAACAGTGAGATCGCCGGCGGGAAAATCACTAACTTTTCCTCGGAACCGGTACGCCGCGTCGATATTGTGATCCGCGCCGGCTATAATAACGACATTGCCACTGTAAAAAAAGCTCTGACCGAGGCAGTTGCAGCTACGGACAATACTCTGAATGATCCCGCGCCTTTTATCAGGCTTTCCGGTTATAAAGAATATGCCGTCGAATATACGATCCGTGTTTGGGCCCAGGGCTCCGATTACTGGAATGTATATTTTGACCTGTTGGAAAACATCAGCAAAGCTTATGCCGCTAATCGCGTCAAAGGCGCTGTTCCCGGTATGAATATCTATATGCAGGAAGATAAATAGAAAATAAAAGAGCACTTCTGTTTAGAAGTGCTCTTTTATTTTATTCAGGAGTTCTTTTTCTGCATATTTAATGCGCAGCTCTGCTATGCTCAGCAATACCGTCAGTACTGCCGGAAAAAACAGCACCACCAGCAAATCAACCATCAGGTTCACTTCCTATCACGGATACCGCTTTATTTATGTACGTTAGTATGCAGACAGATTCTGTATTTACGCCAGCAGGCAAAGGTTAATACACCCAATACTGCTAAACTCAAACAAGCATTAAAGGTTGCTGCTGTCATTTATCTTCACCTCTCTCTTTCATAACCATATAATACCGCTGCCCCAGCGGCAGGTAAATGCCAGGAACCGTAAAAATAGCCCTGACCATCATAAAAAAGCTGTAAATATTACCCGGGCAATAAATGATCTGTTTCCAATCAATTACCCTCGGCTTACCGGCCTTCTCTTTTGCAGTCTGACAGATTATAGTATAATTAAATTAATAAAAGCAAAGGGGATTTTGCCATGACTAAGCCGACAACAGCACGTACCTGCATTGTGGAAGCTTTTCTGCAGCTGTGCCAGACCCTGCCCTGCGACAAAATAACCGTTTCACAGCTTACAAAAAAAGCCGGTTACAACCGCAGTACTTTTTACGCCTATTTCAATAATACAGATGATCTGCTGAAACAATTAGAAAATGAATTATTTCAGCTTGTCGACACTTTTCTGCCGCATGGCCTTCGTATTTTTCGCACAGGTATGCCTACAGCAGAAGAACGCCTGTTGTCACAAAGATTTTTTAAAAGCAATGCCCGTATTTTGGCAATGCTCCTAGGCCAGAACGGCGATCCGCGTTTTGTCCATAAAATGAAAAACCATATTCGGAAAGTACTGATCCAAAACCTGCAGCTGACTACTCAGCAGATAACACCGCAGCTGCAGCTGTTGATAGAATTTATCATCAATGGTCATCTGCAGGTATTGGTCTATTGCTACGAGCATGACAGTCCGCTTTCACCGCTCGATTTTTGGCTCAAACTACGCAGCTTTATCGACCAGCCAGCCCTGCTGGCTGCAATGACTGCAAAATCCGACAAAAGCCCCTGATTTGTTGATTGCCAAGAGGCTGCTCTTCTTCTATTATTAAATTAAGAAAGCACTCAAAGGAGCCGTATGATGAAGAAAAAATTTTTAATCATGATAGCAGTAATAACAGCGGTAATAAGCTGCCTGTGGTTTTTCTTGAAACCTGCTGCAAAAGATCCTACGCTGGTAACACTATATGGGAATGTAGATATCCGCCAATTTGATATTGGCTTTCAGGTTCCGGGACAAATCACCAAAATGTATTTTGAAGAAGGAGATACAATACGAGAAGGCAGCCTAGTCGCAGAGATCGACGCGGCAGATTACAAGCTGCAGGAAGCCAAGTCGGAAAGTGAAGTAGCCAAGGCCTATGCAGCAATGGTCCAGGCGCAGTCAGTCTATGATAAATATACTGTTTTATATGGCACAGGCGCTATTTCCAAGCTGGATTTTGAAACTGTGGAAAACACCTTGAAGGAAGCGCGCTCAGCTTATAATGCATCCGTAACCGCAAAAGATCTTTTAGCCAGGCAAAGTGATTACTCCAAACTTTATGCACTGGAAGAAGGCATCGTTACCGCACGTTTAGTTGAGCCTGGTACGATCATTCAAAAAGGAACGGCCGTCTATACTTTATCCAAACCGCGCCCGATCTGGGTCAGAGCCTATATCAATGAAACAGATCTGGGCAATATTTACGATGGTATGCCGGCACAGATCATTACCGACAGTACTGATCCGCAGACAGGCGCCAGGAAAACGTATCAGGGTCATATCGGTTATATTTCCCCTGTCAGCGAATTTACGCCCAAAAGCGTACAGACAACCGATCTGCGTACAGATCTAGTCTACATGATCCGTGTTTATGCCGATAACCCGGATAAATTTCTGCGTCAGGGAATGCCCACGACTGTTTTGATCGATTTGAAGGATACCCGGGGTAAGTAAAATGGATACGGTAGTAATAAATAATATTACTAAAAAATTTGAACATACGACTGCTATAGACGATTTGACGCTTACCATACCTACAGGACAAATGACAGGTATCGTAGGTGCCGATGCCGCGGGTAAAACCACGCTTCTGCGTATCATAATCGGGCTTTTGTGTGCCGATTCGGGAACCGTTACGACCCTTGGCTATGATCCGGCCCGGCAAAAAAAAGAACTTATCGCTCAAATAGGTTATATGCCGCAAAAATTTGGACTGTACGAAGACCTGAGCGTACGTGAAAACCTGGAATTCTATGCAGATTTGAAATCAGTCGATAAAAATTTTGACGAACTTTTGGACTTTACCGGTCTTCGGCCCTTTCAAAAACGACTGGCCGGCAATTTATCCGGCGGTATGAAGCAGAAGCTTGGTTTAGCCTGCGCGCTTTTAGGAGACCCTAAATTCCTGGTCTTAGATGAGCCTTCTGTTGGTGTAGATCCCATCTCACGCCGCGATTTAATGCGTCTGGTACGGGCGACGATCAAAGAAGATACCACCGTAATCTGGTCTACGGCTTACCTGGACGAAGCTAACAGTTTTGACAATACCGTCGTTATCGACAAGGGAAAAGTCATCTTTCATGGTCCGCCGGAAACACTGGCTGCCACTTCTGCTGATTTTGAACGCGAAGTTATCCGCCTGATGGGCGGCTATGAAGAAAAAGAATCACAGATCGCAGCCCATTATATTTATCGGGAAAGCACTGTAGAATATCCCGTGGAAGCTTTAAACCTCTTAAAAATGTACGGTAACTTTGCCGCTGTAAAAAATAACACCTTTCACATCAAAAAAGGTGAAATTTTTGGTTTGCTGGGCCCTAATGGTGCCGGCAAATCTACCTCCTTTAAAATGATGTGCGGCCTGGCCCGGCCAACAGACGGTACTGCAAAAATCATGGGGGTAGATATCAGGAAAAATCCTACTTTAGCCCGCTCCTATCTAGGCTATATGGCGCAGAAATTTTCATTATACGGCAATATGTCAGTCCGCGAAAATCTGGAATTCTTCGCCGGTATTTACGGTATTCCCCTGGCAAAAATCAAAGAACGTGTCGGCAGCATCGCGTCTTATTTTGGTTTGACTGTCTATTTTGACCAGCTGTCAGAAAAACTGCCTTTGGGCATCAAACAGCGCTTATCTTTAGCCTGCGCGCTCATCCATAATCCGCCGATCTTATTTCTGGACGAAGCCACCTCCGGCGTAGACGTGGTCACCCGCAAAGAATTTTGGTGTCATCTGCGCGCCCTAGCACAAAAAGGCGTCACGATTTTGATTACTACTCATTTTATGGATGAAGCGGAATATTGTGATAACATCAGTTTATTTTATCAGGGCGAAACTATAGCCGTCGGCACTCCGGCAGCTTTAAAAGCGCAGGCTGCTGCTGCGACGATGGAAGAAGCCTTTATCACGCTTATTAACCGCAAAGATGCAGAAAGCGGCCGACTATGAAAATTTTATGGGCTTTTATCAAAAAAGAATTCCTGCAGATCTTTCGCGATCCCAGCAGTATTTTGATTGCTTTTATTTTGCCGACGCTGCTGTCTTTGATTTATATGTATGGCATCAACGTCGACTCCGTCAATATCAATCTGGGCCTTAAGCTGGATGACGCCAACCCCAGAGTAGTTTCTCTGGCCAGGTCTTTCAGTAATAATCAGTATATCAGAACGAAGGTCTACGATGACAAAGACGCCATGTACAGCGATATCGTCAATTCCAGACTTCAGGGAGCCGTGATCGTTCCTAACGATTTTACTGTCACTCTTAACAACGGACGCACCGCACAGATCCTGGTCATTACCGATGGCAGCGAAACAAACACTGCCAACTATGTCCAAAGCTATGCCAGCGGCGTTATTTATCAGTGGCTGGAAACGACCGGCTACAGTAAGCAACAGGTAAATCTGATAGATCCGCAGCTGCGGATCTGGTATAACGAGAAGCTTGACAGCCATTATTTTATTTTGCCGGGTTCTCTGGCTGTAACCCTAAGTCTGGTCGGTATCCTTTTAACAGCGCTTGTCGTAGCCAGGGAATGGGAACGGGGTACAATGGAAGCTTTGTTAAGCACCAGGCTCAGCAGATTGCATTTTGTAGCCGGAAAATATTTTTCTTACTATATTTTGGGTATCTGCTCGCTTTTGTTTAACGTATTTTTATGCGTCGCTGTTTTTGACCTGCCCTTCCGCGGTTCTTATATCATACTATTTCTGGTGGGCAGCCTGTTTTTACTGACCTGTATGGGCATCGGCTTACTGGTGTCCACGATTTTTAAAAATCAATTTCTGGCCTGTCAGATCTCTTTAGTCATGGGTTTTTTACCGGCGCTGCTCCTTTCCGGGCTGATGTTCCCGATTTCGTCCATGCCTGCTTTTTTCAGATATTTAACAGCTGTTTTGCCGCAGCGTTATTTTGTGGCATTTATTGAAAGTGAGTTTTTAGCCGGAACTATCAGCGATATAGTTCTGATCAACACTGTTTATTTAAGCTGTCTGTGCCTTGTGTTGTTATTTTTAGTTTATAAAAATACGTTAGTGAGGTTGGAAAAATGACAACACGATTATTGACGCTGATCATTAAAGAATTTAAAGCTATCTGGAAAGATCCCCGCAGCAGAATGATCGTTACTATCATGCCTATTATTCAGCTTATTGTTTTTGCCAACGCTGTGACAATGGAAGTAAAAAATATTGATATGCTAGTGCTGGATAACAGCCGCAGCTACTACTCCCGCGAACTGATCAGCCATTTTACAAATTCGCCCTGGTTCAATTCCGTTGTGGTTGTTGACACGCCTGAACAGCTCAAGCAAAGCATTGATATCCAAAAAGCAAGCCTGGCTCTGGAAATACCGCCTGATTTTGCCGTATCTATAAAAAACAAGACCGGCGCCAGCGTGCAGTTGATAACAGACGGCAGACAGACCAATTCCGCTTCGATCATCGGCAGTTATGCTACGCAGATCATTCAAAGCTATGCCAAAGAATTATCCGGCAGTGAGCCACGCCTGGAAATAGTCACCAGAAACTGGTTCAATGTCAATCTTGATTACAAGTATTACTCACTCGTGTCCCTGATGGCCATGCTCTCGATGGTCATCGTGCTTTTGCTGACTTCGCTGTCTATTGCCCGGGAAAAGGAAGTAGGTACTTTTGACCAGCTCATTGTCAGTCCTCTGTCTTCTACCGAGATCCTTATCGGCAAAGCCGTACCGGCCCAGCTTTTGGCCTGGCTGCTGACAATGGTGATGCTTGCTATTTCGGTACATTTTTTTGATTTTCCTTTAGTTGGTTCACTTGCCGTTTTTTTAGCAGCAGACTTTATCGCTCTTTTAGCTTTGGTCGGTGTCGGTCTGTTTATTTCATCCTTATGCAGAACGCAGCAGCAGGCTATTTTAGGCGTCTTTACTTTTCAGATGCCAGCCGTATTATTATCAGGATTTATCTCGCCTATCGATAATATGCCGGTCATACTGCAATACCTTACTTACCTTAATCCGCTGCGTTTCTTCCTGGTCATTGCCAAAGGCGTACTACTGAAAAATATGGATATGTATCATGTGCTGATAAATTTGATACCGCTGGCTTTGATAGCCATTTTAACATTGAGTATTGCCGGCTGGACTTTTAAGAGCAAACTGGAATAAAACAGGCACAGTATTATGACAGTGCCCCTGGCTGTTGTAAACACAATGCCATACAAAAGAAAGCACTTCCTGCTGCGGTTTGAAAACTACAGCAGGAAGTGCTTTTTAGCATTATTCGTTTTTCACGCTCTATTTAAAAAGCATGTTTTTAGCGTCCGCCCGTATGAGTGGACGGGCGGACTAAATTAAAGGAAGCTATGTTAAGCGGCGTAAAATCTATTTGCCAATAAAATCACCGCCAACACCAAAAGTATATCTCTTAACATTATACCACAACTCCACTCACTCAGAACCTGTATTCCAGCGTCGTGTAGAAGATGCGTCCGGCCTGCGGATATGGAGGTGTACGCTGACTGTCGCTAAAGATATAAGAAACATGCTGGTCATAGCCCTTGTCAAAAATATCGTTGACGCCAAAATCCAGCTTCCAGTTTTTGTCAAACACATATTTCAGCCCCAAGTCCACTGTAGCCAGTGACGACAGCCAATTGGCATATTTCTTATCGATCGTATCCGAACCCAGATAACCGCCGTCTAAACTCTGCTTGTCCGTATAGTTGTATTCGGCAAACATACTCAGCTTGTCGCCGGGGAAACGGTAATCCAGTCGAGCGTTCACTACCCATTCCGGCGTCATCGTCACGGCATTTTTCAGGCCCAGTGTGTTCAGCGTCGTATCGCGGTATTCCGCTTTCTGCCAGGTCGCTGCCAGCGTCAGACCCAGCCGCCGCCACTGCATATTATGCGACAGCTCCACGCCCCGCACTTCCACATTGCTGATCGGATAATAGGTAGAAGGCGTATTCGGCAGCATCGGCATAAAGAGAATATACTGCCGGTCAGCCTGGCGCTGGAACCAGGTCAACACTGTGTCCGTATCGGCTTTGGCCATACGCCCCTGCCAGTTCAGACTGAAATCGAACTGCGTCCCCCGCTCCCAGGTCCCTTTTCCGTCAATACTCCAGAAGTTATACACTGAACCCCAACTGCTGCCAAAACTTGGCTTGATGTTGCCGCCGTCACCGAAGATCTCGTAAAAGTTGGGGTGCCGGTTATAGGTGCCCCAGGTGGTCTTGAAGCTCCAGTGTTTGTCGATCTGCTTCTGCAGCGCCGCGCCGCCGGAATATTTCCAGCTCTTGTCATTAGTCGACATTGTATCCATCTCCACTCTGTCGGCACGGAAGACAGGCGTCAATTTAAAGTCGCCGTCGTCATTGAGCATGATCGTATCCTGCAGCGTAAAGTGATATTCGTTGATATTATACTTGCGCAGATATTGACGGCCACCGGGCAGCCTTGAGCCGTAGTACTTATAATACTCATCGATATTGTCCATATCCACGTCCATTTTTTCACGGCTGTAGTCAAAATTGGCTTCCAGCAGCTGGCTGCTGCCCAGCTTATAAGCGGCGTTCAAATTGCCGCTCCATTTTTTGGATATATAATCGCCCCAATAGTAACCGCATCCAACTGCCGGGTCAAAGTTTTCATTATAATCAGGATCACGCATAGCCCCTGTATAGCGATAATACTTTTTGCTGTGCAGATAAGCTACGCGCCAGCCCCAGTCCAGCTTGCCCACTGTGTCACGGCGGCCGATCTGGAATTCTTTCTGGTCGATGTCCTGCTCTCTGTCGCTGTAACCGCCAATGTACTTTTCATAAGCGTGTGAAAAATGCTGATTTTGCGGATCGTATGGATGTTTCCACATATCACCGACATTGATCGGTATCTCCTCATGCAGCTTTTTCCACGACGCTTTGGCGGTCCAGTGCTCGTCCTGCCATTTCAGCATGCCGTTGCTGTTCTGGTAACCGTTATTACGATACTTCATATCGCCGGTGCTATTGTCTATGCTCGAACCTCTCCCGGCTAAAAAGTCGAAGTCGCCCTTCCAGATGTCGCGCTGATAGGTTGCCAGCAAGCTGCCGCTGCCCAAAGGCGTGTTGTATTCGTAGGTTGCGTTGTAGCCGCCGTAAGATTTAAAGCCCTGCGTTACGCGCCCGCTGGCCTGCTGCGGCTTTTTGGTGACGATGTTGATGACGCCGCCCAGCGGCGAGCCGCTGAAACGGGCCGGCACATAACCGCGGTAGACTTCGATGCGTTCCACGTTGTCCACCGGGATCGTGGAGAGGTTGACGGCGGCGTCGCCGTTAAGGTTCATCAGCACGCCGTCAACATACACGTTGACCTGCGCCCCTGTTGACCCGCGTACCCGCGCAACCGTATAATGCCCGGCGCCGCTGACCCGCTGGATAAACAGGCCCGGTACCCGCAGCAGCATAGTCGGCAGATCTTTCTGCTCGCCTTCGAACTGCGACGGATAAACGACGCTGACCTGCCCCGGCGAAAGATTTTTCTCCCAGTCGGGGCGGGCCGCTTCGACCGTGACTGCCCCCAGCTCGAATTCGCCCATATCCTCTTCGATACTGCCGCTGGCGACGCCTGTGTCAAAGACGACTTTATTTCTGTTCGCTGCAATATCTGCGGCTGCCTTATTGACTGTGTCACCAACTGCGGCATTGCTTTGTTCGCCAGCTCCGGTCGCAGTCGCAGCTGCAAGCTGCACCGCCATTGCCTTACTGCTGTCCAGCTGCGGCAGCTGCACATTGGCAACCGCAGCGTCCTTGTTACCTGCTTCTGTCGCCTGCTCTGCGAGCGCCGGGTTATCTTTGCCCACGATGACGGTCGGCGCAGTAACTTTGCTGTAACTGCTGCCGGGTTTACCGCTGACAGCGGCCTGCTCAGCAGTTTCTTCCTGTTTTTTGATTTTTTTACTGCCTGCCGCACCCCAGCTCCATTTCAGCATACCGTTGATATTCCACTCATTGCCGATATCGCTGCCCAGCATCCTGGTATAAGATAAGTCAAAAACGCCGGTCGGCGAAATTTTTACGTTGCCGCCCAAAGATAACTCGTACCAACTGTCTTTCCCGCCGGCAGTTTGCAGATGTTCGCTCATCCCGCTCATAAACTGCCCCAGCGAAGCTCCGCCGGCAAATTCACGGGCTGCGGCAAAGCCGCCGTAGATATTGCCATCAGTACCCAGATCTTTGCCAAAGCGTAATCCCAGCCGGCCCATCAGCGTATCGCTGCCGCCCTGCCTGATGCCCAGCCCGTTGCTCAAAACGTAGTCTGTTTTCTCGGTGCGCCCGGCAAAAATACCGGCGGAAGGCTCGTAAAACCAACCGCTGCCAAATTTGCCCTGATAGCCATACTGCGCGCCAAGTCCGTAGGCCCAGGTCGACATATCCCCGGTAACACGGCCCGTTGTACCTATCGTCAGCGGTCCAGCGAATTTATATTCGTTCTGCAGTTGCGCCGCCAGCAGCGCCGCGTCAAAGAAATGGCCTTTAGCGCCGTTCCAGCTGGCGTACAGGCCGCCGCCCAAACTGTCCTGTTCGCCGCTGCCGGTGGCAGTATGTGATTTGCCGTCCAGCTTCATCAAATACGCTCCCAAAAACATTTTGCCGCCGAAATAGGGCTTTTTCAGCAGTTTGTCGTAACCCACCTGCATGCCGTTGTAGCTTTGACTGACGCTGCGCCCGTAACCGCCGGCGCTGCTGTATTTGCCGTGCCAGGCTTCGCTCCACACGGTCTCCCGCAGGTCGGCCGGATCTAAAGTTTCTTGAGCGTCAGCTTCGTTTTGTTTACCCAGGCCACCTACAGCCGCGGTATCTGCCCCCAGCCCGCTGCGGTGCACGCCGCCGATCTGGCGGAATAAATTATTATAATTGCTGCGCCAGAGATTATTGGTGACAATAAAGTTATCCGACGCCGACTGGCCGCTCTCACCGATCAGTCCGGTGTTTTTGTAGGTGTAGCTTTCCAGATACCAGGCCGTACCGGCCTCTTTTTTAGGATTTCCGTATTCATCATTTTCGCCGCTGGTATTAAAATATTTTTCCCATTTACCGATGACGGGCGTGATCTCGTAGTAGCTGAAAATACCGTCGGCGATAGATTTCTGCCCTTCCACTTCAAATTTGTCGCCGCCGTTTAATATGCCTAAAACTACGGTATCTCTACTAAACCCACTTTTATCCGTATTTTGAGCCATCCCTGCCGGTACTTCGCCCACACCCGGCACCCAGCCCAGCTGTACATAAAGCCTGGTCTTGCCGTTGTCCTTGTCGGCCTGCTCGGCGTTCTTGATGAAGATCTGGTCCTGCTCGCCTGCCTCAATAAACTGCACTACCTCGTTGCTGTCATTATATTTGCTGCTGCCACGCCAGCCGTAGGAACCGACACGGAAAACAGCCCCCTCTGCCAGGGTTGCCTGGTCGGCATACAGCATCCGCTTAGGAATGCGGTCTACTGACACACTGGTCAGCTTGCCGTCTACATATTGATCTTCGTAGTAACCTGTAGGATACCAAACCGAGCCGCCGGCAGTAGTATCGCCGCCGGGCATGGTACTGCTGCTTTCTCGCCAATAACTGACAATGGGTCGCCCAAATTGGGGGTCGATGCGGGTATTGGCATAGGAAAGATCTACTACGCCGCCGGCTGCTACATTCAAAGCACCGACAGTAATGACCGTACCGCCAGTATTGACAATCTCTCCTTTGGCATTAGTGCCAAAGTTTGTACCATCACTAGGATTAACAGCATTACTCTCTTCCTCTAAGTGCAAAACGCCATCTGATCCCCACAGCATTTGGTACCGCAGATGCGTACTCCATTTACCGCCGGTGATATATCCGTCTTCACCATAGGTAACCTGCCGGTCCAGCGGCCGCCAGCTGCTGCCAGTGGCCACGTTTTTACTGTCGTAAGTCTTAACATTCATATCCACAGGCCGTGGCGGTTTACTGTTCGCCCCTGTCTGCTGCACATCTATATTGCCCATTTGTATGGAAGCTATAGGAACTAAGGCGCCCTCCTCATAATTACCGCTGGTGTCAGCATAGTAGAACTTGGGCAGGATCTTGCCTAACGCTTCAGCTACAGCTTTTTTATCTACCGAGCCGTCCGGTTGCTTACCGGCGTAATAGGCTTCCATTACGGCCTTGGCTACTTCAGGCCTGGAAGCATATTCATTGACCACCTCTACGATTGCATCAAAAGTTCCCTGCTGATTACAATTAGCTGCTGTAATAACTGTATTCAGTTTAGTGCCATCCGGCAGTACGCAGACGATCTGCTGATAAGTGCCACCATATTTATCTGCCCCCTGCTGCATAACGTTGTCCCATTTACCTTGTGTTGATCCTGCACTATTTCTACCTACAAACAACCCGTTCTTCGGAAAATCTTCATTTCCCAAAACCAAATAGTGATAAGCACTGTATCCGCTAATACCTAACCCTATTGTAGTACTTTCTTTATAGCTGCTGCCGGTCATTATCCTGTCCGGGTCATTGTCCATATCATGAAACACTCTGACGGTACTTTGCCCGGTGCCGCCGCCATACTGAGCCTTGCCCACAGTCTCATCGCTTGCCCCGCCGGCCCATGCCGGCGCGCCGATGCTGCTGACCAGCGCCAGCGTTACCGCAGCCGCCAGCTTTTTGTTACACCTTAACCTGTTCCCACTCATTTTCATCCATCCCTTTCCCTGTTTCGTTGTCTGCTGCACCTGTTTAGCTGTGCTTATCCAGGCTTTCCTTTCCCTGGACTTACCCTTTGCCAGGCCTGTGCTGCCCCCCTGGGCAGGGCAATAAAAAACAGGCCGCCCTTCAGGTCAGCCTGCTGTCACAAATAACGGTTGTCCACAACCATCATTACCACCTGCAGCAAGCTTCCCGACTCTGTCCCAACGTGTTTCCTGCCCCGGCCTGCTCCACACACCCATTGTTACGGGCGTTCCTGTCTGCAGGCCCACTGGGCCAATTACTTTAAGTCTTTACAGCGTGTCTGTACATCGCGGGCACGCCTGCTGTAAACAAAACAGGCGGTATTCTGGCTTGGCGTTGTGATTGCCCGGCTACCGAAGTGCCAAATGATCACCGCCTTACAGCTGCGAGACAGCGCAGGCTTTGCACCTGCTTTCCCCCGACCGGCTCTGCCGGCCCCTGTTTTGCTGTGGTGATATGTTTTTGTCAAAGAACCCTGATCGCGAAGCAGAATAAATTTAACTGTCAGTGCTTGATTTTATTTTTTAGTTATTTTTTACTTGCACCAATTAAAAAATATTGCTAAAACTTATATGACCTATTGTAGCACAAGTCCCCCCCTAATCAAGTTTTGTGTTTTTATGGCATACATAAAGGGCAGTGGCAGCAGTAAGCGCTTCGCGCCGCCGTTTACAGGGCTTCTGAGTCTTTAATAGCCGCGCCAAAAGCAAAAAATTTGAATTTTTTTACTTTTGGCAATTTTTTATTTTTCCTGCCCATCCTTCACAAAAAAGACTGGAAAGAAAATGTTTATCTTCTTTTTTCTAGACTTTTACCGCTCAAAGAAATGCTTATTTAGAGAAAGTCTAAAAACATCGCCTAAAGGCTATGGATAAGCTGCAGAAAACATTGACAAATTAGCAGTTTTATATAAAAAAGCTCTGCCATTTGGCAGAGCTTTGCTAGTTATTGCTGATAGGCTGCAAAAATTACAGCCTCTGACGACGTTCATTTTCAATGTAAATAATCATATTTTTTCAGTATCTGCAATTCTTTATATAAAACCTCTTCCGTAAATTTCGTTCCTTTGATTTCCTTGACTTGTTTAACTATTTTTTCATCACTGATATCATTTTTCATCAAATTATTAGCCGCATAATCTAAAGTTGTCAGTGCTTCTAATTCCAGTGGGCTTTTAGCACCAAAATTTTTCAAAACAAAACTTATCTGCTCTTGTTCCGCAGGCGTCAAAGCATCAGCAATTTCTTCGTCAGTACCACAGAATTTGATGACATGAGTCATTCCCCTGCCAGTATCAATTTCAATGACATCGTCACTTTCTAAAAAATGCAGTGCATTATCCAGTTTTTCACTATATGGGCCGAAAAAATGAATTTTGTAATTCAGTCCAACATCTACACCCCTGCGTTCTATAAGATACATCAGCTTTTGAACCAACTTTTTGCCAGGTTCAGGATGAACTGAACAAATTTGTTTGATTATGGAAGCATACTTCTTAAAATAGTCCATAAAAATACCTCCTTTTAATGTCAAGAAAATTATTCAATACATTCCTTTACATTTTTCTGCATCATGGCCGTGGCAACACATTTTAACTCTGGGACCACATACAGCCGATTAAGATCAATTTTATTGGCCAAACTCTGAATAATATTTGATTCTTCAGAAATAGTGTTGCAAAGAGCCGTATCACGATGAACTATAATAATGGCTTTTTCATCATCTACTTCTGTTTTGGTTGGAATCTTGTGCGGCATTTTCGCAGCAGAGGTATCACTCAAAAAATTTTGACTGCCATATTTTTGTTCTAAATCTTTTTTCAGCATCTTAAATAAAGATTTATCTGCTTTTTCTGCATGAGCTTTCGTCGTGTAGATACACGGATAGACCCGTCTTTTGATAATGTTTCCTGCTGTTTCTATTATATCACGCTTTTCCGTCAACAGTTCAAGTACTTTATTATCATTCCAAGATAGATATTCTTCAGTTTTTTCAGGGTACTTACCATCAGGTAGTATTTTAGATAAAGCACTCGCCAGCATCAAGTCAAAATATCTGCGTGTTCTATGGAAATATACCTCGATAAACATAAAATATCTTGCTAATACAAACTCTTCAAACGCCTGAATCCCTCCATCGATAATTGCTAGTCTGGGGGTATCATCCTGCTTATAAACAGTTAAACAAGATAGTAATCTTTCAATATCATATTTTCCATAATTGACGCCACAAAACAATGAATCACGCAATAAATAATCCATTTTATCACAATCAAGCTCACTATCCATAAAACTCTTTAAAAAAGTGAATTCCGATTTTTCTCCGGGATTTCTTCCCCTATAAATGTCACAGATCAATTCCGGAGTTATATCATAGGCACTGCCATAATCTCTTTTAAAATCTGTTCCAATCTCCTTGATATATTCAGCAATCTCTGTTTCCTTAATAATTTTTTCCGTAAAATCCTCATGCTCCAATCCATTTGGGAACACAGCTTCCGAAGCATGAGAAAAAGGAGCATGCCCTAAATCATGAGTAAGAGCAATCAATCTTAAAATCTGTTTATACCATGCAAATTTATTATCATCAAAAATATACACACCGCTATCTTTAGCATTATTAACAGCACTTTCAAATGCCCTAGTCACTAAAAACATTACCCCAAGAGAATGGCCAAATCTTGTATGCTCTGCGCCATGAAAGACCAAATGTGTCATTGCCAGCTGTTTTATATTACGCAATCTTTGAAACGGTAGTGAATTTATTATCTTATTTTCCAAAGTATTAACTTTTATAAATCCATGCACAGGATCTCTATATTTATCACTCAAAGCATTACCTTCTTTTTCGAATTTTATTATTTTTATTAGTATAACACATGTTAAATAATTGTTTTTAAATTTTATGAAATAATAAAAATCTACTAACTCAATTTAAGACAGTAAAATGCTGGCAAACACTTTTGTGGCTACCAACTTTTTGCTACTTGATACTGATTAATCAGAAGGTCGCCCTTTAATATTTACTTATTTCCACCAGATTACCATCAGGGTCACGCACATAAAGGCTCTGCATTTTCCCCAAAGCACCATTACGCTCAACGATGCCAACTTCAACCGCGACACCATTCTTTGCCAGCTCCTCATAAACAATGGGCAGTTCCGTTACCGTCAGCAGACAAATATCCAGACTGCCGTAAGCCACATTTCCGGCCGCCGGCAAAAATTCCGCAGGACAACGATGAACATTGATCTTCTGCATACCGAAGCGAAATGCATAATGGTCGTTCTGGCACAACAGTTCCATCCCCAGGACATCACGATAGAACCAGACGCAGAGTTCAAAATTACTCGTTGTCAAAACCAAATGATCTAAAGCTGTAATCTGCATTTTGCGCCGCTCTCTTTCAATATTTTTAATTAAAAAGCTCTGCCTTTCAGCAGAGCTTTTTGCTATTTTACTGATCGGCCGCAGAAACCACAGCTTTTACAGCTTTAATGAACTTAGGCCTGGCAATCATTACAAAATGACCGCAGCCCCTGCATTTTAAACCAAAATCCATTCCTGTACGGGTAATTTCCCATTCAAAGGACCCGCAGGGATGAGCTTTTTTCATCCGCACTACATCGCCGACATTGAACTTAGCGTCCAACATAGCTTATTCTACACCCTTCACCGTACTGATATCCGTTACATCGTAACCGGCTTCACGGATCTGCTCAATAATATCCATACCATGCTGCGAAAGGTCAGCGCGAATAGTCAGCTCCGTAGTATCTGCATCATTACGCTTGGTTACAACAGAAATGATATTGATGCCCTGATCGCGGAACATACCGCCAATATCGGCAATAACGCCGACCTTATCAGTAACATCGATCGTGATACGAGTGCAGCTTTTAGCAATGCCCATGATGGTAACGAAAGCACGGAAAATATCGCTGTCCGTAATAATGCCGCACAGCCTGTTATCTTCATTCACAACAGGCAGAGCGTTGATCTTATGTTTATACAATATATAGGCGACATCCTCAATTGCACTGTTATCACGCACAGTAATCACATCGCGGGTCATTACGTCGCGTACCTTCAGACGTGACAGCAGATAATTAGCTTCATAACGTGATAAAGTACTGGCATCAGAAGGTGAAGTGCGCCCAACGTCGCCATCAGTGATAATGCCCATCACTCTTTTGATATCATCTACAACCGGAATACGGCGAAAAGCACTGCTCTTCATCAGTTCCCGGGCTTCCAGCATGCTTTTGTCTTCTGAAATCGTTAATACGTTAGGTGTCATAAAGTCTTTAACTAGCATTGTAAACACGCTCCTTTTCCGGCATCAGCCGCCCAAATAAGCCTTACGCACAGCTTCACTGCTGGCTAATTCCTGTGCTGTACCTGCCAAAGCGATGCGGCCGGTTTCCAATACATAAGCTTTATCGGCAATTGATAAAGCCATATTGGCATTTTGTTCTACCAAAAGCACCGTTGTACCGCTCTCGTTTATTTCTTTTATTATATTAAAAATTTCTTTAACAAGCAATGGTGCCAGACCCATTGAGGGTTCATCCAACAGCAAAAGTCTCGGCCTGCTCATCAAAGCCCGTCCCATAGCCAGCATTTGCTGCTCACCGCCGGAAAGCGTTCCTGAAATCTGGTCCTTACGTTCCAGCAGTCTAGGAAATTTTTTAAAAACGTCTTCCAGATCGCGGGCAATACCATCCTTATCATTACGCAGGTATGCACCCAGTTCCAGGTTTTCCATGACCGACATATTTGCAAAAACATGCCTTCCTTCCGGAACCTGACATAGGCCCATACCCACAATTTTATGTGCCGGTACGCCGACGATATTTTTATCTTCAAACAAGATCGTGCCGTTTTTCGGTTTCATCAGCCCGGAAATAGTCCTCAGCGTTGTGCTTTTGCCGGCGCCGTTAGACCCTACCAGAGTTACGATCTCACCTTTCGGTACCTCGATACTGATGCCCTTGATAGCGTGGATAGCACCATAATATACATCGATATTGTCTACCTTTAACATCAGGACACCTCCTCGCCCAAGTATGCTTCGATAACGCGTTTATTATTTTTGATTTCATCAGGCGTGCCGCTGGCAATACAAAAACCATATTCCAGAACATATATCCGCTCGCAGACCCCCATAACCAAACCCATATCATGTTCGATCAGCAAAATCGACAAGCTGAATTTATCTCTGATCCAGCGGATCATTTCCATCAGCTCTTTAGTTTCCTGTGGATTCATACCTGCAGCCGGTTCGTCCAAAAGCAGCAGCTTCGGTTCCGTGGCCAGTGCGCGGGCAATCTCCAGCCGTCTCTGTTCACCATAGGGAAGATTTTTTGCTGTTTCATAAGCTTTATCTTCCAGCTTAAAGATTTTTAAAAGCTCCAGGGCTTTTTTGGTAATTTCATCCTCTTCGCTGAAATAACGGCCAACCCGGGCAATCGCCTCGCCTAAAGTATATTTGACATGCATATTATAAGCAATTTTGACATTGTCGATAACCGAAAGCTCGGAAAAAAGTCTGATATTCTGGAAAGTACGCGCCATTCCCAGCTGCGTTACCTGATACGATTTTTTACCGCTGGTTCGCGTACCGTTGAACATTATCTCGCCTTCAGTAGGTGTATAAACACCGGTAATCATATTAAAAGCCGTAGTTTTTCCGGCTCCGTTGGGACCGATCAGCCCAATCAGCTCACCTGCTTTGATTTCCATGGAAAAGTTGGAGACAGCACGCAAGCCGCCGAAAACCATCGAAATATCATTTACTTTCAGCAGTGCTTCCATCTTTGCCACCTCCTAAATGAAACATTTTCAAGCTGAGCTCCTTATTACCGAACAGTCCCTGCGGACGGCGCAGCATCAGGACGATCAGAGTAATCGAGTAAATTATCATCCGCCATTCAGGATATTCTGCCAGATAAGCAGAAATAAAAGTCAGCAGCACAGCGCCGGTAATAGCGCCTGTCATCGAGCCCAGGCCGCCTAAAACGACCATGGTCAGAATATCGAAAGAACGCATGAAAGTAAAGGATGCCGGATGTGCAATATAAAAGTAATGCGAGAACAATACGCCTGCAGTGCCGGCAAAAGCAGCCCCCAGCGTAAACGCCATAACTTTGTATTTCGTAGTGTCGATACCCATAGTATCAGCAGCGATCTCATTCTCGCGAATTGCCAGACAACAGCGTCCTGGCGCTGAATTCTTGAAATTTTTAATAAAGAAAATGATGAAGATCATAATCCAGAAAACCCAGGGGAAATTGGTCAAACGGGGTATGCCCATCAGTCCGGAAGCACCGCCCACATAATCGATATTCAGGATACAGATACGAATGATCTCACCTAAACCAAGTGTCGCGATCGCCAGATAATCGCCATTCAGACGTAATGTCGGCAGACCGATCAAAAATCCCAAAAAGCCGGCAGCAACTGTGCCCGCTATCAATGCCAGCTCATATGAAAAACCAAGCTTGACCGTAACGATAGCGCCGGTATAAGCACCAACCGCCAAAAAGCCCGCATGTCCGATAGAAAACTGGCCTGTGTAACCATTGATCAGGTTCAAGCTGACTGAAAGAATAATATTAATACAAATCAGAACGATATTCAGTTCCCAGAAAGGTCCGATGATCTCTGCCATCATCAATCCCTGCATAACAGCAAAAAGTACAGCGCAGGCTACCAATGTCAGCAAATCTTTTTTTCTCAATGCATTCATAGCTCTCACCTACACTTTCTCACGTACATTTTTGCCCAATATACCGGCAGGTTTATAGAGCAAAATAAGGATCAGGATAGCAAATGCCGCAGCATCGCGGAAGGTTGAAGAAAAGAAACCGCTGACCATCGCCTCAACAACGCCCAGGATAATCCCTCCCAGCATAGCGCCGGGAATAATGCCAATACCGCCGAGAACTGCGGCAACGAAAGCCTTGATGCCAGGCACCATGCCCATCAGAGGATCGATAGAGTTATAATAGATACCTACCAAAACACCGCCGGCTGCTGCCAAAGCAGAACCTAAAGCAAAAGTCATGGAAATAACACGGTCAATATTAATACCCATCAAACGGGCGGCATCAGCATCAAAAGATACTGCACGCATCGCTTTGCCCGCTTTGGTGTTTTGTACAATGTAAGTCAGTACGGCCATCAAAATCAGCGCACTGATCAGGATAACGATCTGCTGGCTGTTTACTACCAACGGCCCAAAATGATAAATAGTCGCTTCAAACACAGCCGGGAACGTACGCGGCTGCGGCGTTGCAATAAGGATCATACTGTATTCCAGAAAGAAAGATACACCGATTGCCGTAATTAAGATTGCGATTCTTGGAGCATTACGCATCGGCCTATAAGCCACGCGTTCAATAATAATACCGGCTAATGCGGCACAGGCCATAGAAAAGAGTATAGCCGGAATAAAAGAAAAGCCAAACATTGTAGTTGCTATAAAGCCGAAATACGCACCCAACATGTAAATATCGCCATGAGCGAAGTTGATAAGCTTGATGATACCATAGATCATCGTGTATCCCAATGCTACCAGCGCATAAATACTGCCCAACGAAATGCCGTTAATAAGCTGTTGGACAAATTGCTGCATAAAGGAACCCATGTCCATAATTCCCGTCCTCCTGATCTCGTGGATTAAACGCAATGAGGCTGTGGTAATACCACAGCCCGCACCATTGCAAAAATTAATTGTGGATTTTTATCAAGGATTGATTTTTGTCCTGAAGGTTTGAGCGCCGTCTTTATGTTCGATAATTACAGCACTTTTAACCGGATTATGCTGCGCGTCAAAGGTTACGGTACCTGATACGCCCTGGAAACCGTTGATCTTGGCCATAGACTGAGCGATTTTCACCGGATCGGTATCGCCTGCATTTTTGATTGCCTCGGCAACCAGCAAAGCAGAGTCATAAGCAAGCGCTGCAAAAACGTCTGGTTTTACTTTATAAGCCTTTTCATACTCGCTGACAAACGCTTTATTCAAAGCAGAATCGTCATCAGGAGAATAAAGGCTTGAGAAATAAGTATTATTGAGTGCCGCCTTACCTGCTATTTCAGGCAGTTTAGCGCTGTCCCAGCCATCGCCGCCGGCCATGGGGATCTCGATACCCATCTCACGGCCCTGCTTAACGATCATACCAACTTCCTGATAATAGCCGGGAACATACAGAATATCCGGAGCCGCAGCTTTGATTTTAGTCAAAGTAGCTTTAAAATCGGTATCCTTTTGCAGATAGGATTCTTCAGCCACAACAGTGCCGCCGTTCTTGATAAAGTTCTCTTTAAAGAACGCCGCCAGACCTTTGGCATAGTCAGAAGAATTATCGATAAGGATCGCTGCTTTTGTTGCCTGTAAATCATTTTTAGCAAAGTTTGCCATAACAGTACCCCTGTCTCTTATACACATCTGA
>ERZ1027001.702-NODE-702-length-20295-cov-4.464377_pt1 | contig 20295 bp, 20 predicted proteins | sample MGYA00519452_ERZ1027001 | MGnify/ENA primary metagenome ERZ1027001 (study PRJEB26926, sample SAMN06164867) | human gut metagenome | biome: ENVO:00009003; feature: ENVO:2100002; material: ENVO:00002003 | host: Homo sapiens | place: USA | collected 2012 ...
GCCGGAGCCGGTGTCCTTGCAGGCTCCTTCTTCGCTTCTGCCGGCGGCTCCGCCCTATCGCAGCCCAACAGCATCCGGATCTCCCGCAGCATCCGTTGCATCGCCGCCTCTCGTCCCTCGTAGGCGGGATAGCGCTGCACGTTGGACAGATAAAAGCTGAAATCGTCCTCCAGCGGGCAATTTTCCAGCATGAAGGGCATGATGATCTTGCCGCAGTTGATGGCCTGATCCAGTTCCTTCGGTACCCACTGGGACAGCTGTGCCCTCCGGGACAGGATCAGCACGAACACCCGGCAGCTCCGGATGGCCTGTGGGATCTCCGTGGCATAGCTGGCACCGCCGGTGATGCTGTTCGGTGCCATCCAGCAGCTGATACCGCCGCTCTCCAGCTGCTGCCGGACCCAATCCGCCTCTTGAAATTCCTCGGATTTATAGCTGATGAACACGTCCTGCCCCATAGCGGTCGCCTCCGTTTTATGTCTTGTCATGGGCGATTATACCATGCAGACGCCGCTATTTCAACGGGTCAAGCCCCGGAAATTTCCCTACTCCTTATACGCCCCAATGGTAACGTCGGCATAGTACCAGTGTATGATCTCCTGCCACGTCTTGCCCTGCCGGGCCAGCAGCTCAGCTCCATACTGGCTCATGCCCACGCCGTGACCGAAGCCCGTGACCCGAAAGGCAACGCCCTCCTCACCCGTATCCACGGTGAAGCACGCTGAGCGCAGGGAGAACAGCTGCCGCACCTCCGTCCCCTTCACGCTGACGCCGCCGATGGTCATATGCTCCACCCGGCCGGAGTCGTTGACCGTCCGATCCCGGAACCACTCCGCCGGGTCGCCGGAGAGGTCGGCATCCCCATGGGCCGCCAGAAAGATCTCCCGGAACTCCTCCGGGGAGAAGGTGCTGACGCTGTAATAGTTGGGGACGCTGTCCTCCCCCTCCGGGGTCTCCACGCTGTGCAGATACGGCAGCGAGGAGGACCACACGTCCCCGGAATCTGCTGTAACCTCGGCGGAGGAGGAGTGGAAGGCCGCCAGAATGGGCGAGCCGTCATAGAGGATGATCTGCCCGTCGGTATCCCGCACTGCCTGCTGCACCTTGGTCTCGTACTCCTCCGCCTTGTCGCCCCACCGGGCCGCTGCGTCCTCCTGTGATACGTAGGCGCTGCAGCAGGCCGGGGAGGTACAGACATCCGCCTCCGGGTGGGCATCCTTACGTCCGCCGGCCATGTGGTAGCAGATGAAGGTGCGCTCCGCCACGGCCTGAGCGTCCAGCGCCTGCTGGGAGAAGGCGGCGGGCATCTCCCCCCGCACCACCCCCGGCAGATACTCCGCCATGGTCATCTGCCGCAGCTCCTGCCCGTCCCACACGGTGAGGGCAATGTCCGCATCCGCCCGCTGCTCCTCAGCGGCGAGCGGCTCCGACGGAGCCTGTCCCCCCTCCGGGGCTTCCGCCAGCCACGGGATGCCAAACAGCAAAAGCATCAGCACAAGTGTCACCGCCGCACAGGAACGCATGGGGCATACCTCCCTCTCCTCTGTACCGTCTATAGGGCTTTGTCCCTTCATGGTATGCACCGGCGGTGGAAAATAGACCTGCTAAAACCACAAGGCGGAGAACCTCTCGGTTCTCCGCCTTCATGGTAGGAAGATTGATGAAAAAAGTTATTTGTCTCTTGCAAGTATAGGATACCCAAGGGATGTTACAAAAATTCGGGGGTAATTATTACAAAAGTCTTAAATGCTTTTCGGCGGAAAATCAGCTGCTCACTCCCCCAGAATGTGCATGAATTCCTCGCCGGTGATGGTCTCCTTCTCATAGAGGAAGGCCGCCAGACGGTCCAGCTTCTCCCGGTTCGCCGTAAGGATGTCCACCGCCTTGTCATGCTCCCGCTTCACCAGCTCCACCACCTGTTGGTCGATCTTGGTCTGGGTATCGGCGGAGCAGGCCAACGAGGCGTCGCCCCCCAGATACTGGTTGGTGACGGTCTCCAGCGCCACCATACCGAAGTCGTCACTCATGCCGTAGCGGGTGATCATGGCACGGGCCAGCTTGGTGGCCTGCTCGATGTCGTTGGAGGCCCCGGTGGTAACGGAGCCGAACGCCACCTCCTCGGCAGCCCGGCCGCCGGTAAGGGTAGCGATCTTGTTCTCCATCTCCTCCTTGGTCATGAGGTAGTGGTTGCCCTCCTCCACCTGCATCGTGTAGCCCAAGGCCCCGGAGGTGCGGGGTACGATGGTGATCTTCTGCACCGGAGCGGAGTGGGTCTGCATGGCCGCCACCAGCGCATGGCCGATCTCATGGTAGGAGACGATTTTCTTCTCGTGGTCGGTCATGATGGCGTTCTTCTTCTGATACCCGGCGATGACCACCTCGATGCTCTCCTCCAGATCCGCCTGCGTGGCGAAGCGGCGACCGTCCCGGACGGCCCGCAGGGCCGCCTCGTTGACGATGTTGGCCAGCTCTGCGCCGGAAGCACCGGAGGCCATGCGGGCCACCTTGTTGAAATCCACATCCTCGGCGATCTTGATCTTCTTGGCATGGACCTTTAGAATTTCCTCACGGCCCTTTAAATCCGGCAGCTCCACCGGCACCCGGCGGTCAAAACGGCCGGGACGGGTCAGTGCCGGATCCAGCGACTCCGGACGGTTGGTAGCCGCCAGGATGATGACGCCGGTGTTGCCCTCGAAGCCGTCCATCTCCGTTAGCAGCTGATTCAGGGTCTGCTCCCGCTCGTCGTTGCCTCCCAGCTGTCCGTCACGTTTCTTGCCGATGGCGTCGATCTCGTCGATGAACACGATGCAAGGGGCTTTCTCCTTGGCCTGACGGAACAGGTCACGGACCTTGCTGGCGCCCATGCCCACGAACATCTCCACAAATTCGGAGCCGGACATGGAGAAAAACGGCACGTTGGCCTCACCGGCCACAGCCTTGGCCAGCATGGTCTTACCGGTACCCGGAGGGCCCACCAACAGGATGCCCTTGGGCATGGAGGCGCCGATGTCCTGATACTTGCTGGGGTCATGGAGGTAGTTGACCACCTCCTGTAAATTCTCCTTGGCCTCGTCCTCTCCGGCCACATCGTCAAACTTGATGCCCTCGGCGGACTTGACGTAGACCTTGGCGTTGGACTTGCCCATATTGAACATCATGGAGTTTCCGCCGCCCATTTTCTTCATGAGACTGCGGGACAGTATCTGCCCCAGTCCAATGAAGATGATCAGCGGCAGCACCCAGCACAGAATACTCACCAGCAGCGATGTCTGCTGGATCTCCGTGCCGCTGGTGGAGATGCCGGCCTCCAGCAGCCGGGAGACCAGATCGTCATCCGGCACCATGGCGGTCTTGTAGATGCTCTTTTCCTCGGGGTCGGTGAACAGGATGCGGTTATCCTGCTCCTGAATGTCCACCTTGCCGATCTCCTTCTTCTCCACCATGCTGACGAAGGTGTTGTAGTCCACCTCCTTGATCTGGTGCTCGGAGATCCACGGCATGGCCAGCAGATTAAACAGCAGCAGCACCAGCATCACCAGCAGGTAGTAGTACAGCAGGGGCTTTTTCGGTGATTTGACCTCATTCATAGGCATTTCCTCCGTGTCGTCCGGACCACTGAAGGCCTCCGGCGGCCCGCAAATTTTGATACCATCGATGGTATTGAAAAATAGTTGTTATATAGTGTAGCACAAGCCGCCGGTAATAGTAAACGACTAAATTGTAAACTTCCCACCGCAAACGGCATTTTTTGCGTTTTTCAGGTCGCAGCAATAGGCCCCGTATCGTTCACGCACAGGGCGTTGTGCATCTGCCGCTTCCGCTCCAGATCGCTCCGGTCGGGCATGGCCGTTCCCTGCTCTGTCTGCCCGTTTTTCTGTTCCATGCCGCAGTATTTCTCCGGTCAGAATCTGTGATAGACATTGTATCTGCGCCATATCGTCTGTTTGTCCCGATCATATGCCAAGAGTCCCGCCCTTGTAAAGAGCCGATATGGGGCAGACGTGGATCAGGTCCGCCCGTCGGGGCAAAAGAAAAAACGGCAGGCATCCTGCGATGCTTGCCGTTTTTATGGCGCGGAAGGAGGGATTTGAACCCTCGCACGCGGTTTAGGCGTCTACTCCCTTAGCAGGGGAGCCCCTTCGGCCACTTGGGTACTTCCGCAGGCCGGTGATAAAGCTGGCGGAGAGAGTGGGATTCGAACCCACGGATGCTTTCACATCGCCGGTTTTCAAGACCGGTGCTTTCGACCACTCAGCCATCTCTCCGTATGTAAAAGCAAACCTCTGCCAGAAGCAGATACGATTTTATCATCCCCGGAGCCGTTTGTCAACACAAAATGCACGTTCCTTGCGAATAAATATCTCCCGGCGAAGCCGGGGGTATTTCTTATGCGGGCAAAGCCCTATGTTGCCAGCCACGCCTCATGCGGCGTTGGTACGGTCTGACATCTGCATGGGACTTGTTACTTGCCGCCCGTAAACGGGCTTAGAAGTTTCCCATTGTCAACTGTGATCCGGACATACCTCCGCCTCTGCAATCGTCACCTTTTTCCATTCGCACAACTGTCGCAGAATTTTCCTCATCGACAGTAGCCTCTTTTGAATCACTCGCCCAGCGAGTGGTTTTCGGAATACAAAAAGAGGGGCCGCAGCCACGCTGCGGCCCCCTCCCGTCATAGACAAAGCGGCGTTACCACTCCAGATTCTTCTCCGTCTCCTTGCTGAACACATGGGCCACATTGCCACCGAAGATCATATTGACCTCGCTGCCGGCGGGGAAATGGGCCGCTGCGCCGTTGGTGGGGACGATGACGATGACGTCCTTGCCCTCCGCCGCAACATGGAGGTGGACCGACGAGCCCATCATCTCGGACACATCCACCTTGCCCTTCACGCCGTCGGCGCACAGCATGATGTGATCCGGACGCACGCCCAGCACCACGTCCTGCTCCGCCACATCTTTGGCGGCCAGACGCTGCTGCTTCTCCTCCGACAGCTCCACGGTGACGCTGCCCACGGTGACAGTGTACTTGCCGTCCTTACGGGCCAGATGTGCGTCAAAGAGGTTCATCTGGGGCGTGCCGATGAAGCCCGCCACGAACAGGTTGGCCGGGTGGTCGAACACCTCCTGCGGCGTGCCGATCTGCTGGATGAATCCGTCCTTCATGATGACGATGCGGTCGCCCAGTGTCATGGCCTCGGTCTGATCGTGGGTGACGTAGATAAACGTGGTGTCGATACGCTCCCGCAGCTTGATGAGTTCGGCCCGCATCTGATTGCGGAGCTTGGCGTCCAGATTGGACAGAGGCTCATCCATCAGGAACACGGCGGGGTCACGGACGATGGCACGGCCGATGGCCACACGCTGGCGCTGGCCGCCGGACAAAGCCTTGGGCTTACGGTCCAGATACTGGGTGATGTCCAAAATCTCCGCCGCCTGACGCACTCGCCGGTCGATCTCGTCCTTGGGCACCTTCTTCAGCTTCAGGGAGAAGGCCATGTTCCCGTACACCGTCATATGGGGGTACAGGGCATAACTCTGGAACACCATGGCGATGTCCCGGTCCTTGGGCTCCACGTCGTTCATCAGCTTGCCGTCGATGTACAGCTCGCCGCCGGAGATATCCTCCAGTCCGGCGATCATCCGCAGGGTGGTGGACTTACCGCATCCGGAGGGACCTACCAGCACGATGAACTCCTTGTCGGCAATGTGCAGGTTGAAATCCTGCACCGCCACCACGCCCTCGTCGGTGATCTGAAGATCGTTTTTCTTCTCCGGATCGCCCTTTTTCTTTTTCTTCTCGGTGTTGGGATAGACCTTCTTGAGGTTTTTCAGTACGACCTCTGCCATATGCATCTGACTGTGACCGCCCTGCCTCCGCATGGAGCGGCCTCACGCCCGGCTCAGCCGGCACGCCTTGCGACAGGTCTCCACACTGCCGCACCGCCAGTCACAGCGGACCTTGTTCCTCCTTTTTTTAAGCCGTGCGGCACCATAGTGAGAAGTGGAGTGAATACCGCCGGTGGGAATAAGATATCTTATCTTACCGCATTTTTGCAGAAAAATCAACCGCCCACAGCGTCCTTTATAGGAAAAATCTACAAAAAGGCTGTGTGCCGCAGATCTGCGGCACACAGCCTTCCTTCTTACGCAGCCCAACGCATCACACGCCCAACTTCTCCAGCGCCGCCAGACGCAGGCAGGTACACAGCACCTGCGCCGCCTGCTCCAGCTCCGCCACCGGCGGCAGGGACGGGGCGATGCGGATATTGCTGTCCGCCGGGTCCACGCCGTAGGGGTAGGTAGCCCCGGCGCCGGTCATCGTGACTCCCGCCTCCCGGCACAGCTCCAGCGCCCGCCGTGCGGTGCCGGGCATGGCGTCCAGCGAGATGAAGTAGCCGCCGGTGGGCCTCGTCCATTGGGCGATGTCCAGCGGGGCCAGCTGCTCCAGCGCCGTCAGCACCGCCCGGAACTTGGGGGCCAGCACGGCGGCGTGGCGCTGCATCAGCGCCAGCGTATGGTCGCGGTCCTTCAGATAGCGCACATGGCGCAGCTGGTTGATCTTATCATAGCCGATGGTCTGCACGCCGATGAGGGACAGCATATGGGCCATATTGGCCTCGCTGCACGCCATCACCGCCACCCCCGCACCGGGGAAGGTGATCTTGCTGGTGGATGCGAACTCATAGACCATGTCGCCGTTTCCGGCCTGCCGGCACAGGCTCAGAATGTCCGGGAAGGGGACGAACTCCCCCTCCAGTTCATGGATACAGTAGGCATTGTCCCACATGAGCATGAAGTCCGGGGCGGCGGGCCTCATAGCCGCCAGACGCTGCACCGTCTCCGCCGAATAAATGATGCCCTGGGGATTGGAGTACTTGGGAACGTTCCACATTCCCTTCACCGCCGGATCCCGCACCAGCCGCTCCACCATGTCCATGTCCGGCCCCTCCTCCGTCATGGGTACGGTGATCAGCTCCATGCCGAAGGACTGGCAGATGCGGAAGTGGCGGTCATAGCCCGGTGCAGGGCAGAGCCACTTCACCGTCTCCAGCTTGCCCCACGGCTTCTCGCTGTGGAGCATCCCATGGGTATACGCCTTGGAGATGGCGTCGTACATCAGCTGCAGGCTGGCGTTGCCGCCGACGAACACCTGCTCCGCCCGGCAGCCCAGTATCTCGGCAAACAGCGCCCGTGCCTCCGGGATGCCCGCCAGCTCGCCATAGTTCCGGGTATCCAGTCCACCCGCCAGATAGTCCTCCGGTCGGGTCAGCTGCGCCATCTCCCGTGTCACCATGTCCAGCTGCTCCGTGCCGGGCTTACCACGGGCCATGTTCAGCTTCAGGCCCAGTGCCTTCTGTGCCTCATAGGCCTTTCGCACAGCGGCGTATTCCTCCCGCCGCTGGTCGGCGGTCATATCCTCATATCGTTTCATATTCTCGCTCCTTTCAGGGAAGTCTATTCTCTTACCGTACCTCGTACAGATCCGTTCTCCGGGCCGACAGAATGGGCAGCTGACGGCGGATGGCGTCGATGCGGGAAAGCTCCAGCTCCGTCACGGCGACCTCCTCCCCCGTGCCGCACTGGTGAACGATGCCGCCCCACGGTTCGCAGACCATGGAGTGGCCCCACGCCACATAGCTGCCGCTCTCGTCACGGGCCGGGGCGGTACCCACGGTGAACAGCTGGTTATCCACCGCCCGCTGCCGCAGCAGCAGCTCCCAGTGGGCGGGGCCGGTGGTCATGTTGAAGGCCGCCGGGGCCAGGATCATCCGGGCGCCCCGCAGGGTCATCACCCGGCAAAGCTCCTCGAACCGCAGGTCAAAGCACACGCACAGCCCCAACCTGCCCCACGGGGTATCCAGCAGGGTGATGTCGTTTCCGGGGGCGAAGGTGTCGGACTCCATGAAGTACTGTCCCCCCTCCACGTTGACGTCGAAGAGGTGTATCTTCCGGTGCCGGGCCGCCTGCCGCCCCTGATCGTCGTAGACGTAGCAGGTGTTGTAAAGCTTCTCCCCCTCCCGCTCCGGGATGGTGCCGCCTACGATCCAAATGCCCAGCTCCCGGCTCAGCGCCGACAGCGCCTGCTGGGCCGGGCCGCCCTGCTCCTCGCTGTTGGGGCGGAACATCTCGTTTTCATAGGGGCAGCAGAACATCTCCGGCAGCATCACCAGCTGCGCCCCCTGCTCCGCCGCCCGGCGGATGAGTACACAGGCCCGGCGGAGGTTCTCCGCCTTGTCCCGGCCCACCATCAGCTGGACCTGCCCCAGCTTCAGCGTCATATTGTCCATATGTGACCCCCTTTCCTTAAAACTCCCGCAGCACCAGCTCCGTCACGCCGGGGCCTGCCGCCTCCAGCCGCAGCACCTGCGGGTGTCTGCCGTATTCCCGGCGCACCAGCTCCCGCAGAGCCGTGCCGCCGTGGTGTCCGTGGATGACACGGATGCGATAGGTACCGGGCCGTACCCGGCGCAGGGCGGCGTCCAGCGTCACCCGTGCCTGATATTCGTTTTTCCCGTGGAGATCGATCTCCCAGATCCCTGCGTACATCCCGTGGCCTCCTGCTTCAGTATGCTGCTATTGTACGGCAAAGCCGTTGAACTTTCAACCGCTTTCTGCTATGATAAGGAAAGAAAGCGTGTTTTCGCCGCTCTCGCCGCTGCGGCGCTTTTGCCGCCGCTGTGATACGAAAGGAATGTCTATGAAAAAATATCAGAAGCAGCTGGTCTCCCTGTTAGCCGGAGCCGTTCTGGGATATCTGGTATATTACCATTTCTTCATGGACGTGATTTTGTTGATTGCTCATGAGGGTTTCCTGTATATGATAATTAACATAGCTATGTTGCTCCTGTCCATCGTTGGCTGCGCCGCCATCATCTACCTGCTTCTGGAAAAACGGGTCAGTAGGTGGATGCTGGTGCTGCTGAGCGTCACCTATTTCATAGCGCTGTTCATCATCCTGTTCTGCCGCCACCGGGTGGGGCGCATCGCCATTCTGGATCCGTTGGTGGGGCTCTCGCAGCTGGGAGACTGGGAGATGCTGATGCAGAGCCTGCTGAACCTCCTGATGTTCCTGCCCATGGGTTTTTTCCTCCGGAACCGGAAGCCATGGCAGGTGCTGCTGGGGGCATTGGGCATCTCGCTCTTCATCGAGGGGATGCAGTACCTCACCATGCGGGGGATGTTCGACACGCTGGATATCCTTCTGTACATGCTGGGCATCAGTCTGGGAGCGCTGCTGTTCCGTCTGCTGCGCCTGAAAATCGAGTAACCAAAGGAGCATTTCATGGAGATTCTGGTTCTTTCCGATTCCCACGGCAAGGTGGATCACATGGTCCGGGCCGTGGAGCAGTTCCACCCCCGGCAGGTGCTGCATCTGGGGGACTGCGTCCGGGACGCTCAGGCGCTGGAGCGGCAATTCCCCCAGCTGCCGGTGACCATGGTTCCCGGCAACTGCGACTGGGGCCAGACCGGGGAGCCGGAGCGCCTGCTGGAGATAGAGGGCGTCCGCATCCTCATGATGCACGGCCACACCCGCCACGTCAAGTCCTCCCCCATGGCCGTCGTCTACGCCGCCAGGGAGTACGGGGCCGATGTGCTGCTGTTCGGCCACACCCACGTCCCTCTGGTGGACTACGACGGCACCCTGTGGGTGATGAATCCCGGCGCCGCCGGGGACTATACCCGTCCCACCTGCGGCCTTCTCACCATCCGGGAGGGGGCCGTCATCTGCTCCGTGCAGAATATTTCTCTGGGGAGGTAAGCATCATGCGCTATATCGGCTGTCATCTCTCCTCCTCGGCGGGCTTTGCCGCCATGGGACGGACGGCGCTGTCCATCGGCGCCAACACCTTTCAGTTCTTCACCCGCAATCCACGGGGCAGCCGGGCCAAGCCCGTGGATCCGGCGGACGTAGCCGCCTATCTGGCGCTGGCTATGGAGGCGGGACTGGGGGTCATTCTGGCCCACGCCCCCTATACCATCAACCCCTGCTCCAAGGATGAGCGTACCAGAGAGTTCGCCCGGCTGACGCTGGCCGATGACCTGCGGCGGATGGAATATCTGCCGGGGAATCTCTATAACTTCCACCCCGGCAGCCACACCGGTCAGGGGCTGGAAACCGGCATCACCCAGATCGCAGACACCCTCAACGCCATCCTCACCCCGGCGATGCACACCACCGTCCTGCTGGAGACCATGTCCGGCAAGGGAACGGAGGTGGGCAGCCGCTTCGAGGAGCTGCGGGAAATTCTGGACCGGGTAACGCTGGCGGAGCAGATGGGGGTCTGTCTGGATACCTGCCACGTCTCCGATGCCGGGTACGATGTGGCCGGGGATCTGGACGGTGTTCTGACGGAGTTTGACCGGGTCGTCGGCCTGCACCGTCTGAAGGCCCTCCACCTGAACGACAGTCTGAACCCCGTGGGCGCCCACAAGGACCGCCACGCCCGCATCGGGGAGGGCACTCTGGGAGCGGAGACCTTCCGCCGCATCGTGAACCACCCGGCCCTCCGGCGGCTCCCCATGCTGCTGGAGACACCCAACGAGCTGCCGGGCTACGCCGCCGAGATCGCCCTGCTGCGGGGCTTCGAGGAGGCGGAGTGATGGTACTGCGACTGTCTGCGTGGGGTATTTTCCTGCTGGGTGCGGTGGGCCTGCTGATTCACTCCACCCTGCTGCAAACGGGACACATCCGTGCCGGGATGTTCTGCTTTTACACCAATCTCAGCAACCTTCTGGTGCTGGTGTATGAGCTGGCGCTGGCCATTGCCGCCGGCCTCCCCCACAGCGCCGCTCTGCGTCTGCTGACGGACGATACCCTCAGCTTCTCCATGGCGCTGTGCATCCTCGTGACCCATCTGGTATATCAGTTCATTCTGGTGCCGGACGCCAAGCGAAATGGCAAGCGCTTTGCCGACTTTGGTGCCAGCTTCGGCAACCTCTGTGTCCATTATCTGACGCCCCTGCTGGTGGTAGCCCAGTGGCTGCTGCTGGCAGATAAATCCTCCCTCGGCTGGCGCAGCGCCCTATGGTGGTTGACGCTGCCGCTGGCCTACTTCGCCTTTGCCATGCTCCGGGGCCGCAGCGGCAAACCCATCGGCCACACCCATCTGGTGTATCCCTACCCGTTTCTGGACCTGCCCCGGCTGGGCTGGCGGAAATTCGCCGGATACGTGACGGGGATGCTGCTGAGCTTCTTTCTGCTGGGCTATGGCATGATGTGGCTGGGTCGGCTGGTAGGAACGCCTCTGACATGAAAAAAGAGGACAGGGACAAGCCTTTTCGCTTGTCCCTGTCCTTTTCTATGTCACTTCTTCCGCTTCTTGGCAAAAGCAGCTTTCTTGGCTGGGGACATCTTCCCCTTCTGGCCGGGAACCGATCCGCTATTGCGGCGGGACGCATCAGGCCGCTTACCGCCTCTATGCTCCGGACGTCCTCCGTGATGCACCTCCCGGCGGAGATTTCCCTCTCCGCCGTGCTGTCCGGGGCGCCGCTTTTCCCCGGAGGGCTGCTGCTCCGGCTGCTTGCCGAAGTACTTCTCCCCCTTCTGGGGTCGAATGAGGCACTCCGGCGTATAGCCGATGAGATCGGTGCGGCCTGCCTTCTCCAGTGCCTCTATGACAAGCCCCCGCAGCTCTGGCCGCTTCCACTGGAGCAGCGCCCGCTGAAGGGCCTTTTCATGGGGGTCACGGGCCACATACACCGGCGTCATATCCCGTGGATCGATGCCGGTGTAGTACATACAGGTGGAAAGGGTGCCGGGGGTGGGATAGAAGTCCTGCACCTGCTGGGGCTGGTGGCCGGTGCGGTGCAGAAACTCCGCCAGCCGGACGGAATCCTCCAGCGTGCAGCCGGGGTGAGAGGACATGAGGTACGGCACCAGATACTGCTGCTTGCCCTCCTTCTCATTGAGCTTCTGATACTGTCGCCAGAACCGCTCGAACACGTCGAAGTGGGGCTTTCCCATATAGTCCAGCACCGAGGCCACACAGTGCTCCGGGGCCACCTTCAGCTGTCCGCTGATGTGGTAGTCCACCAGTTCCCGGAAAAAATCCTGATTTTTGTCCTGCAAAAGATAATCGTAGCGAATACCGCTGCGGACGAACACCTTCTTCACGCCATCCACCCGCCGCAGGCGCTGCAAAAGCGCCGTATACTCCGAGTGGTCGGCGTCCAGATTCCTGCACGGCTCCGGGGCCAGACAGCTGCGGCCCTTGCACATCCCCCGCCGCTTCTGCTGGGCGCAGGAGGTGTGGCGGAAGTTGGCGGAGGGACCTCCCACATCGTGGATATAGCCCTTGAACTTCGGGTCCTGCGTCAGCAGCTCCGCCTCCCGCACCACGGACTCGATGGAGCGGGAGGTGACCATGCGCCCCTGATGAAAGGCCAGTGCGCAGAAGTTGCAGCCGCCGAAGCAGCCCCGGTTGTGGGTGATGGAGAAGCGCACCTCCTCGATGGCGGGAACCTCCTCCCGATACATGGGGTGAACCTCCCGGACATAGGGCAGGTCATACAGGGCATCCAGCGCCTCCCGGCTCAGTGGACGGGCCGGTGGATTCACCACCAGCACCCGGCCCTGACAGGGCTGCAGCACGGCGCACCCCCGGATGGGATCGTGCTCGTCGTACTGGATCTTGGTGGCTCTGGCGTAGGCCGTCTTGTCGGCGCACACCTCCTCATAGGAAGGACAGGCCACCGGATGAAAGCCGCTGCCCTCTCCGGTGGGTGCAATGTAGGCGGTGCCGGGGATGTCGGTGATCTCACGGGGCGGCACCTTTCTGGATAGCCTCCGGGCGATCTCACGGGTGGCCGCCTCCCCCATGCCGTAAACCAGCAGATCCGCCGGGGCATCAAAGAGGATGCTGCGGCGCACCTTGTCGTCCCAGTAGTCATAGTGGGCAAAGCGCCGCAGGGACGCCTCCAGTCCCCCGATGACGATGGGGGTATCGGGAAAGGCCTCTCTGGCCCGGTTGGCATAGACGATGGTGGGCCGATCCGGCCGATACCCCATTTTCCCGCCGGGGGAGTACAGATCCCTGTCCCGCCGCCGCTTGGCCACGGTGTAGTGGGCCACCATGGAGTCCAGATTGCCCCCGCCGATGAGTACCCCGTAGCGGGGTCTGCCCATGGCCCGGAAAGCCTCGGCGTCGTGCCAGTCCGGCTGGGCCAGAATGGCCACCCGATAGCCCTCCCCCTCCAGCATCCGTGCAATGAGCGTGGTGCCGAAGCTGGGATGGTCGATGTAGGCGTCCGCCGTCACCACCAGAAAATCATAGTAATACCAGTCCCGCCGGAGCATCTCCTCCCGGCTCACCGGCAAAAATTCCGTGCCACGCATGGGTCACCTTCTCCTTTCTGCCCCTCACAGGGGGATGTGGGCGTCCAGCACCCGTGGCGTGATGTCCTTTTCCATGACATCGCCCTCCACCGAGGAAAAGCCCAGCTTTTCCCAGAAGCTCCGCTGCCGGTCATCGCCGCACCGCAGGCGCAGGCGCAGCAGTCCCATGTGGCGGCAGCGCTGGATGATCTGTCCCAGGGGCTGGATGCCCTGATCCCGGCCCTGCCACTGGGGCAGCAGGCCGTACCAGCCGATCTCCCCCACGCCCTCCTCCGGGCGGGGCAGCAGCTGATAAGCGCCGATCAGCTCGTCAACGAAGCGGACGGCCACGCCTTCGCCGCCGGTGGGAACGCCCAGCTGCTGCCGCTCCTCCTCCGTCAGCGGGGCATACAGTTGGCCCATCTCCTGAACCCCCTTCTGCCGCCACCACTTCTGCTTGGCCAGCGTGGAGAGCCCCGCCTGTACCAGATGGCTGTTGTCATCCCGGTACAGCACCCGGATGTCATCGCCCTCCGCCTCCAGCCGGGCCACGGAGGTGTTGTCTCCGAAGGGCGTGTCCCCGATCTCCAGCAGGCTCAGGCCCTGCAGGGTTCCCAGCACGATCCGCATGGCGGCGCCGTGGGAGAAAATGGCCACCGTCTGGCCGTCATGCTGCCGGGCCACCCGCCGCAGGGCCGGGAGGTAGCGATCCAGCACCTGCCGGGCCGTCTCGCTGCCGGGGACCTGCCAGCGATCCAGCCGGTGGTTGAAATCATCGTGGGACTGGGGGTACTTCCGCAGCAGCTCATACCAACAGTGCTCCTCCCACTCCCCCATGCAGATCTCCCGGAAGGCGGGATCCGGATGCAGCTGCAGCCCCTTGGGCAGATAGATGGACTGGGCTGTGGTGCGGGTGCGGATCAGGTCGCTGGCGTACACGGCATCCACCGGCACGTCCCGAAAGCGCTCCGCCAGCGCCCGGATCTGGCGGCACCCCCGGTCATCGGTGATGCAGCTGTTATAGTGTCCGTGGGCAATGCGATAGAGGTTGCCCTCCGCCTCGGCGTGGCGGACAAGATAAATCGTCGTCATAGCTTCTCCTTTGTGGGTATCCGGGTCACACCACCGTGACCCAGTGCTTCATCTCCCGGATGGCATCGTCCATGGCCGCCGGCACATCCTCGGCGTATTGCAGGCTGTCGTCGATGACCATCGCCCCCCGGCCGAAATCGTCGAAGGCATAGCTGGCAGCTTCGCCGCCGCAGCCGTCCAGCAGAAGGAAGGCATCCTTCAACCGCCGCCGCAGCTCCCGCACGTCCAGACTGTAATCCGTCTGGGCCATGATCCCGGTCCCCCGGCGGGCCATCTGCTCTCCCGCCGCCAAAAACAGGCGACGATCCCCGGCCATGAGGTTCTGCACCTCCGCCGCACCCGGCTCCGCCGTGCGGACCAGCGCAAACAGGGCCTTGTCTTCCCCCGCCGCCGCAGTGCCATAGTAGGGCGAGATCGTCACGGCGTCGGCATTCACCTCACCGCCCAGCCACACGGCGGGATCGGCGCAGCGTGCGTCCACAATGGCGTAAAGGCCCTGACTGCGGGCCATATGGACCAGATTCGACAGCACGTCCAGCCCCATAGCTCCGCACAGGAGGTAGCGGTCGGCCCGCAGCACCACTGCCGGCAGCCGCTGGGCCGCCTGAGCCATCAGTTGGGTGCCGTGATAGCGCAGTGCCTCCGACCGGGCCATGACGCTCTCGCCGTAGAGATCGGTAAACCTCTTCACCACCGGGGCGGGAAGCCGGTTCGCCTCCGGGCCAAGGCCCAGCGCCAGCGGTGTCTTTTTTTTGCGGATATGTTCCTGCAAAGCCGTAATGGACATGAAACGCTCCTTCTCGCCGCAGAGCGGCGGCATGATCAGATATTTTATTTATTATATGCGCTGCGGCAGCTTTTGGCAAGGTATAGACGGTTATTTCCCGCCGGAATGGATATACTATGACCGTACCGAAAAAGGAGTGATGCAGGAATGTGTAAGGTCAGTACGTTCGTCACTGGCGTATGCGTCGGCATGGTGGCCGGCGCACTGGTAGAGGTGATGGTCATTCCCCGGCCGAAGACGAGAAAAACCGCTGTAGGCAAAGCCATGCAGCGGATGGGTAACGCAGTGGATTCGGCGCTGGAGACCGTTGCCGAGAAGATGAACTGAGGGTATCGCATGGAGGAGGGCCGCAAGCGGCCCTCTTCCAAAATTTATCGGTTTTTTTGTGCTTTTCGCTTGACAAGGCGCAGATTTTTGGTATAATGGACCGTGCTGTTGCGGCAGCATTTTATATGCAGTGGTATCGAAGTGGTCATAACGAGCACGACTGGAAATCGTGTTGCCGTCAAAAGCGGCACGAGGGTTCAAATCCCTCCCACTGCGCCATATTAACGAAACGGTATAGATGCGTCTGGCGTAAAGCCAGGCGCATCAACCGTTTCCGGGCTTTTTCAAGCCCGGATTTCTTCTCTCAAACCATAGATGCAAATCGCTGTTTCAGGGCGTCTGCCCCGATTCGAACCGGGTGTTTTCCTGTTTCATGCAGATGCGTTCAGCCAGCGCCCTTTTTCAGCGGCGATTTTTCCGGCTGGCAGCGGTATTTTTCTCAAAAAAGAATCATAAAGATTTGGGCGTCGTTTTGTTGGTCCTGACGGACTAAGAAAGTGGCGCCCTTTTTCATTTCAAAAAGGGCGCTGGTCGCAGCGCCTGCATTTGTAGGTCGGAGCATGATCGCTCCGGCCTTATTTTTTATGCATGGGAGGAGCTATATGAGCATCAGCGCAGAAGAAAAGGTCTGTTACCTCAGAGAAGCAGCAATCGTCCTTGCCAAGGAGGGTTTCCAGTTGGACGAAGTTCACACTGACAGGCTGTGTATCCTGCTTGACGGTTCGCCGCTTTGTGAAGTAACTAAGAGCGGTGGTGTTGCCTACCGCAATGAGGATATTGACGAGCCAGAACGGATTGCTGCCAAGGACAAGGTGTATGAGATTGTCAGGACCACAGCGGAGTATATGCGGCAGATGGAGATGGCGCCCTTTTTGAAAGCCGACGGTCTGGAGGACGGCTACAAGGTGCTGGCGGATTTCAACGGCACTGTGCTGGCTGGAGTTCAGAGCAAACACGGAGTCCACTTCGTCACATGGGATTGGGCCTATGGGCACACAGGCGTATGTCATGGTCACTATTTCATGGAGAACTATGCAGGAGCCAAACAGGACTTTGCCATCCGCTCCGGACTGATTCAAAAGGAACAGCTTTTCACCCCAGAGCAGATGACCGAGATTTATCGCTGCTGTGCAGACTCTGTAGACGGAGATTTCTTTGAACTCACGGGAGAGCAGGAAAAAATGATCCGCAGTGTTCAGCAGCAGATTGAGGAGTGTGTGCCGGATTTGGATGAGCGGATCCGGCAGCAGGAAGAAACCTTGGAACAAGCTGCGCAGGAACAGACAATGTAATATCAAACGGTAATGGCCGGAGTCTTAGCAATAAGATTCCGGCCATTTTTTTGTTTCAGAGAGGAGTTCACTTATGACGCGCTATTTTATGCGAGACACGCCGCTGCAGGCGATGGAGCAGCTGATGATGTCTCAGCCCGGTCAAAAACCCAGAGGCGGCGGGATATACCGCAGCCCATTCCATTACACGCCCAAAGATGTGGCATGCGAATACTGCCAGAACTATGTCCGAAAGCATCCGTGCCGTCTGTGTGAATGCACCTGCCTGGAGGAACGGATCGAAGCAGGGGTTCTGGAACTGAATGAGTTTGTTCGGGACTGCTTCGCACCCTCTATGGGGCCGCAGCTCCGAAAACGGATGCATCAGCAATTCAGAGAAAAAAAGGCTCAATTTTTCCTGTCCGATGCCCACCGGCGAAGATGGACACACTGGCGAAAGCGCTGCTGGCGTCTGTCTGACCGGAACAAAGCCGCCCTCTACCTGCTCACGGCATACGAGAGCCTTTGGCGCAGGATGATCTGGAAATGCGGAAATGACGGCTTTGACTTTCAAAGTGTTCGTCTCGGAGGGATCGAGCCGGAACTCTACAGCGTCTACCATGCGGCGAAGGCCATTGCGGTCGGCTGCTGCAATATTACTCTCGCAGACCTTGCGTCTCCGGAATTGGTCACAGATGAGGCGTTCCACCTGATCACCGGCGCACTGCTGATGGCCAAGTACGGAGATGTGGTTTTGAATTTGGAAAAAGGAGTGGATGAAACATGATGATACAGGCGGTGCTCGGCAATCCGCATCACCCGGAATATGGCGTGGCAACTATCCCGTTCCCCATCCCCCACGATCAGTACGCACACTGCATGGAACTGCTGGAGTCTCTGGAGATTGGCGATGCGGTCAAAGCCGACTGCCAGGTGCAGGAGATCAACAGCTTTTACTCTGTGCTCAAGCGCACGGAGATGCTCACGGTCAATGTGGAGGAGCTGAACTACCTTGCCAAACGGCTGGATAGCTTTGATACCGGCGAAGCCGCACAGTTTCAGGCGATGGCTCACAAGCTGGAGCTTTTTGAACTGAAGGATCTGATCAACCTGACCTTCTGCTGCCAACAGGCCACGGTCATCACAGATTTCTCTGATCTCTCCGCTGTTGGCCGGGACCACTATATGAATCTGCACGGCGGCAGCGCAAAAACGGAGGAACTGGATGCATTGGATGGTGAGGCAACAGCACGGCGGCTTATCGAGAGCGGAAGCGGTACGATCACGCCCTACGGTGTGGTCTATGATAACGGCATGAAGCTGGAGCAGGTCTACGACGGCCGGTCATTTCCCTGCTACTACTATGAGCCGAATGCCATCACGGTTGCGGTGACCGCTAAGTCCGAGCCGGAGGATACCGAGCATATCACATGGTTGTACCTTCCCGTGGCACAGGAGGAGATTGACCGAGTTCTCCAGCGTGCGGGCATCACGGATCCTGCGGATGCCCGTCTTCGGCTGGAGGATATGCAGCTGCCAAATGAAGTGGATGTGCTGCTGGATATGCAGGATGTGTCTACAGCCGTCTATCGTGCAACACAAAGACAGCTTGTTTCCGGGGATGTGATGCTGCAGAAACTGCTGGAGTGTCTGAACGGCAAAGGAATCACCTCGGCAGGACATCTCTCTGCACGGAATTTTTCTTTCTGTGAGGAGATCATCGAATCGGATGGCAAGCTCAACTTTTATCTGCAGGCGGACTTCGATGTGGATGCTGCCTTCGGTACATTCGTCTGCACCGATCAGAACGATGACTGGCTCAACATCTATGCCAACTACGATGTGGAGCGGGATCGTCTGTGCGATACGCTGGAACTGAACCTCTGCAAGGGAGACGGTTCGGAAGAATGCTGGAGTTACCCTCTCAATGCCGCCGAACAGGAAGTTCTGCTTCACAAGATGGAGGCGTTCTGCCAGCAGCAGACCGGCATGAGCCTGCACGATTTCGCCCGACAGCTTCGGGAGAGTGGATCACAGACTCCCGAAATGCAGATGTAAGCATGGCAGGCAGAGGTTTACAAGGTTTTCTCTTGACTGATTATCGGCGCACCGATATAATAAGAGCGGTGATGTATATGACGATCCAACAGATACTGCGGGAAAAGAACCTCTCCCGCTACCAGCTCTCCAAGAAAAGCGGTGTGCCTTGGGCAACGCTGGCGGACATCTGCTCCGGCAAGACAACGCTTTCCCGATGCAGTGCCGGTACACTCATGAAGCTGTCCTCCACACTGGATATCCCGATGGAGCAGCTCATTACGCTGACCGTGGAGAAACCACAAATGCATGGCGGCAAGCCGACTGACCGAACCTATTTGGAAAAGAATCTGCCCGCCAGTTTGGATAGGGCGCTTCGTGAGTACATTCAGGGCGAAAAGGACAAGGTGTCTTATATGGACTGCCTGTGGGGAGAATTGTATAGTGCGATTAACTCCAATCAGTGGAGCAACGCCATTACCCAGGAGCAGGCTGATTATCTTCGCACAAAATATTTATGAGGGGGGTGAGAACCTATGATTGATTTTACCAACTGCCCAGTCAACCGCTTCCGCGCCTACGGCGGAGCCAATGGGAATAAAATCAATATCACCTATCAAGGACATAGCTATATGCTCAAGTTCCCTCCAAAGCCCAGCCGAAATCGGGATATGAGTTACAGCAACGGCTGCATCAGCGAATATGTCGCCTGTCATATCTTTGAAATGTTGGGCTTTCGGACACAGGAAACGCTCCTCGGAAACTATACGGACAGCCGCGGCAAGACAAAGCTGGTAGTTGCCTGTCGGGATTTTACAGAGGACGGAAAACGGCTCATCGAGTTTGCCCATCTGAAGAATACCTGCATCGACAGTGAACAGAACGGTTATGGAAAAGAACTGTCCTCCATTCTGGAGGCCATCGAGGAGCAGAGTATTTATCCCTCCGATGAGCTGCGGCAATTTTTCTGGGACATGTTTATTGCGGATGCGTTCCTTGGAAACTTCGACCGGCATAACGGCAACTGGGGTTTCCTCGTGGATGAGGAGAAGCAGCAGGCAGAGCTGGCGCCGGTCTATGACTGCGGTTCCTGCCTGTACCCGCAGCTTGATTTGGAACGGATGAAAACTGTGCTGCAAGACGAAGCGGAAATCGACCAGCGCATCTATACCTTCCCAACTTCCTCTATCGAAGAAGGCGGGAAAAAGATATCTTATTTTGATTACATTTCCTCGCTGAAAAATCCGGATTGCAATGAGGCGCTCAAGCGTGTCTGTTCAAGAATCGACCTCGATGCGATCCATAACTTTCTAGAAGATGTCCCGGAACTGCTGCCGATCCAGCGTGAATTCTACCTGGCCATGCTGACCGAGCGCAAGGAGAAAATTTTGGATTACAGCCTGGAACTTCTGATGGAGCAGGCTGTCTCTTATACACATCTGACGCTGCCGACGATACTCCTT
>ERZ1027001.736-NODE-736-length-19572-cov-7.020085_pt1 | contig 19572 bp, 16 predicted proteins | sample MGYA00519452_ERZ1027001 | MGnify/ENA primary metagenome ERZ1027001 (study PRJEB26926, sample SAMN06164867) | human gut metagenome | biome: ENVO:00009003; feature: ENVO:2100002; material: ENVO:00002003 | host: Homo sapiens | place: USA | collected 2012 ...
CGCGTCTCGTGGGCTCGGAGATGTGTATAAGAGACAGAAAATGAGATTAAGAAAACAGGAACTTGGAGACAGAAACCTCGTAGGAAGCAGGGTTGAGGCTGTAAGAAAGCAGAAAGGCATGAAGCAAAAGGAGCTTCTTGCCCAATTACAGGTTAACGGCGTCGATATGAATGCGTCAGGACTTTCAAAGCTTGAAGGTCAGATTCGTTTCGTGACAGATGTTGAACTTGTTGCGCTTGCCGATATTCTTGAAGTGTCTGTTGACTACCTTCTCGGAAGAGAAAACTGATTTTTTAACCGAATCTTTAAATTGCACCGTGGATTTTTTCTGCGGTGCTTTTATTAGCAGACAAAACCGTTGATATAAAAAGAATAACCGCAACAGTAATAGGGGAGATGAATGTGATTGACCTCAACAACATTGAAAAATACAGAGAAAACAATCGAATAGAGGCCAAAAAGGCAACAGGCGGATTACCTAAAAGCTTGTGGGAAACATATTCATCCTTTGCAAATACACTCGGAGGAATTATACTTTTAGGTGTAGAAGAATACAGGGACAAATCACTTCATCCCGTAAATCTTCCCGATCCGGATGAACTTATTGAGGAATTTTGGGAGATAGCAAACGATATTCAAGAAGTAAGCACAAACATTCTTTCATATGATGATGTTTATGTGCAAAAAATTGAAGAAAAGCATATTATCGTTATTACAGTGCCAAAAGCCAAAAGATTTGACCGTCCCGTGTATCTTGACGGCAGCATTCATAATTCATACAGAAGAAACGGCGAGGGTGACTACCGCTGTACACTCGATCAAATTAACGCTATGGTGCGTGATTCCGAGATTAAAACACAGGATATGAATATCATCGAAAGCATGACTGCTTCCGTATTTAATACCGATTCACTCCATAGCTACCGAATAAAAATGTCAAATGTTAAGCCAAACAATCGGCTTCAAAATTTGTCGGATAAAGATTTCTTGCAGGCAATAGGAGCAATCGGAGTAGGGGAAGACTTTTTGTTTCACCCTACAGCCGCAGGACTTCTTATGTTCGGTAAGTCAGAATTCATCAAAAAAGAATACCCGTCCTATTGTCTTGAATATAAGGAAACAACACAAGATGATAAACGCACAATTATTTCATCAAATTTAAATTCTGACTGTGAAAACCTTTATGATTTCTTTATAAAGGTCTTTGAAAAAATTTCATACGATATAAAACTGACAGCAAACATAAAATCAGACATTACACCGATTACAACTGCCTTACAGGAAGCTCTTGCAAACTGCCTTATAAATGCCGACTATTATGGTTCAAACGGTGTTGTTATTATGAAAGATGATGAAAGCATTACAATATCCAATCCAGGCGGATTTAGAGTTGAACTCGACGCCGCAAGAGCGGGTGGTATATCCGACCCCAGAAACACGGCAATTATGCGTATGTTTAATTTGATAGGAATCGGCAGTAACGACGGCTTCGGTATTTCTAATATTTTCTCCGTTTGGAAAAGTCACGAACTTGTTCTGCCGGTCATTGAAGAAAGTTTCAACCCCGAAAGCATCACCCTAAAGCTTTCGTTTGTTCCTGAAAGCAAATCAACTAAAACTCAAATTTTACAAAATCGTCCCGATATTGAAACAGACAGGCAGGATGCCGCAATTTCATACATTACTGACAACATCACGGTAACTTCAAAAGAAATTTCCGAACTTCTCGGAATAAGTCATAAAAAATCGAAGCAACTTCTTCACAAACTTATGGCAAAGGATTTTGTTATAATCAAAAGCGGAAAATACACCCTAAAAGCATAGAAGAAACTTAATCAAATTTCGGAACATCAATCCGCATAAGCGTTGCTCATAATTGCTAGGTTGATTATTTTTGCAAAAGGAAAACCGTCTGCCGTAAATAAATGCCAAAAAATAAATTTGCCTATATATGACTTTCATGTGCCGCAACAGGGCTGTTCAAGACTCTGCTGTTACAAAGTCTTGCAAGACAATTCCGCAGGTGCAGTTGTGCCGATTTATAATTTGAGTATGGTTGTTTCAATAATCTTTTCGTACATGATTTTCAAAAAAATGTCCGCAAAATCAAGCATAAGTATTCATATAATAATCGCAGTTACTTACTTATGCTTTTACGGATTAAATTTAAAATTTACAAATTTGTGTAATTTTGCTTGACAATCACACAAAAAACAAGTACAATAAACAAGGTTAATCACCAATATTCGGAGACGTATCGAAGTGGTCATAACGGACATGACTCGAAATCATGATGCCCCCTGAGGGACGAGGGTTCGAATCCCTCCGTCTCCGCCACCGAAAAAGCCTGTAATCAAGCCGATTATAGGCTTTTTCTTATACCTTTTTCTAAGAGTAAGTGGTCAAAGCAGACTTTTGTTTTTCTCTCCGGATTTTCGGCTTAGCCCTCCCTCCAACGACTTCCGAAGTCGCCACCCTCCGGTAGAGCAAGCCCTGTCTCCATCGCCTATGCCGAGGTGATTTTAGACTTGTAATCCAAGTGGGCGTAGATGTTCGCCGTGGTGGTAAAATCGCTGTGCCCCAGCCACTCCTGAATGTGCTTGAGGGGAACGCCGTTGGCCAGCAGCAAGCTGGCACAGCTGTGACGCAAATCGTGAAAGCGCATCCGGCGCAGGCCGTGGTCCTCCAAGAATTTTGGGAATGCCGAAGTCAGATAATTGGCCCGCATCCGCTTCGCCCTCAAAAAAGCCCCGGAAATCAAGGCTTTCTCGGCGCTTAATGTTCGACGCTGCGCCGCCATCATAGTTGGCACACAGCCTCCGGATCAGCCGGTTACAGCGTGCCCTTTGGGCGGGCGTCAGGCGCTTGATCTCATCCAACTTTCTTCACCTCCTTCTCCATCACATAGTTGATGACGCTGATTTTCGGGATCTTCAGCGTCGTGCCGATCTTCACGGCGTGGATGTACCCATAGTCGATCAGCTTGTAGGCCAGCTTGCGGCTGATGCCCAGCATCTCCCGAAGCTCTTTGACGGTCACGATGTCCGAGTATTCCGGAAACATCATCTGATAAAGCTCTCTGAGCTCTCCTTTCTTCATAGGTTTGAACCTCCTTTGTCTGTTCTGAAGCCGCATTTCTGCGACGGTTTTTGCTTGCTGCCGCTCATCCGCATCGTTCCTGCCCCGGAGTCTCACCACGGCGTATTGCTTCTTCGGTGCGCTCGTTTCTTTTTCGGGAAGTCATGGCATCACTTGCCGGAAGCATATCCTTTGGAGGCGGCGATTCAATTTTCAAGGTGCACAGGGAGAGAGTCCCCTCAATAGGTAGGCAGCGAGAAGGCCCGTTTTTTAACCCCCCTCACTAATCAACTGGGAAACTTTTTTCGATTTGTACGAAGGAACTTTGAAAATTTCTTTGAAATCCTCTCTACTAACCAACTGGAAAATTTTTTCGGACTTGAACGAAAAAACTTTTGAGAATTTTTCTGCGAACCCTACTACTAATCAACTGGGAACTTTTCGGGCAAATAACAAATGGGTTTAAAAAAATTTTTTAAGTGCCCCTCCTACTAACCAATTGGGGAAATTTTTGAGATTTTGGCAAAGTAATATGAAAAAATTCCATCAATTTTTCAAAAGACCCTTCTACTTACTCTGAATAAGGGGTGCCGTTTGGCAGGGTGTTTTTCAAAATTCCCCGCAAAAATATTTCTCCCTTCACTTACTCTGAATAAGGGGCGCCGTTTGTGGGGGTGTTTTCGGGAACAATTTGAAATTCTCAGCAAAAAAGGTTTCTCCGCTCAAATCAGTAAACTGAGCGGGGAAACCTTTCACTTTTAATTATAAGATTTTCTTCTGAATCCATCGTAAATCCGCAATAATCCTTGATAAATCCGCCTCGCCGTGATATATTTAAATTGTATAATTGTGGCTATTGAACCCTGCCCGAAAGTGAGGATGTTTTAATGGAACCGACCATCGAACGCTGGTACTCAATGAAAGAGATTTGCGAATACCTCGGCGTCAGCCGTGATACGGTACTCGCCTGGATAGAGAAAAGAAATATGCCCGCTGCGAAAATAGGCCGCCTTTGGAAATTTAAGATCAGCGAAGTAGACGCCTGGATGAAGTCCGGCGTGGCGGCGGATAAGTAATCTGGATTGGGTGATGAGCTATGGGCTTTATAGATTCGTATAAGCATCTCGAAAAGCTGTGTGGCGATATGCTGCAAACTCAGCACGGTGTCTCCGCTTATATAGCTGAGATGGAAAGTACCCCAAATGGTTCATATTGGGTGCAAGGCTGGGTCCAAGATCTCAAGTGCCTTAAGCATTACCGCTGGGTCAGAAACCAAATTGTACACGACCCGAATAGCAGCGAGGAAAACATGTGTTGCCTCAGCGACGCACAATGGATTGACAATTTTTATGATAGGATTATGAAGCAAGGTGATCCTCTTGCTATGTATCAAAAGGCGACAAAACCTCTTCCTGTCGCAAAGCCAAAACCGCTCCGCCAATCGTCGCAGGCACAATATACATATTCCGCACGGCCGGTTTACTCAAAAAAGAAAGCGAAAAAAGCCACCGGATGGGTTGTGTTATTGATTATTACAGTGCTTGTCGGACTGGTTTTTGTGCTTAAACACCTTGTAAATTAATCAGGAGATGCACGATGGCACTGGAGAATAAATTGGGGCTGACAAGCTCCGCCGATCTTGCCCGGGAAGAAGAACGCCTCAGCAAGAAAAAGGCGGTAGAACTGTTTGAAAACGGCGTACTTGACACGCTCCCAGCGGGTAAATTCTCAACATTGCAGGCAATTCACAAATATCTGTTTGAAGATATTTACGACTTCGCCGGTGAGCTGCGCACGGTGAATCTGGCGAAGGGCAATTTCCGCTTTGCACCGCTGATCTATCTGGAGGCGGCACTGGCCAACATCGACAAGATGCCGCAGTCCACTTTTGACGAGATCATCGAAAAATATGTGGAAATGAATATTGCCCATCCCTTTCGGGAGGGCAATGGGCGCAGCGCCCGCATTTGGCTTGACCATATCCTGAAAACCGAAATTGGTAAGGTCGTGGACTGGAGCAAGGTGGATAAAGAGGATTATCTCCTTGCAATGGAGCGCAGCCCCATCAAGGATGTGGAGATCAAGGTGCTTCTGAAAGCGGCACTGACCGATGAGGTCGGCAGCCGTGAGGTGTATAGGAACGGCATCGACCACAGCTACTATTACGAAGGGTACACGACATTCAAGGCGGAAGATTTGAGCAAGGAATGAGGTGCAGATATGCCGGATCAGAATTGGCAATTTGAACTGGAAGAATATATCAAGCAGGGCGAACCGGACCGGGCCGAAAAAAGTGAAGCGTGGCAGACCGCCATTGGCTTGCAGGCGGTGGACGGGCTGAACACCTCTGCCTATCTGCTGGATACGGCCAAGGACCACATCGAGGGCAAAATCACCATCGATGAAGCCCAACAGCGCATTCATAGCTATTATGAGCAGCGTACCACCCGCACCGAAATAGAGAACGAAACCAAAGAAGCAGATATTGTCTCTGCCAGAATCGCAAAGTTGTTGGGCGAAAAGACGTTTCAGTTTTCTCCTGCCGAGTGGATTACCATTCACCGCAGATTGTTTGAGGGCGTATTTGACCACGCCGGACAAATACGTAAGTATAACATTTCCAAAAAGGAATGGATACTGAATGGTGAAACGGTTATCTATGCTGATTTTAATAGCATAAAAGATACTTTGGATTATGATTTTGCCACCGAAAAACAGTTTTCCTATGAGGGATTGTCGGTTGAAGCATCGGTGAAACACCTTGCAAAATTTGCATCGGACATTTGGCAGATTCATCCCTTCGGTGAGGGCAACACAAGAGCCACCGCCGTGTTTATGATTAAGTATATGAAAACCTTTGGGTTCCGTGTCAATAACGATGCGTTCCGTGAAAACTCCTGGTATTTCCGCAATGCATTGGTTCGAGCAAACTATAACGATTTGCAAAAAGGTATTCATTCCACCACAAAGTTTTTGGAATTGTTTTTCTCAAACCTTCTGCTCGGCACAAACTACGAATTAAAAAATCGCTATATGCATGTTGATTTTGTGGATGAAAACACTTCCCAAAGTGCCAAAAGCGAAACGCCAAAGTGCCAAATTGACACTTTGAAATGCACTTTAGAAGAACTTGCCGTGTTAGATTTAATAAAAAAGAACCCGTCTGTTAAGCAAACCGAGCTTGCAGAACAAACAGGAAAATCCGTCAGAAGTATAAAGCGCATTACAGACTCTCTGAAAGAGAAGCAATATCTCCGTAGAGTTGACGGCAAACGCTACGGCAAATGGGAAGTTTTGGCTTAGGGCATGAGCGATTTAATCTTATTATCCCGCATATATCCTTTCCTCAAGCCCATATTCACGGCATCTTTTATGCGAAATTTGTTGATGCTTGAGGGACAACAAAAAACGGAGGCTTTATTATGAGCACATTAAAGATTAAAAGAGAAAACGGAAAAATCTTTTGCCCGTTAGCTGATTCTTGGCATATTGAAACTCCCGAAGAGAAAGTACGCCAAGAATACATAAAAATCCTTGTAGAGAACTATGGATATTCTCTTGACCAAATGGCACAAGAAATTAAGGTCAATAACTCTCAACGTGGTCAAGGCAAAGCACGCGCAGATATTGTTATTTGGAAATCAAAACAGGATAAAATCGAAAGCAAAGCCGCTTTTATTGTTGTTGAATGTAAAGCGGAAAATGTTCGTATTCGTGAAGAAGATTATTATCAGGGATACAATTATGCTTCTTGGGCTGGTGCAAGTTTCTTTGTAACCACTAACGAAAAAGAAACAAAATACTTTAACGTTGACAAAGATTATCTTCCCAAGGAGTTAGTAGAGGTTGTTGCTATTCCTACCGCTGAAGAAGCACTGAATGATAAAAAAGTAAAAGATATTCTTTCCAAAACTAAAACATTTACGAGAGATGATTTTACAAAGATTCTTCGCACTTGCCATAACATTATTTCTTTTGTACTGCGTGCCTGCGGATCAATATTTCCGTAGTAAAATTCTTCTATAAACCGTGGCATAAATAATGCACCTGCCTTTCGATTACAGTTTAGCAAAATCGAAAAACAGGTGCGAGTATGCGAATTTTCAAATCGCACATTACTTCTTCTGCTTCATCTTCCGCTGAAAATCGTTCAGCGTCTGGATATGCCAGAGGCTTTTGCGGGTGATGGAACGGAAGGTCAGCGAACAGAAAAAGTCGATTAGAAAGATTTTCGGTATGTAAAAGAGCTGTCCTTTGCGGAACGATTTAAGCTCCCCACGGTTGCACCAATTATTTACGGTGGTTTTGGCGTAGCCGGTCAGGGCGACAACATCCTGAACGGTCACGACATCCTTATATTTGCTGAGCAATTTGGCGTAATAGCCGTGCATTTGCCTAAGTACATCCTCGGGCAGTTCTTTGGAAAGCTTTGCCACATAATGATCGCCATACCATCCTCTTGGTGCGGAATAGAGCTCGGGGTAAACGGCTCGCTCCTCAAGGTACGCCCGAACATCCTCTTTCTTAATTTTATAGCACCGAGTTTTCTTGCCCGTTCACTCGCAGGGCACCTTGCCGCTTTTGAGTAAATGCAACGCCGTGGATTTGCTGATATGGCAGAGTCGATAAAACTGATCCTTATTCATCACATCGGGCACGCTGTCCCAATCAATCGGTAGATTCTTCATCTGATACACCTCAAAAAATAGATTTCGTCGGCTTGAAGTCCTTTCTGCGGTGTATTGAATTCTGTATTGCCTTCTCTCGTGATTTCTCTCCTGTCTCCCCTAATTTCTCTCCAAAATCGGCAAAAATGCCGATTTGAACCCACTTTGAAAAAATGCAGTTGTAACAAGGCTTCAAGGGCGAAAAAGCCTTATTTTAAGCGGCTTTCGGCGCAGACAAAACGACCTGAAACTGGCACAAAACGACCGGAAGTTGACACACTGACTAAAAGACTCGAAATCAGTTGACGGGTCAAACCGTCCGGGGGTTCGAATCCCTCCATCTCCGCCAGAGCCTGCAGTGGTGATTCCACTGCAGGTTTTTATTTATGCCAGCTGTTCCTCTTTTTCAGGGCGGTTGAACATCCCGTTCATGGCGTTTGCCGAAGTCTCCTGTGCCGAGTAGTCGAGATGTGCATAGATGTCTGCCGTGGTGGAGAAGGTGCTGTGACCCAGCCAGATTTGGATCTGCTTCATGGAGATACCGTTGCTGAGAAGCAGGCTGGCGCAGGTGTGACGAAGATCGTGAAAGCGCATCCGGCGCAGGCCGTGGTTCTCCAAAAATTTTGGAAATGCCGAGGTCAAATAATTGGCCCGCATCCGCTCGCCCAGCTCGTCCACAAATACAAAGCCATCATATTCGTAATTGTAACAGTTGCCGCAGACCTGTTTATTCAGCTCCTGCGCCTCTTTCACCTGCAAGAAGTATTCCCGGAAGCTGCCGATCAGCGGCAGGGTACGCAGACTGGACTTGGTCTTGGCAGACTGCTGTTCAATTTCCGTCTGCTTGCCATCAAGAGTAATCGTCGTAACGGTTCGTATGACCGAAATCGTTCCACGCTCAAAGTCGATGGCGTCCCACTTCAGTCCCAACACTTCACCCCGACGGAATCCGTAAAAAGCGGCCACCAGCACCGGCAGCTCCAGCTTGGTGCCCCGGAGAGCTTCAAACATCTTCTGCATCTCCTCTGCCGAAAGGAAAACCGGCTGAAAGCTGTTTTTCTTTGGCCTATCCACCTTGTCCGCCACATTCTGCACCAACATATCGGTCTTGACCGCATATTTCAGTGCCGAGTGGATAATCGCGTGATAGTGGATGACCGTATTCGGCTTTACCTTTCTGAGCATTTCGGAATAAAACATTTGCAAGTGTCGGGCTTCCAGCTCCCGCAAGGTCAGATTCCTTTGGCGGAAGTACGGCCCGACTGGCTTCTTGATCATTGCGGCGTAAGAACTGTATGTTGCCACCGCCAGCCGCCCCTTGGCGATCTCCAGCCATTCCAACAGATAATCGGCAAACAGCATATCGCTATTCAGGTCGCCCACCTCTTTGGGCGGCTCAAACTCCGCCCGGAGCCTCGCCAGTTCCGCCTCCGCCTTGCGCTTGTTTCCCTTTTCGGGAAGCCCCAGCGAGATCCATTTCGTTTTCCGCTGCCCTCCGGCGTTTCTATAGTTCAGCACGGCGTAATACCTGCCGTTTTTCAAAGTCAGATGTCCTGCTACCAATTTCATTTCCTCCTGTCCTTTGTATTTGCAGAACAGAACTCCAAACCGACAGCATCAGTATGCCATCGGTTTGGGGTTCTCTCTATTCTGCGAATTGTTTTATCGTAGCCGTATCGGTACGAATCAGCGGGCATCCCGGTTTCGTTCTCTCTGCCGCTTCAGCAATTCCAGCCCCTTGATGATGTCCCGGCGCATCTGCTCCTCGGTGTAGCCGGAGGGGAAGTATTTCCGCAGCTCCTCCCGCTTGAATTTCAGCTGCTCTTGCTGGTTGGGCTTTGTCTCCGCCAGCACGGCGTAGACTATTTGGTCATCCAGTAAGCCCTCCTGCGCCAGCTTCTTCAGGCGGATGCTCTGAGCGTGGGATGGGGCGCAGTCGTTCAGCGCCATTGCGTCCAACACCGCCCGCTGCTGGTAAGAATCTAAGTAAGAAAGCTCCACCGCCGGGTTGAAGGCGATCTTGCCGTCGTCCACCATCGAAAGCAGTTCGGGGATCAGGTAGGTCAGGCGGATATAGCGTTGAATCTGTCGTCCACTGTCTGAGGCTTCATCGGCCATTTTCTCTCTCGACCACTTCTGGCCAACTTGTCCAGAAGTCATACCCTGATGGTTCAGCGCATCCAGCTTCATCTTGTAGGCAAACGCCTTTTCGCTGGGCAGGATGGTCTCCCGCTGCAAGTTGGCGTCCACCATTGCGATCACCGCTTCATCGTCGGACAGCTCCCGGACGATGACCGGCATCGTCTCAACGCCCAGCACCTGGCACGCCGCCAGTCGCCGGTGGCCGGAGATCAGCTCGTAGCCGCCGTCCGGCAGCGGCCTTGCCAGCGCCGGGGTGATGGCTCCCACCTTGCGGATGCTCTCGATCATCCGCTGCATCTCCTCGTTGTTCTGCACCTTGAAGGGGTGACCCTTGAACGGGTGCAGCTCGGCCAGTGGAATATTCCGCACCCGCTCCAGCTTGGCATCGTCCCGCTCCGCCTGCGTGGAGAACAGGTCATCCAGCGTGGGTAAAGTAAAATCCGATTTTCTCATTGTGTTGTCCTCACTTTCATAGCTTTTTCTTTCAGGGGTTTTAGGGCACGCCCTAACGAGTGTTTTTGCGCTCCGGCCCTGCCGGGAGTAAAAGCGCACTGCTCGCTCAGATGACGCAGGCATCGCAAGCGGATACACTGTTTGGCTCCGACAGGAGTAAAAACAGTCTGCTCGCTTAGACTGCGCAGGCGTAATTCTCGCTTACTTTAATTCATTCAAAATTGCTTCCAGCCTGCTCAGAATTTCCTCTTTCTGAAGCTGTGGAAGCTCCGCTTTCAGGCCGTTCAGCATCCGAAACAGGCGGTAATCCCGCTCCGTGATGGCCGCTTTGACATCTTTCCCAAGCCCCAGCCGCCGCAAGTATTCCGACAGCGGCAGAGAACAGAACCGGGCATTTTCCAGCAGCTTCTGCTTCTCCTGCTCGGTCACACGGACATTGATCCCGTAGTTTTTGCTGCGCATTTGTTCACCCCCTTTCTTCGGTTTGTGACGGCAATGACGGTTGTGACGGGGATTTCCTTATATAGCGATCCCGGCGTCATTTGCGTCATCGCCGTCACGGCGCAGAAATTTGATGAGTCGGCTTTTGCCTGTGCGCTTGGTGCGATACTCGATGCCCAGCGGCTCCAGCACCTCATAGGCGAACTGACCGAGATACTTTGTGACCATATTGGGCGTGACCTCCTGCTCCTTCATTTCGGTCAGCAACTCCGTGGCCGTGCCTACCCATTCGGTACGGCACTCCATAAAGTCCACCACCCGAAACAGAAATTTCGGCAGTTCCGCCTTATGAATGTCCTCGCTGTTCTTGCGCTCCACCAGCTCCCAGACAAGGTCGTTAAACTGCAAGGTCAGTTCCTGATATTCCACATCCCGCCCGCTGACCAGCAGCGTAGCGGCGTTTCCGCTGCGCTTACGGCGCAGGATGAAGTTGGTGTCCGCAGCGCCGATGATACCGGTGGAGCCGCTGACATCGTTAAAGGGATCGTCGCTGTCTTGCAGCTTTCGCAGGTGATGCACCAGCAAAATGGCGATGTTGAAGCCGTCGGCAATGTGCTTGATGGAGGAAATGTCATCGTAATCGTTGCCGTACATTCCTGTTTTTCCGGCGCTGCCTTTGGAGTCCCGCACCTTTTGCAGCGTGTCAATGATGACCAGCTTGGTGGCGGGATGCTCGGTCAGGAAATCCGTGATCTGCTCCTCCAGCCCGCCGCCGATCAGCCCGGAGGTCACGGCAAAATACAGGTTGTCCGGGGCGCTGTCGGTAAGATTGTAGAGCTGATCCTTGATGCGTCGCTGAGTGTCCTCAAGGCTCAGATAGAGCACATCGCATTGCAGCGTGGGCAAACCCCAAACGGAATTTCCCTGCGCCACTTGCAGCCCCAGCCACAGCATCAGCCAGCTTTTGCCGATCTTGCTGGCACCGCTGATGACATTGACACCCTGCGAAATAAGGCCGTCTACGATGAACATCGTCTTGCTCATCGGCGTGGACAGCAGGGTCTCTGCGTCCACGGTTTTCAGTTTGTTGTTCATAGATTTTTCTCCTTTGTAGAATGTTAGAAATGGATTTTGGCGGGGGCGGATGGAAACGGCCACCCGCCCCCGCTTTGCTATCCCAAAAGCCTTGGAAATCAAGGCTTTCCCGGTGCTTAATGTTCTACGCTGCGCCGCCGCCTGGCCGAGTCCGCCTTCTGCTTGCGCCGGATGGTGCGGCCGCATTCCGGGCAGTACTTCTGCCGGTTGCTGCCGGGAGCAAAGGACTTTCCACACCGTTCGCAGGTCCGTGTACGCTGCCGGTAAATATCGGCGCAGAGTACCTTGTCGGCGGGCAGAACCGCCCGCCGGAAGTACTTGCACAGCAGCGAATAAGAAATCATCTGCACGCACACACAGCCCTCGCCATCGTCCAGCGGTATGCAATTGCCGCCATCATAGTTGGCGCACAGCCTCCGGATCAGCCGGTTGCAGCGTGCCCTTTGGGCGGGCGTCAGGCGCTTGATCTCATCCAACTTTCTTCACCTCCTTCTCCATCACATAGTTGATGACGCTGATTTTCGGGATCTTCAGCGTCGTGCCGATCTTCACGGCGTGGATGTACCCATAGTCGATCAGCTTGTAGGCCAGCTTGCGGCTGATGCCCAGCATCTCCCGAAGCTCTTTGACGGTCACGATGTCCGAGTATTCCGGAAACATCATCTGATAAAGCTCTCTGAGCTCTCCTTTCTTCATAGGTTTGAACCTCCTTTGTCTGTTCTGAAGCCGCATTTCTGCGACGGTTTTTGCTTGCTGCCGCTCATCCGCATCGTTCCTGCCCCGGAGTCTCACCACGGCGTATTGCTTCTTCGGTGCGCTCGTTTCTTTTTCGGGAAGTCATGGCATCACTTGCCGGAAGCATATCCTTTGGAGGCGGCGATTCAATTTTCAAGGTGCACAGGGAGAGAGTCCCCTCAATAGGTAGGCAGCGAGAAGGCCCGTTTTTTAACCCCCCTCACTAATCAACTGGGAAACTTTTTTCGATTTGTACGAAGGAACTTTGAAAATTTCTTTGAAATCCTCTCTACTAACCAACTGGAAAATTTTTTCGGACTTGAACGAAAAAACTTTTGAGAATTTTTCTGCGAACCCTACTACTAATCAACTGGGAACTTTTCGGGCAAATAACAAATGGGTTTAAAAAAATTTTTTAAGTGCCCCTCCTACTAACCAATTGGGGAAATTTTTGAGATTTTGGCAAAGTAATATGAAAAAATTCCATCAATTTTTCAAAAGACCCTTCTACTTACTCTGAATAAGGGGTGCCGTTTGGCAGGGTGTTTTTCAAAATTCCCCGCAAAAATATTTCTCCCTTCACTTACTCTGAATAAGGGGCGCCGTTTGTGGGGGTGTTTTCGGGAACAATTTGAAATTCTCAGCAAAAAAGGTTTCTCCGCTCAAATCAGTAAACTGAGCGGGGAAACCTTTCACTTTTAATTATAAGATTTTCTTCTGAATCCATCGTAAATCCGCAATAATCCTTGATAAATCCGCCTCGCCGTGATATATTTAAATTGTATAATTGTGGCTATTGAACCCTGCCCGAAAGTGAGGATGTTTTAATGGAACCGACCATCGAACGCTGGTACTCAATGAAAGAGATTTGCGAATACCTCGGCGTCAGCCGTGATACGGTACTCGCCTGGATAGAGAAAAGAAATATGCCCGCTGCGAAAATAGGCCGCCTTTGGAAATTTAAGATCAGCGAAGTAGACGCCTGGATGAAGTCCGGCGTGGCGGCGGATAAGTAATCTGGATTGGGTGATGAGCTATGGGCTTTATAGATTCGTATAAGCATCTCGAAAAGCTGTGTGGCGATATGCTGCAAACTCAGCACGGTGTCTCCGCTTATATAGCTGAGATGGAAAGTACCCCAAATGGTTCATATTGGGTGCAAGGCTGGGTCCAAGATCTCAAGTGCCTTAAGCATTACCGCTGGGTCAGAAACCAAATTGTACACGACCCGAATAGCAGCGAGGAAAACATGTGTTGCCTCAGCGACGCACAATGGATTGACAATTTTTATGATAGGATTATGAAGCAAGGTGATCCTCTTGCTATGTATCAAAAGGCGACAAAACCTCTTCCTGTCGCAAAGCCAAAACCGCTCCGCCAATCGTCGCAGGCACAATATACATATTCCGCACGGCCGGTTTACTCAAAAAAGAAAGCGAAAAAAGCCACCGGATGGGTTGTGTTATTGATTATTACAGTGCTTGTCGGACTGGTTTTTGTGCTTAAACACCTTGTAAATTAATCAGGAGATGCACGATGGCACTGGAGAATAAATTGGGGCTGACAAGCTCCGCCGATCTTGCCCGGGAAGAAGAACGCCTCAGCAAGAAAAAGGCGGTAGAACTGTTTGAAAACGGCGTACTTGACACGCTCCCAGCGGGTAAATTCTCAACATTGCAGGCAATTCACAAATATCTGTTTGAAGATATTTACGACTTCGCCGGTGAGCTGCGCACGGTGAATCTGGCGAAGGGCAATTTCCGCTTTGCACCGCTGATCTATCTGGAGGCGGCACTGGCCAACATCGACAAGATGCCGCAGTCCACTTTTGACGAGATCATCGAAAAATATGTGGAAATGAATATTGCCCATCCCTTTCGGGAGGGCAATGGGCGCAGCGCCCGCATTTGGCTTGACCATATCCTGAAAACCGAAATTGGTAAGGTCGTGGACTGGAGCAAGGTGGATAAAGAGGATTATCTCCTTGCAATGGAGCGCAGCCCCATCAAGGATGTGGAGATCAAGGTGCTTCTGAAAGCGGCACTGACCGATGAGGTCGGCAGCCGTGAGGTGTATAGGAACGGCATCGACCACAGCTACTATTACGAAGGGTACACGACATTCAAGGCGGAAGATTTGAGCAAGGAATGAGGTGCAGATATGCCGGATCAGAATTGGCAATTTGAACTGGAAGAATATATCAAGCAGGGCGAACCGGACCGGGCCGAAAAAAGTGAAGCGTGGCAGACCGCCATTGGCTTGCAGGCGGTGGACGGGCTGAACACCTCTGCCTATCTGCTGGATACGGCCAAGGACCACATCGAGGGCAAAATCACCATCGATGAAGCCCAACAGCGCATTCATAGCTATTATGAGCAGCGTACCACCCGCACCGAAATAGAGAACGAAACCAAAGAAGCAGATATTGTCTCTGCCAGAATCGCAAAGTTGTTGGGCGAAAAGACGTTTCAGTTTTCTCCTGCCGAGTGGATTACCATTCACCGCAGATTGTTTGAGGGCGTATTTGACCACGCCGGACAAATACGTAAGTATAACATTTCCAAAAAGGAATGGATACTGAATGGTGAAACGGTTATCTATGCTGATTTTAATAGCATAAAAGATACTTTGGATTATGATTTTGCCACCGAAAAACAGTTTTCCTATGAGGGATTGTCGGTTGAAGCATCGGTGAAACACCTTGCAAAATTTGCATCGGACATTTGGCAGATTCATCCCTTCGGTGAGGGCAACACAAGAGCCACCGCCGTGTTTATGATTAAGTATATGAAAACCTTTGGGTTCCGTGTCAATAACGATGCGTTCCGTGAAAACTCCTGGTATTTCCGCAATGCATTGGTTCGAGCAAACTATAACGATTTGCAAAAAGGTATTCATTCCACCACAAAGTTTTTGGAATTGTTTTTCTCAAACCTTCTGCTCGGCACAAACTACGAATTAAAAAATCGCTATATGCATGTTGATTTTGTGGATGAAAACACTTCCCAAAGTGCCAAAAGCGAAACGCCAAAGTGCCAAATTGACACTTTGAAATGCACTTTAGAAGAACTTGCCGTGTTAGATTTAATAAAAAAGAACCCGTCTGTTAAGCAAACCGAGCTTGCAGAACAAACAGGAAAATCCGTCAGAAGTATAAAGCGCATTACAGACTCTCTGAAAGAGAAGCAATATCTCCGTAGAGTTGACGGCAAACGCTACGGCAAATGGGAAGTTTTGGCTTAGGGCATGAGCGATTTAATCTTATTATCCCGCATATATCCTTTCCTCAAGCCCATATTCACGGCATCTTTTATGCGAAATTTGTTGATGCTTGAGGGACAACAAAAAACGGAGGCTTTATTATGAGCACATTAAAGATTAAAAGAGAAAACGGAAAAATCTTTTGCCCGTTAGCTGATTCTTGGCATATTGAAACTCCCGAAGAGAAAGTACGCCAAGAATACATAAAAATCCTTGTAGAGAACTATGGATATTCTCTTGACCAAATGGCACAAGAAATTAAGGTCAATAACTCTCAACGTGGTCAAGGCAAAGCACGCGCAGATATTGTTATTTGGAAATCAAAACAGGATAAAATCGAAAGCAAAGCCGCTTTTATTGTTGTTGAATGTAAAGCGGAAAATGTTCGTATTCGTGAAGAAGATTATTATCAGGGATACAATTATGCTTCTTGGGCTGGTGCAAGTTTCTTTGTAACCACTAACGAAAAAGAAACAAAATACTTTAACGTTGACAAAGATTATCTTCCCAAGGAGTTAGTAGAGGTTGTTGCTATTCCTACCGCTGAAGAAGCACTGAATGATAAAAAAGTAAAAGATATTCTTTCCAAAACTAAAACATTTACGAGAGATGATTTTACAAAGATTCTTCGCACTTGCCATAACATTATTTCTTTTGTACTGCGTGCCTGCGGATCAATATTTCCGTAGTAAAATTCTTCTATAAACCGTGGCATAAATAATGCACCTGCCTTTCGATTACAGTTTAGCAAAATCGAAAAACAGGTGCGAGTATGCGAATTTTCAAATCGCACATTACTTCTTCTGCTTCATCTTCCGCTGAAAATCGTTCAGCGTCTGGATATGCCAGAGGCTTTTGCGGGTGATGGAACGGAAGGTCAGCGAACAGAAAAAGTCGATTAGAAAGATTTTCGGTATGTAAAAGAGCTGTCCTTTGCGGAACGATTTAAGCTCCCCACGGTTGCACCAATTATTTACGGTGGTTTTGGCGTAGCCGGTCAGGGCGACAACATCCTGAACGGTCACGACATCCTTATATTTGCTGAGCAATTTGGCGTAATAGCCGTGCATTTGCCTAAGTACATCCTCGGGCAGTTCTTTGGAAAGCTTTGCCACATAATGATCGCCATACCATCCTCTTGGTGCGGAATAGAGCTCGGGGTAAACGGCTCGCTCCTCAAGGTACGCCCGAACATCCTCTTTCTTAATTTTATAGCACCGAGTTTTCTTGCCCGTTCACTCGCAGGGCACCTTGCCGCTTTTGAGTAAATGCAACGCCGTGGATTTGCTGATATGGCAGAGTCGATAAAACTGATCCTTATTCATCACATCGGGCACGCTGTCCCAATCAATCGGTAGATTCTTCATCTGATACACCTCAAAAAATAGATTTCGTCGGCTTGAAGTCCTTTCTGCGGTGTATTGAATTCTGTATTGCCTTCTCTCGTGATTTCTCTCCTGTCTCCCCTAATTTCTCTCCAAAATCGGCAAAAATGCCGATTTGAACCCACTTTGAAAAAATGCAGTTGTAACAAGGCTTCAAGGGCGAAAAAGCCTTATTTTAAGCGGCTTTCGGCGCAGACAAAACGACCTGAAACTGGCACAAAACGACCGGAAGTTGACACACTGACTAAAAGACTCGAAATCAGTTGACGGGTCAAACCGTCCGGGGGTTCGAATCCCTCCATCTCCGCCAGAGCCTGCAGTGGTGATTCCACTGCAGGTTTTTATTTATGCCAGCTGTTCCTCTTTTTCAGGGCGGTTGAACATCCCGTTCATGGCGTTTGCCGAAGTCTCCTGTGCCGAGTAGTCGAGATGTGCATAGATGTCTGCCGTGGTGGAGAAGGTGCTGTGACCCAGCCAGATTTGGATCTGCTTCATGGAGATACCGTTGCTGAGAAGCAGGCTGGCGCAGGCGTGACGAAGATCATGGAAGCGAACCTTGCGAAGCCCGTACTTCTCGATGAGCCACGAGAAATGCTCCGTTACATAGTTCGGGCGTAGAAGTTTTCCGCACTGGTCAACGCAGATGTAGTCGAGGTAGTCCCGGCAGTAACTTTTTTTGAAGAGTCTCCGGTACATCTCCTGCTTCTCTTTCTCCTCCAGCAGGATGATTCCTACTGCTGGAATCAGAGGGAGTGTTCGGAAGCTGGATTTGGTTTTCAGGACATCCTCGCCCATCGGGACGAACTTTCCATCCACCTCTGCTTCGATGACCTTGTGACTGATGGAGATCGTCTTGTGTTCCATGTCGATGGCGCTCCACCGCAGTCCGAGAACTTCACTTCGCCGCAAGCCATAGTAGGCAGCAATTTTTACGCACAATTCCAGCGGGTCACCAGACACTGCGTCGAACAGGGTAAGCATCTCTTCCTCGCTGTAGAAGCTACCGTGGAACACATTCTTCTTGGGACGGTCTACCTTGTCGGCAGGATTCTTGAGCAGGACATCCTTCTTAACCGCTGTCTGAAGTGCCTTTCGGATAATTGCGTGATAATGAATGACCGTGTTTGTCGTGCAGTCGTCTGCCAGAATGCTCTGGTAGAAGTTCTCAATGTGCTGTGGGGTCACTTCCCGCAACTGGAGTCCCAGCGGTGCGAAGTATGGCCGGATTCTTGCTTTAATCATGTTAGAGTAGCTTTGGTAGGTCGCCGTTGCAAGTGAGCTGCGGGTCGATTGAAGCCACTTTTCCATGTACTCGGTAAACGGGAGCAAGGCATCGGGATGCGTGTTCTCTGCAAGCTCCTTTGCTTTTGCCTCTCGTTCCAAGCGTTCTTCTTCCTCCCGCTCATACTGGAGCCGGATCTCATCAAATGCTTTCTGAGCTTTGCGTGCGCTGGTTCCCTCGACGGGAAGCCGCATGGGTACCCATTTGCATCTGCGGCGGCCATTGACCTTCAGGTAAAGAACCGCATAGTAAAAACCGCTTTTTTGCTGCAGGCAGCCTGTTATCATAATGCCCTCCTATTCTATAACAGGTAGTCGTATCCGTGTATAAGAGAGATGTTCTTCGTTCTCCTCCGCGCAGATCGTTATGCCGGCATCCTCGAAGCGGATGGCGGTTTTGAGCTTTTCCCAATCAACGGCCCGCCGCAGCTCCAGCGCTTTCCGCGCCTCCTTTTTGCAGGATGCCGGTATGCGCGGCGGCGTTCTTCCGCGAGCAAGGGCAAACTCCAGAAGGCCTGCAATGATCACGGCTCCGCCCACAATGATCACATCGGTGGTTCTTGGCGGCATCAAGCCGAGAATCAGCGTCAAAAGGCCCAGCGCCAGCAGGAACACGCCATAAATGCGGTAGCGCACTGTCCGCCTTTCGCGCACCGGGCCTTTCGCGGCGTGAGTTCTGATGCGGTCTATCGCATTCCACATAGCGGGGCAGCGCCGCCGACTCTCAGCTTCCAAATGCCGGTGCAGCAGTTCTGCGGTTTCTCTGTCCACGGCGGGGTCATCGTAGTTGCTTATTTGAAAAAGATACATGTGCTTCTTCGTTTTTGAAACCGGTCTCTTGAGCGTGTCAAAAAATTCGTTCACAGCATATCGGACTGCCCCCGGGCAGTCCGATATGCTGTGATGTGCTGATAGTTCCTTGCATGAGAATTGCCGACCGCTTGCATCCTATTTTTCAAACAGGTATAGCAGGTATCCGTAGCCCTCGGCCTCCATTTTTTCATAGGGGACGAAGCGCAGGGCTGCGCTGTTGA
>ERZ1027001.737-NODE-737-length-19557-cov-7.223772_pt1 | contig 19557 bp, 17 predicted proteins | sample MGYA00519452_ERZ1027001 | MGnify/ENA primary metagenome ERZ1027001 (study PRJEB26926, sample SAMN06164867) | human gut metagenome | biome: ENVO:00009003; feature: ENVO:2100002; material: ENVO:00002003 | host: Homo sapiens | place: USA | collected 2012 ...
ATACGAGATTGCTACGCGTCTCGTGGGCTCGGAGATGTGTATAAGAGACAGGTGCGAGAAAGGGGTAAAAAAAGCAGCCCTCATTAAGAAGGCTGCGGAATAGTCGAAGGAGCAAACGAGAAATCAATGATTGGCGTTTTCAAGGTTACGGTTGAAAGTTCATAGGTTTTTGCGTAGCGAAACAGTTCCGTGATTTCCGTTAAAAAGTTACTCATATGCACTCTCCTTCCTTTGGCACGTTCTTTCTCGTTTGCTGCTGTCCTTGCGGACCCTTGGTCTGGTGGATCGGGAAGGAGTAGACATCGACCCATTTCAATTATACCAGGATTACGAAAAATTTCAATAGGAAGGTACCCATCATGTTTGAAAAAGTAAATCCGCGCCACCCGGATAAGGTGGCAGACAGAATTGCCGGTGCGCTCGTTGACCTGGCATACAAGAAAGCAGAAAATCCCCGCATCGCTATTGAAGTCCTCATCGGCCACGGCGTGTGCCACATCATAGTGGAAACCTCCGTCATGCTGGACAAGGCAGATGTCACCGCCGCCGTCCACCGCATTGCCGGAAATCTCGCCGTGGACTATGTAGAAGTGCCGCAGGACGGTCACCTCGCCGACAACCAGGCAGACGGCGTCCGCTGCGGTGACAACGGCATCTTCAAAGGAATGCCCGTGACCGAGGAGCAGAAAAAGCTGTCGAAGATTGCACGGGACATTTTCTTCGTGTATTCCTTTGACGGGAAGTATGTTCTGGATGGTGACCGGCTCATCCTCTGTCAGAGCAATGCGTCCTCGGATGCGCTCCGAGAGCTGTATCCCGATGCGGAGATCAATCCGCTCGGTGACTGGACAGGCGGCACTGATGTGGACACCGGCGCGACCAACCGCAAGCTCGGCTCGGATATGGCCGACTCGGTGACCGGCGGCGGTCTGCACGGCAAAGACCTATCCAAAGCAGATGTCAGCGTAAACATTTACGCTTTCCTTAAAGCCCAGGAGATCGGTGAACCTGTGATGCTCTGCTGTGCCATCGGTGATGATACCGTGGACGGCAGACCGTATGAGAAAATCGTGGAGATTGCTCGAAACTACATCCGCTCGGTCGGCGGCTTCGAGCAGTTTGCGGAATGGGGGCTGGTCTGATGAAAACAACGACCGAGATGCAGCTCGTACCTATCACGAAGCTGGTTCCCTATGTCAATAACGCCCGGACACACAGCCCGGAGCAGATCAACAAGCTCCGCTCCTCACTGCGTGAGTTTGGCTTCATCAATCCCGTTATCATCGACCGTGACTATGGCGTTATTGCCGGTCACGGTCGTATTCTTGCTGCCAAGGAGGAAGGCATCAATGAGGTGCCGTGCGTTTTTGCCGACCACCTCACCGAAGCGCAGAAGAAAGCCTACATTATTGCGGACAACCGTATGGCGATGGACGCGGGCTGGGACGAAGAACTCCTGCGTGTGGAAATTGAGTCTTTGCAGGCAGCGGACTTTGACCTGCTCCTCACTGGCTTTGATGAAAAGGAACTGTCGAAGCTGTTTGACGATGGCATTGAAGCCGGAGATGACGATTTCGATGTGGATGCCGAATTGCAAAAGCCGACCTTCACGAAGTCCGGTGACATCTGGACGCTGGGGCGGCACCGGCTCATTTGCGGTGACAGCACCAAGGAAGAGACATTCACCGCCCTCATGGACGGCCGCAAGGCAAACCTTGTCGTCACCGACCCACCATACAATGTTAACTACGAGGGCAGCGCCGGAAAAATCAAAAACGACAACATGGCATCGGAGAAGTTTTTTGACTTCCTCTTCGATGCCTTTTCCAATATGGAGAAGGTCATGGCGGACGATGCCTCCATCTATGTGTTCCACGCCGACACTGAGGGGCTGAACTTCCGAAAAGCGTTTGACGCTGCTGGGTTCTATCTCTCCGGCTGCTGTATCTGGAAGAAGCAGTCCCTCGTGCTGGGACGCTCCCCGTACCAGTGGCAGCACGAGCCGTGCCTTTACGGCTGGAAGAAGAAAGGCAAGCACCAGTGGTACACTGGGCGCAAGGAGTCCACCATCTGGGAGTTCAACAAGCCCAAGAAAAACGGCGACCATCCTACCATGAAGCCGATTCCACTTCTGGCCTATCCCATTCAGAACAGTTCTATGGCAAACAGTGTGGTTCTCGACCCCTTCGGTGGCTCTGGCTCTACGCTCATTGCCTGTGAGCAGACCGACCGCATCTGCTGCACCATCGAACTGGACGAGAAGTTCTGCGATGTCATCGTAAAACGGTACATCGAGCAGGTCGGCTCGGATGAAAAGGTCAGCGTTCTGCGGGATGGGAAAGAATACAAGTTTAGTGAGGTAGCGCCCCATGACGAATAAGACTTTGACCCTCGGAAGCCTGTTTGACGGCTCCGGGGGCTTTCCATTGGGGGGACTGCTTGCCGGTATCACTCCCGTGTGGGCTTCGGAGATCGAGCCGTTTCCCATTCGGGTGACCACCAAGCGCCTGCCTTTTATGAAGCATTATGGGAACATCTCCGCTATGGACGGCGGCAGAATCGAACCCGTGGACATTATCACCTTCGGCAGCCCGTGCCAGGACATGAGCGTGGCAGGCCGAAGAGGTGGCTTGGACGGAAAGCGTTCAAGTCTTTTTTATGAAGCCGTCCGCATTATCAAAGAAATGAGGTGTGCCACAGGTGGCAGATATCCAAGATACATCGTATGGGAGAACGTCCCCGGCGCTTTCTCCTCGAACAAGAGCGAGGACTTTAAAGCTGTCCTCGAAGCGGTCATCGGCATCGCCGAGCCGGAGACCGAGGTGCCTATGCCTGAAAAAGCACAATGGCCCTATGCCGACCTTTACATGGGAGACGGATGGAGCGTTGCGTACCGAACTCTTGACGCACAATACTGGGGAGTTCCCCAGCGAAGACGCCGCATCTACCTTGTCGCAGATCTTGCAGGCAGAAGTGCCGGAAAAATACTATTTGAGTCAGAAGGCTTGTCTGGGTATTCTGCGGAGGGCTTCCGCTCGTGGCAAAGAACTGCCGGAAGTTTTACGCCTTGCGCTGGAGCGACAGGCTATGACGGATACAACAGCAGTCTGACCGAGGAGGTTTCTTCCACCCTCGGCGTGAACTGCGGAATGAGTACAGGCCGGAATGGTATTGTTTTGAACGACCAAGGCGGCAACCGAATGGATGTCACCGAGGATGTTACCTCGACGCTCCGAGCGGAAGCACACCATCCGCCCTGCGTCATGGAGTCAGCAGGCTTCTGCACCGAGCATTCAGCAAAGAGCCACACCATCGGCTATGAGGAAGAGTGTTCTCCCACGCTCCGTGTAGGCGTTGTTCCTGCGGCGGTGGTGCTGGAAAACCATCCGACCGACAGCAGGGTCAAACTTTCCGAGGACGGCAATGTGCAGACGCTGACCTCACGTATGGGTACGGGCGGCAACAATGTACCGCTTGTGATGAAGATCCGCTCCGGCTGTGAAGGTGGCGGCAAGGGACCTCTTATCCAGGAAAACAAGTCCGCTACCCTGTCATGCAACAACGACCAGACGCTGTTCGAGCCTTGCGGCTGGGACGGCGGGCAGGTTTCTCCGACCCTCACCAAGCAGAATGCCGGAGGAAATCAGAGGATGCCGGACAAAGACAATTTCACTTGCGTCCTTCAGCCCTTCGGGATCTCCTCCAAGGACTCCAATGCCATGAAGTCGGATAATCCCCACAGCGGGATCTACGAAGCGGAAACCGCACGGACGCTTGACGGCAACGGCGGCAACCCCTCCTGCAATCAGGGCGGCATTGCCGTTGTTGCTTTCACGCAGAATCAGCGGGATGAGGTTCGTGACCTCGGTGACCGCTCCGCTGTGGTGTGCGCCAATGCCGGAACGAAACAGCAGACCTTTGTGCTGCAAGGCTCCATGATCGGCCGTGAGGACAAGAACGGTCCCCAGGGCGACGGCATCAACGAGGATGTCAGCTTCACCTTAAATACCGTTGACCGCCATGCCGTTTATGCCATGACCACGGGCAGCTTCACCCAGGTTTCCAAGGAAAAAGCGCCGACCGTCCTCGCACGGGACTACAAAGACCCCACCGCTGTCTGCTACGGCATAGGCAGAGATACCTTCAACCAGGGGCAGAACGCCAAGTTCGCTCCGACCTTTGAAAAGGAGCTTCAGCCGACACTGGTGGCAAAAGGGCCGGGTGCTATCCAAAGCGGATACACCGTCCGCCGTTTGACGCCCACCGAGTGCGCCAGACTCCAAGGCTTCCCGGACAACTGGTGCGCTGACCTCGGCACGGAAAAACCGTCCGATGAAGAGATGTACTTCTGGCACAAGGTGTTCAAGACCTATTCCGAAGTGACCGGCTGCAAAATGAAATCCGACAAGCAGGTTGCCAAGTGGCTGAAAGATCCGTATTCCGACAGTACGGAATATAAGATGTGGGGCAACGGCGTGGCACTCCCGTGCGTATGGTTCGTTCTGTGCGGGATCGTGTGGGCAGAAAAAATCGAGGCAGCGGATTGACCGCTCCTCGATCTCATCAGTTTTTCCTGGTGGGCTTCACATTGACATCCGGTCGGATGCTTCCGTTGATCTCGCCGTTCTGCTCTTCAAACTTTTTGATGTTCTCGCGAATCAGCACAAGGATGTGGCTGTTCACGGAACGGCCTTCATAATCGGCAACAAAGCCGAGTTTTTCAAGCATTTCTTCCTCTATGCGTATTGAAACGCTCTTGATAGCCATACGGTCACCTCTCCATAAACATATTGTATGTTTATTTTATGTCCATCATGTGCTACAATGTCCTAAATGGATATACGGTATATCTACAATAAATTTTGGAGGCGGCTTGAAAATGCGTGTTGCTGTAATCGGTTCGAGAGGACTTATGGTGGATGACCTCGGAAAATATCTACCGGACAATGTAACGGAGATCGTTTCCGGCGGTGCGAGAGGTGTTGACAGCTGTGCAAGGAGCTATGCGCAGACACACGGGATCAAACTGACGGAATTTCTCCCGGAATATGAGAAGTTCGGCCGCTCCGCACCCCTCAAGCGGAATATTACGATCATCCAGAATGCAGACCTTGTATTGGCTTTCTGGGACGGAACATCCCACGGCACGAAATTTGTGATCGACAACTGTAAAAAGATGGGTGTCCCAGTCAAAATCTTTGTACCCAATCGGGAGTGCAAATGAAGCCGATGTCTTGTTCACATCGTAGAATGTAGCATTTCCGGCAGATAGGACTTGCTATTCAGCGAAATCTGAGCAATATATGTAGTACGCCAAACGAAAGGAGTGCTACTATGAAAAACGAAGCAATGAAAACTGCCGTGGATGCCTTTATACTGGAGCGCATCAATGATTGCGGCAGCAGACCGAACGAATCATTGTCCGATGCCATCGAGCGGCTGTCCGTGTGTGCCGACAAGCTGAGAAATACGCTCTCTGCCGAACAGCGCATCCTGCTGACCGATTGCGAAAATGCCTACTCTGTGACAGACGGCGAGACAATGAACTGCTATTACCGTGCCGGGGTTTCCGACGCGGTATTATTTTTGCTTGGGTGGAGGGATTCTGAATGGAACTGAATTTTCATGTGAATGGTGCAGAGCGCAAGCGGCTGGTGCAGACCATCTCCGACTGGCTCGGTGTCCCCGCAAAATATTGCGGCGCGCCCACATTCAACTATGAGGTGGATTACTTCACCATCGACCGAAACGGCAGTCTGTCCTTTGATGACCGTGCCGACAGCGAGGTGATCGAACGGCTCCTGGAACACATCTACGATGAGGGCTTTGACATCGACCAGAGCCACACTGATGACGAAGAAGAGCCTTGCGCCGTCTGCATTTCCATGCCGAGAAGTCTGTTCACCGACGGTAATCTGGAAAACCTCAAGGCGCTCATTGCCGCCAAGGGCGGTCTTATCAAGAAAGCCCTCGGCGTGAATGACCTGCCACTGGAAGTCACGGACATGAAGGTATCCTTCCCTTGGTTCCCGGCAACGCCCACCCCAGACGAGATGAATGCTTACGACGCTTTCATCTGCAAGCTGTGCGAAATGGCACGGAATCAGAAACGGGTCAACGCAACGGAAAAGTCGACCGACAATGAGAAGTACGCATTCCGCTGCTTTCTCCTGCGGCTCGGCTTCATCGGTGCGGAATACAAGGCTGCTCGAAAAATCCTGCTGAAGAACCTGTCCGGCTCCTCAGCATTCAGGAACGGAGGTGCACAGCATGAGATTTCCGAGTAAGGAAACAGTCGAACGCATCCGTAAGGAATACCCGGTCGGCAGCCGTGTGGAGCTTGTTCAGATGGACGATCCGCAGGCACCGCCTGTTGGCACGAAAGGCACCGTGCGAGGCGTGGACGATATCGGCAGCATCATGGTTGCTTGGGATAACGGCTGCGGCTTAAGCGTGGCTTACGGCGAGGACATCTGCCGGAGGTGCGACAATGAATGAGAAAATCCGAGAGCAGATTCTTGCCGTCCGCAAGACCGGATGCACTAATATGTTTGATGTGCCGATGGTACAGTACATTGCCAATGAGATGCGGTTTTACGAACTGGTGGTATTCCTCGAAGAACACCGAGGCGAGTATGTGCATTTCATCCTCACGGGAGAACCGCTGTAATATACACAGTTTCCACCCCAAATGATTGTGTAGTATATATCTCCGAAGTAACTGGCTATATCCGTACTTCAGAGGTAATATACACTCACAACAAAACAAACGGAGGTACACGGTTATGTGGAAAGAAGGCAGCATCAAGGTAAACGGCAAGGTTTTTCACTACTGGATGAAGCAGTACGACAAAGGCTCCGAGTGGGGCATCGACGGTGGACGCATTTCCAAGCTCATGCTCAAGCGGGACGGATACATCGTCTGCAACTACGACAGAGGCTGGGACATCGAACCCGCCGATGAGAACACGCAGCTTGCGCTGGAGCTTCTGCTCCACAGCGAAAACTGGTAAAAATCATAATTTCAAAGCAACGGCTCCGTAAGGGGCTGCTACTCGTTATACAGAAGGTCGCACCGATTTCGGTGGCGGCTATTTTTATTGCTCTGCCAGAGGGGGTGAGAAATTGCGAAAACTGAAGAATTACAAGCCGACAAAGTTCATGGAGAAAACCTCCCACTATGATACGGACGCTGCGGATTACGCCGTCATGTTCATCGAGAGCCTATGCCACACCAAAGGCACCTGGGCGAGAAAGCCCTTCGAGCTTATTGACTGGCAGGAGCAAATCATCCGGGATATTTTCGGTGTCCTCAAGCCTAACGGCTATCGGCAGTTCAATACCGCCTACATTGAAATTCCAAAGAAACAAGGCAAATCGGAGCTTGCCGCTGCGGTGGCACTTCTGCTCACCTGCGGTGACGGAGAGGAACGCGCCGAGGTGTACGGCTGCGCCGCCGACCGACAGCAAGCATCCATCGTGTTCAATGTGGCGGCTGACATGGTACGGATGTGTCCGGCACTTTCAAAACGAGTCAAGATACTGGATTCCCAGAAGCGGCTCATTTATCAGCCAACGGGCAGTATCTACCAGGTGCTCTCTGCCGATGTGGGCAACAAGCACGGCTTCAACACCCACGGCGTTGTGTTCGACGAGCTGCACACCCAGCCGAACCGCAAACTCTTTGACGTCATGACCAAAGGCTCCGGCGATGCACGAATGCAGCCACTGTATTTCCTCATCACCACGGCCGGCAACGATACGAAATCTATCTGCTATGAGATCCACCAGAAGGCCAAGGACATCATCGAGGGTCGAAAGATCGACCACACCTTCTATCCCGTTATCTACGGTGCGGAGGAATCGGATGATTGGACGGACCCGAAGGTCTGGAAGAAAGCCAATCCGTCCCTCGGCATCACGGTGGGTATCGACAAGGTCAAGGACGCCTGCGAGTCGGCAAAGCAGAACCCCGGTGAAGAGAACTCCTTCCGCCAGCTTCGCCTGAACCAATGGGTCAAACAGGCGGTGCGCTGGATGCCGATGGATAAGTGGGACAAATGCGAGTTCGCCGTCAGCGAGGACGATCTGGAAGGCCGTGTCTGTTACGGCGGTCTGGACTTGTCCTCCACAACGGATATTACAGCATTCGTTCTGGTGTTTCCGCCGGAAGATGAGAACGACAAATACATCATCCTGCCGTACTTCTGGATACCGGAGGACAACCTCGACCTTCGAGTCCGGCGTGACCATGTGCCATACGATGTATGGGAGCGGCAAGGCTTTTTACAGACCACCGAGGGTAATGTTGTTCATTACGGCTACATCGAAAAGTTCATCGAACGCCTGGGTGAGCGTTTCAATATCCGGGAGATCGCTTTTGACCGCTGGGGTGCTGTGCAGATGGTACAGAACCTTGAGGGCATGGGTTTTACGGTCGTTCCTTTCGGACAGGGCTTCAAGGATATGTCCCCACCCACAAAGGAGCTGATGAAACTGGTGCTTGAGCAGCGCATTGCCCACGGCGGGCATCCGGTCCTCCGCTGGATGATGGACAACATTTTCATCCGCACCGACCCTGCCGGAAACATCAAGCCGGACAAGGAAAAATCCACAGAGAAAATCGACGGTGCCGTGGCAACGATCATGGCACTTGACCGTGCTATCCGCTGCGGCAATGATAACGGCGCTTCGGTCTATGATAGCCGTGGGCTGTTGTTCATTTGAGACCCATCGTCAAAATATCAGTCGAATAAAGTCGGAAACTCTATTATTAAGCAGAGTTTCAGACTTACAACTCCAAAACTATTGACTTTTTTGATTTTTCGGGTATAATAGAATCAAGAAAGTCAGGAGGTGCATTATGGCTGAATTGATCAACCGCCCCCAATATCTGAATCAGCTGATTCAAAACAAAGATGTAGATCTAGTGAAGATCGTTACAGGTATTCGCCGCTGCGGAAAATCGTCCTTGCTGGATCTGTTTCATCACTATCTGTCGGAGAACGGCGTGCCGGATTCCCGGATCGTTCACATGAACATGGAATCCTTGCGTTACCGTGACCTGAACAATTACCTTTCTTTTTATGATTATGTCAGCAAGCAGATCGCTAAAGACGGAAAGACATACCTTATATTCGATGAACTGCAGACTGTAGAGCATTGGGAAAAAGCAATCGAGTCCTTCCGCTTGGATTATGATGTAGACATTTATATCACGGGTTCCAATGCCTATCTGCTGTCCACGGAATTTTCTACGCTGCTCTCCGGCAGATATGTAGAGATACGGGTGCTACCGCTGTCCTTCAAGGAGTTTTTGGACTTCTACGAGTTTGCCACCGATGTGACAATGGACGAAAAGTTCCAGAAGTATCTCCAGTTCGGAGGGATGCCGATTCTGAGAGAATACAAGTTCAACGAAGCGAGAAGCAATCAGGCACTGGAAGGTATCTATTCGACCGTGGTGCTGCGTGATATTTTGCAGCGCAATAATGGCACAGATCAAGCCATGCTTCAAAAAATCATGCTGTTTTTATGCTCCAATATCGGCAGCATCACTTCTCCGAACAGCATCGGAAATGTACTCTCCAACGAGGGCGACATTCAAACCGGCAAGCAGAAGAACATTGCGGGGAAAACGGTGGATAAATATATTTCCATGCTCCGCAATGCGTTTGTATTCTTCTCTGTCGGTCGGTATGATGTAAAAGGAAAGCAGCTGCTCAAAACTCTTGGAAAGAACTATATCATCGACATGGGTTTTCGCAATATGCTTCTGGGCTACCGAGATGCAGACCGCGGGCATATCATTGAGAATATCGTATTTCTGGAACTGCTGCGCCGTGACTATCGGGTATATATCGGGAAGGTCGGAGAGACGGAGGTCGACTTCGTTGCGGAAAAGCCGAACAACAAGGTATATATTCAGGTAACGGAAAGTATGCTTTCCGCGGAGACCCGTGAACGGGAGCTTCGTCCGTTGCGTATGATTGGGGATAACTACGAAAAAATCGTGCTTTCTATGGATCGCAGCTTCATCAATTCCTATGATGGCATAAAGTCACTGAATTTGATTGACTGGCTGCTCGGCGAATAAGCACTGCATTTTCGAAGCGAAATCAAAGGTTTTTGCAGTTCAAGTCGGAAACTTCGCAAGAACCGATTATCATAGAAAATGAAACAAGCAAGCATATACTGAGCCGTTATTTCAAGTTGGAATGCCGAATTGAAATAAGAGCCAAAATATCTGAATATTTCAAAGCATCTGTTCGTATGAGCAGGTGCTTTTCTTTTGCCCATTTTGAAGACCTGCTAAAAAAAGTCAAGTAAAATTTTCGAGAGAATGAGCAAAAAAACGAGCGCACAAATCTAAGCCGCTGAGCATCTCAAAATCGAAATGGCGGCCGGCCAGATGATATAGTGCAGAAAAATCAGTCGTATTCCATGGAATCCAAATAGGCTTTTACAGAAGCGTAGTAGATGCGCAGAAACTTGTTTGCGGAGGCCATCATGTAGACTCGGTAAGGCTTGCCTTCAGAATGTTTCTTGCTCATGAACTGGTAGACCGGCTCATCCATTGGAGCACGTTGCAGGATGACACTCATCACCAGAAAGAGCGTCCTGCGCAGGGAGGCAGACCCCCGCTTGGAAATGCTGCGGCTGCGGACATCCATTTGGCCGGATTGGTAGGGCGGGGCATCAATGCCCGCAAAGGCCACCAGTGCTTTTTTTGAATGAAAACGGCGGACATCGCCAATTTCAGCCATAAGCTGGGGGCCGAGAGAGGGACCAACGCCAAACATCCCCATTACCACAGGATACTCCGGCAGAGAAGCTGCCAGGGACTGCATCTCTTGCTTGAGAGCAGCTAACGCGGCAGAAGTTGCCCGGAGTTGGGAAATAGCCTGTTCTACCAAAAGTTTTGTTGTATCCGTTTTTGGCATGACACCGAAGTGCCCACAGGCAGAGGCGTATATATCCAATGCCTTATTTTCGTTGAAATTGTAGCCGTGCTTTCTGCACCACTTCTGGTATCTGGTGATAAAGGTCTTCTCAGACAGACCGCAGACACACTCGCAGTGCCAAAAAGCATCTACAAAGTCCACCCACTTCTCGCTGCCATCAGCGCGGGGCGGACTGGCAAACAGGCGGTTTGCGTCCGGGAAAGTTGTGTCCAGCAGGGAGATCAGGTTATTCTTCAGCATGGTTTGTACTTTGGAATACTGCTGGTACTGCCGGTAGCAGGTCTTCAGCATGAGCCGGGTATCCTCATCGGGGACATATCTCGGCAGTGTGAGCCAGTGGTCAAGGCCGTAGTTGGCCAGCTTCACAGCATCCTTCTTGTCGGTCTTGGCCCGCCTTAAACTGTTGTTTCCGTAGTCGTGCACCAGCATTGCATTGACTACCGAGACATAAAGCCCCGCGTCGTGGAGTAGCCAGGCCACAGGCGCGTGGTAATTACCCGTGGCTTCCATCACCACACGGGTCTCACCGTCCAGGCTTTTGAGCAGCCTTGCCAGCTCACTCAGTTCGCTGTCGGTGTGAAGTACCTCAAAGGGTGAGACTACCACCTCTCCGAAAGGCCGCATGACTGCGATCATGCTTTTGCCCTTGGAAACATCGATGCCAACGCAGTTCATCCACATTCCTCCAATACAACGAATCTGTGCAACCGGAATCCATCTTTTCTCGCTGCCGATTCAATCTATTGGGTGACACGAACTCCCCGGCATCCGGTAGGCTCAACCTGCTCAAATCGAACGCTGCAACAAGAGGATGGCTGACCGTCTTCAAAGCGGACATACGAAGCCCAAGGGAGTGAACGTCAGCCAGTTGCTCCTCTTATTGTAGCTTAGGCACGAGATGGAGGGAAAGCCGGACTGGCTGCCCGGCTTTCCTGTCCAAATTTATTGTAATAGGAGAGTGATTTAAGTGGGTATCTTTTCAGGGCTTTTCAAATCCAGAGACAAGCCTCAAAACCGCACATCGGGCAGCAACTATGCCTTTTTCTTCGGCGGCACGACATCCGGCAAGGCGGTAACGGAACGCTCGGCCATGCAGATGACCGCCGTGTATTCCTGCGTTCGCATCCTGTCGGAGGCAGTGGCGGGACTGCCGCTGCATCTTTACAAATACACGGACAGCGGCGGCAAGGCAATGGCGCTCGACCATCCGCTCTACCGCTTGCTCCACGATGAGCCGAACCCGGAGATGAGTTCTTTCGTGTTCCGGGAAACCCTCATGACACATCTGCTCCTCTGGGGGAACGCTTACGCGCAAATCATCCGCAACGGTAAAAATGAAATCGTTGCTTTGTATCCGCTTATGCCCAACAAGATGTCGGTGGACAGAGATGAAAGTGGGCATTTGTATTACACCTATTATCGTGGCTCAGATGAAGCCATCAAAAACAAGGAGTTCGCCGTAACGCTGCAGCCATCGGATGTGCTGCACATTCCCGGCTTGGGTTTTGACGGTCTGGTCGGTTACAGTCCCATCGCTATGGCGAAGAACGCCATCGGCATGGCGATCGCCTGCGAGGAGTACGGCGCGAAGTTCTTCGCCAATGGTGCCGCTCCGGGCGGTGTGCTGGAACACCCCGGCACGATCAAAGACCCGCAGCGTGTGCGGGAAAGCTGGCAGTCCACCTTCGGTGGCAGCGGCAACGCCAATAAGATCGCCGTACTGGAAGAAGGTATGAAATATACCCCCATCGGCATCTCGCCGGAGCAGGCACAGTTCCTTGAAACACGCAAATTCCAAATCAATGAGATCGCTCGAATTTTCCGAGTCCCGCCCCACATGGTTGGCGACCTGGAAAAGTCGAGCTTTTCTAATATTGAGCAGCAGTCCCTTGAGTTTGTAAAATACACCCTCGACCCCTGGGTCATCCGTTGGGAGCAGTCCATTCAACGCTCCCTGCTGAACTCCGAGGAAAAGAAGAAGTACTTTGCAAAATTCAATGTGGAAGGTCTGCTTCGCGGCGACTATCAGAGCCGCATGAACGGGTACGCCATCGGGCGGCAGAACGGCTGGATGTCCGCCAACGACATCCGGGAGCTTGAAAACCTCGACCGTATCCCGGCAGAGGATGGCGGCGATTTGTACCTCATTAACGGCAATATGCTCCCGCTGAAAAATGCCGGGGCTTTTGCAAATACACCTACCGATGACGGAAAGGAGGAAAAATCCGATGAAGAAATTCTGGAATTGGAAGACCCGAACGGTGACCAATCAGGAGGCACAGGAGCAGGTTCAGGAGAGGACGCTGTTTCTGAACGGAACCATCGCCGAGGAAAGCTGGTTTGACGATGACGTCACGCCGCAGCTTTTCAAGGACGAATTGATGGCGGGCTCCGGCGACATCTCTGTCTGGATCAACAGCCCTGGCGGTGACTGCGTGGCGGCGGCTCAAATCTACAATATGCTCATGGACTACAAGGGTGATGTGACGGTCAAGATCGACGGCATTGCGGCATCCGCAGCGTCCGTCATCGCTATGGCAGGCACGAAAGTGCTGGTGTCTCCGGTGTCCATGCTCAGGACAATGTAAAGCTCCGGGACAAGGAACCTCTTGAAAAGGCGGAAAAGGCTTTGGAGGGCGCTCTGCGTAACTTCGGCGGCAACTATACCGAAGGAGAAAGCAAGAACCTTGGAGAGAAGCTTGAAGCCGTGAAAGCGGCGCTGGCTGCCATCGGCAACGCCGAAAAGGTGGCGGAGGAAATCAACAAGCTGCCCTCTGCGGATGATGCCAAGCTCAGCGACAAGAGTGCGCTCGACCGAGTGAAGGTGATCGTTGACGGGCTTACCGAGAACGAGAAAGCTATGCTCGGCAAGGATGCTCTGGGCAAACTCGATGCGCTGGCTGAGAAGATCAAGGCGCTTGCGGAGGAAGCAAATTCTCCGGAGACCGGCGATACAGGGAATCCGGCTCTGTGGATTGCATTGCTATTCATCAGCGGCGGTTTTGTGATCGACACTACGGTTGTAGGCAAAAAGAAAAAGCGCTCCGTGAAATAACGGACGGCGGGACAGTCAAATTATAGTGGCTGTCCCGCTTTTTTGCATCTTTTCGCGAGCCACTCTTGAAATGATCACAATTCTATGCTATACTAATCGTAACCGAACGGTCGGTACTTATAAAGGGGCGAAGCAACATGAAAACAACTGAGCAACAGCACAACGCGCGCAAACGCGAAATGATGGAAAAGTGCTTTGAATGTTATGCTGAAAACGGGCTGACGGGCACCGGGATCAAAGCGCTTGCTGATGCGTGCGGATGCACAAAGGCAAATCTTTATTCGTATTTTAAAAACCTCGACGAACTGATTATCGAATCAACGGCATACTGCATGGAAAAGGTCGAGGACGATTTTATGGAGATGGCGCCCACCGACCCCAAGGATGTTGTCCGGTTTGTGAAGGAGGTTCCCTACTGGACGGCCAAAAAGCACGGTAAGAAATATCGGCTGATGTATCAGATCTATACGCATCCGAAGTATATCGAGCACGGCAAGAAATTCTTCGAGGGCGTGAACGAGCGCTATACCGAGTATGCCAAGCGGCTGGAGCCGAAGATAGGTATTCCGTACACGGTCATCACGCCGCTGATCTTTATCTTCGTCCGCGCCTGTGTGCACTATGCCATGTTTGAGGATGAGTATTATCTGAAAACCCAGATGGAGGTCTTAAAGCAGGGAGTTGCCCTGTTTGTGGATAAGTACAAAGCAAACCAAGCATAAGCCGGTCAGCCGCCGCTCATTTACGGCGCGGGCAGCGGTGCAAAACTCCGCCGTAATAACAATTCCGAAGGGAGGAAAGAAGATGAAAACAGGGAAAAAACTACTCACAGGTACACTTTTGGCGCTTTGCACCGCTCTTTTGGTGCTTTGCAGCGTGCTTGCAATAGGATGGAGCAAGGCGGCAAAAACCAACACCGCACTGCCGGAGGTGCGGAACAACGGCACGGCGATCCAGTGGAAATACAGCGATGAAACCGATTGGCACGACCTTGTGGCGCTTACCGAGCTGCAGGGTGCTGCCGGAGAAAACGGCAAGGACGGCACAGACGGTAAAGACGGCTCTAACGGTGCCGACGGTAAAAACGGAATAAACGGTACAAACGGAAAAGACGGCATTAACGGCGTTGACGGTAAAGACGGAGCCAACGGCAAAGACGGTATCAACGCCAAAAACATAGAGGTGCAGCGAGCTGAATCCTACATACAGTGGCGCTATGAGGGCGACGAGTGGCAGAACCTTGTGGCGATAGCCGATATCACAGGCCCCGCCGGGCAGAAAGGCGCAGACGGCACTGACGGAAAGACACCGGAATTCCGTGTAAGCGAAAACACCCTGCAGTGGCGCTATGTCGGCGATGAAATATGGCTGAACCTGTACGATCTTTCGGTTTTGAAAGGACTCGACGGCAGAGACGGCGCTGACGGCAAGGACGGTATAAACGGAAAAGACGGAATCGACGGCAGAGACGGCGCTGACGGCAAGGATGGTATAAACGGACAAAACGGTTCTGACGGAAAAGACGGAGCCGACGGCGAGGACGGTGCGGACGGAAACACCCCGTTTATCGGCGAGAACGGCAACTGGTGGATCGGAGAAACCGACACCGGCGTAAAAGCCGCAGGCATTGACGGTGCTGACGGTGTTGACGGCGAAAAGGGTGATAAGGGCGACAAAGGCGACCCCGGCGAAAAAGGCGAAAAGGGTGATGCAGGTCAGAACGGCAGCTGTTCGGGATATTTTTACGGAGAGGCAAACTCTCCGAGGACAGTACTGAATAACAGTCGTGTCAATATTTCTGTCTACGAAAAAATAAACAAGGGCGGCTTGATTTCATCCTACAGGAATAATATTACCCTCAAAAAAGGACATATTTACAATGTCTGCTTAAGCGGTTCTCTCGAAGTTGGTTCAAACGAATTTAACAACAGCGGCAATTACTCTATTCAGATGACAGACGGTTATGATGACGATCTGTGCAGGGAGCTTACACGAATAAAAAGGGACGGGGCAAAAATATCGTATACCAATGATCAACATTCCTTTAATTTCAACAGAATGTATGATGCGTCAAATAAAGACATTACATTGCAGTTGTGGTTTGAAAATTCGGCATACAATACTTATCTCGGTGGCTTTAGAGGTACTATTACAATAACTGCTCTTGATTAAATTTATATAACGGAGGTGGCGAAAAATGAAAAAACGAATACTTAGTATCCTGCTGACTTTATGCATGACGCTCTGCCTTACGCCGATAAGCGTATTCGCCGAGGAGGTTGGGACAGAGGGCTCTGCTGCGATACAGCTTGGTGCAGATGCACTAAGTGTGTTAAGTAAAAATGTAAACACAGCGACCGCACCGACCGTGTATTTCGGGCAAAACCATGAAAATAATCCCGCTGCATGGCGAGTTATCGGCTATGACGGAAGCGGTGTTACAAGCTCACAGGGGGATATTACCCTGCTTGCGGCAGGCGCTATGGGAGTTATACCATTTGTCGATACCATATTAAACAACGAATACGCACCGAGTAATTTGAAAACCGCGATAGATGCGCTTGCAGCAAAGCTGACGACAGAAGAAAATGCTGCCGTAAAGAAACGGGCGCTTACAAGCGGAAGTTACGACGGAGAGAATACCGACTGTGTAGCGGGAGGGCAGGTGGATAACGCTGTATTCTGGCCACTTTCCGCAAAAGAGGCTATTGCTGTAAACAACGATCTGCGTGCCTTGGATCCTGCACATCCGAATTGGGTGACAACCGGTTGGTGGCTGCGCTCTCCCGGCTCCGATAAATATCATCTCGCCGTCGTGCGTAGTGAGGGTTCTGTCCAATACTCTGGGTACTCTGTCCTCATTTTCAATAATTATCGGACTGTTCGTCCCGCTTTTAACTTAAATATGAACTCTGTCCTTTTTGCATCTGCCGCTGTGGGCGGAAAGCCTGACGGAGGGCTGACCCCGATTCCCGAATACAGCGGAAACGAGTGGAAGCTGACGCTTTTAGATAGTAGACGCAATTTTGCCGTGACGGAAAAAACTGTCAGCGCCGCCCCCGACGATACCGTTACGCTGAATTACAAAGGGGCGACCACAGGGAAAAATGAATATATCTCTGTCATCCTGGCGGATAACAACGGCGCACAGTATTACGGCAGAGTAGCACAACCTACTGCCGAAAGCGGAACGGTTGAAATCAAAATCCCGTCTGACATTGCACCGGGCGACTATACCATGAAGGTATTCAGCGAGCAGTATAACGGTGACTGCAAGACCGACCTTGCAAGTGCTTTTGCGGATGTCACGCTGACGGTGGAAAGTCAGCCTGACGAACAGTTTACCCTCGCCCCTGGCGGCAGATACTATTTTGATCTGTCGGCGATGAACATCCCCGGAACGGTAAACAGCAATTTGCCTGACAGCACACTTCATTATGTGCCTTTTACCTATGTGGGCACGGTCAACGCTTATAAGCTCACATCGGAAATGGCAACCACCGAGGAGTATGCTCAGAAGAATAAATATCCCCACAGCCTATTCATTGCGGACTATGCCGTAACGCATACGGTAAGCTGGGATGACCTGAATACCGCAGGTCTGATTTTCGGCAAAAATTATGCCAGCGGCGGCGTGGACTATACCCTGCGCACACCGTCTGTGGGAAGTGACTGTACGGGTTTAGACGATTCCCAACGCGGCGTGCCCCAAAGCAACGAATGGGACAGGATACTGAACAAGGACAGCAGCTACATCAAAAACTGGAATGGCATATATTCGTGGGGGCAGGACACAACAAGATACAACTCGTCGCTCCGTGCGGTTCGCGGGTACGATTCGGGCCGACGCTGGAACGACGACGATGCTACGGACTCCCTCCCGCTCGTCGGTTTCCGCCCTATCCTTGAAGTCCTGAACCCTGACACACTGAGCTCTGACGGGCTGAAAGCCGTTACCCTTGACCTTGGCGGCGGAACGCTCGGCGGCAGCTCCGAGGATATTCAAATCATTGTGAAAAGCAGCGAGAGCTTTGCCGCGCCTGCGTCCGACGGCATGACCCGCCCGGACGGAAATACAGGCAGCTACTTCATGTGGCTCGGAAGCAACGGTAAGCTCTACGCGCCCGGTGCCAGTGTTCCGGCGGACGTTACCAAGCTCACGGCGCAGTTTGTTTTATCAGAACAGTTTTCCCTTACCCCCGGCGGCAGATACTATTTTGACCTGTCGGCGATGGATATTCCCGGCACGGCAAACAGCAATCTGCCGGACAGCACCCTGCACTATGTGCCCTTTACTTATGTGGGCACGGTGGATGCATATTCGTTGAAAAATGAAGCCGACAAGGATACCACCCCTTACGAGCACAGCTTGTTTATTGCAGATTATAACGTGAAATGTTCTTTGCAGCGGGAGACGTTGGCAGAAATGAACCTGATTTATGGCCAGACCTATACAGCGAGTAACGTGAACTATACGCTCCGCGCCCCATCTGTTGGAGACCATCACCGTAATGAAGGAGAAGGCTCTGGTCTTGCACCAATTGACAATGAATGGGATACGATCTATCAGAAGTCAGCCGATTATATCAAAAACTGGTATAAAATGCGCTCTTTCGGCCAGGATATAGGTACTGGGAATGTCGAGGGATGGTATCTATCTCGTGGTGGACACTTCGCTGCACAGGCTACATTTTGGGCAAGGCCAACCCTTCCGGAGCGGGACGCTGGTTTCCGCCCCGTTCTTGAACTGCCGACAGATCTTGCCGCCGACAGTCTGAAAATAGTAGAGCTGCGGACGGGTAAATTTATGCCCGGTGAGCAACAGAACTGGATCAACATTATCGTGAAAAAGGGCGAGAGCTTTACTGCACCCTCTGCCGAGGGACTGCCCCGCCCGGACGGCATTTCGGAAGACGCGCAGCTGTATTGGTCGGATGAAAATGGGAACTGCTATAAACCCGGCGATACCGTACCTGCCGATGTTTCCATGCTTTCGATCACTGGCGACTATGAGGTGATTTACCTCCCCGGCACATACGGCACCGGCAGTGCGGTGACGGATATGAAACCCCACAACAATATTCTTACCCTGCGCGGCGCTTTGTTCACCCGCGCGGGCTACACGCAAGTAGGCTGGTCAACCGTTGACGGCGGCGAAAAGGTGTATGGCTTTGAAGATATTTATACCAAAAACGAGGCGCTGACGCTCTATCCTGTGTGGAATACGAATAAATACACAATAACCTTTGATACCAACGGCGGAAGTGAGATTGCACCCATTACACAGGACTACGGTACGGAAATTACCGCCCCTGACAACCCGACAAGAAAAGGTTATACCTTTAAGGGTTGGGATAAGGAAATCCCCGAAACCATGCCGGCGGAGAATATAACGGTTAAAGCGCAATGGGAAATCAATCAGTACACAATAACCTTTGATACCAACGGCGGAAGTGAGATTGCACCAATTACACAGGATTACGGTACGGAAATTACCGCCCCTGACAACCCGACAAGAAAAGGTTATACCTTTAAGGG
>ERZ1027001.796-NODE-796-length-18720-cov-6.795821_pt1 | contig 18720 bp, 11 predicted proteins | sample MGYA00519452_ERZ1027001 | MGnify/ENA primary metagenome ERZ1027001 (study PRJEB26926, sample SAMN06164867) | human gut metagenome | biome: ENVO:00009003; feature: ENVO:2100002; material: ENVO:00002003 | host: Homo sapiens | place: USA | collected 2012 ...
ATATTTTTTAATTTAAGCATAATTTTATTACATTTCTAGTTATCCCTACATTCCAAAATACATAGTTGAATTTTGTATAATGTATCCCCTCAGCTTTATTATAACTCTAAGCACAAGCGGCAGTCTAGCTATTTTTATACGCACAAAGAAAATTTTTTGAAAATTTTAGCAATTTATACACTTTCTGCAAATTTATGCATTTTTAATATTTTCCACATCACAAACGAGGAAATTCCTCGTAAAGCTTCCCAAAATCCAAACCGCAAACGACCTTATTTTTGTACTGTTCCCGTAAATCTTCCATGCCATTGCGCAAATGCTTCGAACTGATACCATATTCTATTGAAAGATAGGCTTCCACAAAAGCTGCCAGATGATCGCAGCATTTTAACACAGTACCATCAACGGCCCTATATCCCTTACCGTTCTCATTATATTTTAGCCCAATCTCTTCCGGCCTGCAGGTAATCTTCTCACCGTCAACAACAGCCCGGTTACTGAATTCATCTTCAGTAAAGTACAGGATATCCTCATGCCAGCTATGCGGTAGCAGCGGCAGCAATTTTTCTGCAACCTGACGTTTTTCAATATCCTTGATCAGATCGTCCAGCCCCTGGATTGAGCGTTTGATCGGCGAAATAATGTCGCGGGTCAGCACCTCAGGCAGGTCGTGGAATAATCCACACAGAAAATCATTGACGATACGCTCATCTGAAGCCTGCATTTTTACAGCACAGAAATATGCCAGAGCAGCTACGATCAGCACATGGCCCATTACTGAAGTTTCCGGCACACGCGGAGACTGCGCCCAGCGTTTCTGAAAACGCAGCTGACCTACCAGATCAACAAACTTGCTGGTTTTACCTTTCAGCGACAATTTCTGCACTCCTGCAAGATCATAGTGATCCTCGATCTCACTTTCTATAGCCGCTTTCGTTTCCTCAACACCGTAAATGCCCTGATTGAAATGATAAATAATACCAAATTCCCACTGAGTGGCCAGATAATGTGCAGCACGCAGAAGTTTCTTTTCCAGATAATTTTCCTGTGGTTCATCAAAATGTCTCTGCATTTTAGCCATAAAAACAGGATCCAGATCAGGTATCCGCTGCCGCAGTTCCTCATAAACCCAACTATTAAGTTTTTTACCATGCACACGCATCAATTCATGGAACACCGGCGGCTTGATATCAGTCAGCACGATCCGATGCAGAAATTCAAAAATACCGCCTTCGATCAGTACTCGCCAGTTCAGTTTTGCCTGATGATCCTGCTCCTCATACTTTGCAAGCACATACAAAATCATCATTTTATGCGCTTGCTTATCCAGCTCCGTGAAGCCGTTAGGACGGATGTGATCGTTCCAGCGCTGAATGTGCGCCGCTTCATATAAAAATTCTACAAAAACCTTATTCAGCATTTACTTCCAATCCTTTCATTATTTATAAAGCAGATACGGCCGCACCTGCTCAGCAAACTCCTGTGCTTCCCTGTCCCAACGCGGCAGCAGGCGCTCTAATGGCACCCCCACGCGCAAAGCCGTTTCGCCCAGGGCAATATCTATTTTATAGCCTTTACCGCCATAGCGGGCCGGGTAAACAACCTTGTCAGGATACAGCTCTTCAATGCAGCGCAGGATATTCGCCCCGGTAAGCGCGGCACGATATATCTCCGCATCAGTAATATAAATTTCCACACCCTGGCACAGCTCTTTTGCAAACGCTCCGTAAGCTGGAATAAAAGCCGCCGGTCTGAAATACACGCCTGGCAGCTGCAAACTGTTCAATTTATCCGCAACCGCGTCTTTTTCAGCAAAGGGAGCACCTACATAATAAAATGGTTTTGTTGTTCCGATACCAACCGAAAGGTTAGTATCCCCCAAAATACCCGTAGTCACATAATATAAAGCCGTAGCAGCTGTAGGTATCTGCGGCGAAGTGCCTACCCACGGCAGCCCCGTATCCTGCCAGTACATTTTCCGCTGCCAGCCCTTCATCGGAATCACCGTCAGATCAAGGCCAAGCTTCTGCGTATCGTTGATATATCTGGCATATTCCCCGATAGTCAGTCCATGACGCAGAGGCACCGGATAAAGGCCGATAAAGCTTGCCTGTTCTTGACGCAGCAGCGGCCCCTCCATCAATCCCCCAATCGGGTTGGGACGGTCGAAAACAACAAACTTTTTACCGGCTTTAGCACATTCTTCCATAGCATAGGCCATAGTTGAAACATAAGTATAATGCCGGGCACCCACATCCTGAATATCAACAGTCATCACATCGATCGAATCCAGCATTGCCGGCGTTGGCCGTCTTGTCGCTCCATACAGACTGTATACCTTCACACCTTTGTATTCAGCGCCGTCCACATCGTCTCCGGCAGCCACGGCGCCGAACAAACCATGCTCCGGCACAAAAATCCCTGTCAGATCAGTATGCGCCAGTAAAATATCCTCACTGCTGCGCAGCTTACTGTCAACACCGGTCTGATTTGTAATCAGACCCACACGCTTCCCTGCAAACAGCTGCTCATACTCGCCGATGCGTTCGATCCCTAACGTTACCGTCGGTCCATGCACAGATTTTTTATCCTGATCACGCCTGCCGGCATCAGCGCAGCCGGTTATTAAAACAACTACCAACAAAATCAATGCCAGTATCAATCGTTTCATTAATAAAAAGCCTCCAAATTTTGGAATTTTTCCGCAAAAAATCATCAAAAACTGTCATTATTGCGTATGAGTATCAATATTCTCTGTTTTTTAGCAAAATACCTCTAAATTTTACAAAAAATTATTGAATTTTTGGGTCAAATCTGTATATAATAAGTTGTTATCTGCATAAGGATAAAATCTGCATTACGAAAGGTTGTGACAAGCAAAAAATGAAAGAAATGGTCCGTTTACAGGGAATCACAAAAAAATTTGGTAATAACGTCATTATCCCCTCTCTCGATCTGACAATTTACGATGGAGAATTTATTACGTTGCTCGGTCCTTCCGGCTGCGGCAAAACCACTTTGCTGCGCATGATTGCCGGTCTGGAAACTCCTACCGAGGGCAGTATCTATCTGGACGACGAAAACGTCACTGCCTTGCCGCCCTATAAACGTGATGTGAATATGGTATTTCAACATTACGCGTTATTCCCTCACATGACTGTTGAGGAAAACATAAAATTCGGCCTGATGATGAAAAAAGTTCCTGCCGATGAACAAAAGGAACGTGTTGCTCAGGTCCTTTATCTTACCCAGCTCGAAGAGTTCCGCAACCGCCGTCCCCAGCAAATGTCCGGCGGACAGCAGCAGCGTGTCGCAATTGCCCGCGCTTTGGTCAACAATCCCAAGGTCCTCTTACTGGACGAGCCTTTGGGCGCGCTGGATTACCAGCTGCGCAAAAATCTGCAGCTGGAACTGAAAAACCTTCAGCGCGGTCTGGGTCTGACCTTCATCTATGTAACGCACGATCAGGAAGAGGCATTGACCATGTCTGACCGTATCGTCGTAATGAATAAAGGCGTTATCGAACAGGACGACAATCCTGATAATATTTATCATTATCCTTCCACAAAATTTGTTGCCAAATTCATCGGCGAAAGTAATTTCTTCGATACTGAAACTGAAACTTTGGCCCTGCGGCCGGAAAAGCTGAACCTCTGCGAAGAAGCTGAAAGCGAAGACAAAGCCGCAGCGCACCCCGAGCCTGCTTTTTACGGCACCGTCGTCGATGTTGTCTTCTACGGCACTATCGACAAAGTCTTTGTCCGTCTTGACAACTCGAACCAGACCGTAGTCGCATATCAGTACTTTGACGACGTCAAACGCTGGACGCCCGACGAACGCGTCGGCATCTGGTGGTACGAAAGAGACGAGGTGAAAGTACAGCGATGATGAAAAACGGTAAACTGCTGGTAGCGCCGGCCCTGCTCTGGCTCAGCATCTTTTTCGTCATACCGCTGCTGATCGTCGTTGCAGTGTCCTTTGCCGGACGCACACCGTATGGACAGGTCATCTTTTCTTTTACCATTGATAACTACCTGCGGTTTTTGGAACCCTTATACCTTAAAATTTTTGCAGATACCCTGGTCGTAGCTATCGTAACTACGCTTGCCACGATCCTGATGGGGTACCCGCTGGCCTATACCATAGCCCAGCTGCCTAAAAAATGGCAGCAGCCAGGTCTGATACTGGTTATGATCCCTTTCTGGATCAATTTTCTGATCCGTTCCTATGCCTGGGTCATTATCCTGCGTTCACAGGGCGTAGTCAATACGCTGCTGTTGAATCTGGGCCTTATCGACCAGCCGCTGCAGATGCTTTACAATGATATGGCCGTTATGCTTGGTATGGTCTATGCACTGCTGCCCTTTATGGTGCTGCCGATCTATGTATCTATCGAACAGCTGGATACCCGGCTTTTAGAAGCAGCATCCGATCTGGGTGCCAAACCGCTGACAGCCTTTCGTAAAGTTACTCTGCCCCTGACCATGCCCGGTATTGCTGCCGGTACAATTCTGGTCTTCATTTCTTCGCTGGGGATGTTCGTTGTTCCCGACGTTATGGGCGGTGCTAAATCGGCGCTCATCGGCAATCTCATCCAAAACCAGTTCCTGTCAGCCCGTGACTGGCCCTTTGGCTCGGCGCTCTCGATAGTGCTGGCCGTACTGAGTCTGGTGCTGATCATCCTGTACTACAAAGCTCTGCAGGCACAGGAAGGAGGTGACGGCGATGCAAAAGACGTGGCGTAGCCATCTGATGGTAGCCTATTCTTTGGCTATTCTGGCTTTCCTTTATCTGCCGCTGCTGATCCTGGCCATGTATTCTTTCAACGAATCAAGGATCAACGCCGTCTGGACAGGCTTCACCTTCAACTGGTATGAAGCTCTTTTCCAAAACCGCCGCGTTTTAGAGGCACTCACCAACAGCCTTTTTATTGCTGTGATCTCTACAATAGCCTCGACTACGCTGGGCACGATAGCCGCTATCGCGCTCAATCGTTACCAATACAAGTACAAACCGGTCATCAACGGCCTCTTATACCTGCCGATTCTGATCCCGGAAATCGTTATGGGTCTTTCCCTGCTGGTACTATTTGCTCAGGCACAGGTACCGCTTGGTAAAACTACCCTTATCCTTGCACACATCACCTTCTGTGTTTCCTTCGTTGTCATCACTGTCAACGCCAGACTGGAAGGTATGCGGCATGAACTGGAACAGGCAGCAATGGACCTGTATGCGACTCCGTGGAAGACCTTCCGCTACGTCACATTACCGCTGGCACTGCCAGGTATCGTGGCCGGCGCTCTGATCGCCTTTACGCTATCTATCGACGACTTTATTATCAGCTTCTTTGTGGCAGGTCCCAATTCTACTACGCTGCCGCTTTACATCTACGCTATGGTCAAACGCGGCATCTCACCCGAGATCAACGCCCTGTCCACACTGCTGATGTTCGCAACGATCACGCTGGTCGTGATCGCTCAGATCCTGCAGCCGCAGCACACATCTGATAAAAACTCCGATTGATATCACAACTAACTGTGATACAATATAAACAACAAATAAAATGATGAAAGGGTGATCCGACAATGAAAAAACTTTTTGTTTTCCTCATCGCTGTTTTAACGTTGGCTCTCATGGGCTGCGGCGGTGACGCTCCCAAAAAGGACGCAGCAGCTCCCGCCGGCGGCGACAAGCAAGTGCTGAACCTGTTCAGCTGGGCCGACAATTTCGATCCGGAGGTCATTGCCGAATTTGAAAAGCAAAACAACTGTAAAGTAAATTACGACGTTTTTGCCAATAATGAAGAACTGCTGGCCAAGATCCAGGCTGGCGGCGCGCAATACGACCTCATCCAGCCCTCCGATTACATGGTAGCAACTATGCTGAAACTGAACCTTCTGGAAGAGCTGGATCTTGATAAAATACCCAATGCCAAAAATATCGTCAGCAGCTTGAAGGCTCCTGTTTACGATCCCACCGGCAAGCATTCCCTTGTTTACACCTGGGGCATTACCGGCATCGTCTACAACAAAAATTTTATCAAAGAAATTCCCACCTCATGGGAAGACCTGTGGAACCCGGATTATAAAGGCCGCGTGATTCTGCTTAACGACAACCGCGAAGTTATCGGTATGGCACTGAAGAAAAACGGCTATTCCAACAATTCCACTGACCAGGCTCAGGTAGAAAAAGCTTTTAATGACCTGAAAACGCTGGCTCCAAACGTACTGGCTTTCGACACCGATACTATCAAGCAGAAATTTATCGCAGAAGAAGCCTGGATCGGTACTATGTGGTCAGGTGATGCTTCCTACACCTACAAAGACAATAAAAACATCGGCTTTGTGATCCCCAAGGAAGGCGCTACCATCTGGGCAGACACCTTTGCTATTCCCAAAGGCGCTAAAAACAAAGCTTTAGCTGAAAAATTCATCAACTTCATTTACGAACCCAAGATCAGCGCTAAAAACTACGAATATATCGGCTATAACGACCCTAACGAAAAAGCAATTGAATTCCACAGTGAAGAATTCCGCAACGATCCCATGCTCAAGGTCGGTATGGATAACATCGACAAAGGCGAATGGCTCATCGATATCGGCGAAGCCCTGCCTATGTATGACCGTTATTGGACTGAACTCAAAACCGCTAAATAAACACGTAGCGACCTCTGTTTATTTAACTCTGCTTTAAGATCAGGCTGTCTCCCATGAGGCAGCCTTTTTTATAACACATTAAAGGGGAAGTGTTTAGCTTTATGAAAAAACTTACATATTTACTGACCGCTCTCTGCTTTGCCGTTCTGCTGGGCGGCTGCGGATCGGACAACTCAGCTAAAGATGCCGGAGCGCCCCAGGTCCTGAACCTTTACGGGTGGGCAGATTATTTTGATCCCGATGTTATATCTGATTTTGAAAAGCAAAACAACTGCAAAATCACCTATGACGTTTTTTCTAACAATGAAGAACTGCTGGCTAAAATGCAGGCAGGCGGAGCCCAGTTTGATATCATCATGCCTTCCGACTATATGGTAACTACCATGCGCAAGCTGGATATGCTGGAAAAACTGGATCTTGCCAAGATCCCCAATGCAAAATATATCAGTGCTGACCTGCGCAAGCTGCCCTTTGACCCGACCGGCGAATATACCCTGCCTTATACCACCGGCATCACCGGTATCATCTATAACAAAAAATATGTCAAAGAAACTCCTGCCAAATGGGACGATCTGTGGAACCCGGAATATAAAGGACATGTACTGCTTTTGAATGACTGCCGCGAAGTTTTCAGTGTAGCCCTGAAAAAACATGGCTGGTCTAATAACAGCACTGACCCGGCTCAGGCAGAAGCAGCCTTCAAAGACTTGAAGCAGCTCAACAGCAGTGTTATTGCCTACGATACCGAAAACCTGAAACAAAAGTTTATTGCTGAAGAAGGCTGGATCGGCATTATGTGGTCAGGCGACGCCGCCTTTACCTACAGAGAAAATAATAATGTCGGTTTTGTTGTCCCAGATCAGGGCTCACTGATCTGGTCAGATAACTTCGCCATACCCAAGGGCTGTAAAAATAAAGAACTGGCCGAGAAATTTATGAACTATATGTACGACCCCAAGGTCAGCGCTAAAAACTGGGAATTTATGAACTGCGCCAATCCTAATGACGAAGCACTCAAATATCATTCCCAAGCCTATCTTGATGACCCCATGCTGAAAATTGGCAAAGAAAGCATCCCCAAAGGCGAATGGCTGACCGATATCGGCGACAGTATCACTATGTACGACCGTTACTGGACTGAGCTGAAAGCTGGTCAATAATAACAAAACAGGTTCACCGCTAAAGCGGTGAACCTGTTTTTATTAACCTGCATCTCAGCCAATCAGCTGCAGCAGTTCATCGATATTCTTTTTACCAAAGCTGATCTTATCATTATAAATCAGACAAGGCACACTCATAATTTTATATTGCTCGCGCAGCTCCGGGAACAAATTGATATCAAATACATCTATCTCGATCCCGTCATTTTCAACTGCCAGCCTGCCGGCTGCCATTACCAGCTCGGGGCACATCGTACAGGACAATGAAATGACCACCTGCAGCTTTTTCCTTCCGCTCAGCGCTTTGACCGCAGCCAACTGCTCCTCACTGATAGCCTGACCCGGCCCGGCCGCATTATACAGTGTCACGATAAATGAATTAAACTCATGACCTCCCGGCACACCGTGAAAACGGAATCCTAAAGACGTTCCGTCCGCACGGCAGACCTCGATATACGGCAGCCCGTTTGCAGCCTCCCCGGCTTCTTCCCAGCGCAGATGAGCGCTCAAGGGCGTCAGCTCGTTTAAAAAGCCGCGTATTTCTGCCGCCGCCCGGCTGTTATCCAATGCGGCCCGCAGTAATAAATCATCTGTAAATTTTGCAAAAACAGGCGTCAGCTGCGTTTTAATAGCTTCCGAAATAAACGCGCCGTCATCGGCAGCAGCTGCTTCCGTCTGCTTAACTGCCGGCTCCGTGATTTGCTTTTTAGTTACTGCAAAACGCGGCAGCTTCAACTTATCGTGCAGCTGTGCAGCATATTTCTCAAGCGAAGTAGCCGCTTTAGCGCCGTCAGACACCGCTGTGACCACCTGCCGCAGATTTTTGATGCATAAGTCACCGGCGCCATAAACGCCGTCCAGATTAGTCTTTTGATCCATATCGGTGACCAGATAACCTTCACAGTCAGTTTCCAAACCGTTCAACAGCGGGCCGCCTACAGGAACATACCCGGCAAAAACAAATACGCCGAAGGTCGCGTCACTGGTCTCATAACGTGTACGTTCACCGGTCTTGCAGTTTTCATAAACAGCATAACGCAGTACGTCTCCTCCGCCGACTTCCAGCATGGCAGTATTATACAGTACTGTTATCTGCTCGTGCCGTTTCGCTTCATCGGCGATCGACCCGGCACAGGTAAAATCATCACCGCGCACCAGCACTGTCACATGCCGCGCATAACGGGTCAGAAAAATCGCTTCTTCGGCAGCAGCAAAACCACCGCCCACAACAAATACATCCAGACCAGTAAAAAATTCGCCATCACAGGTAGCACAATATGCTACGCCGCGCCCGCGGTATTCTGACTCGCCTGTAAAACCCACCTGCCGTGGCACGGCTCCCATAGCCATGATCACACCCAGCGACTTAAAGGTTCCCTTATCGGTATGCACCTCTTTGATATCGCAGTCCAGCTTACTTTCCAAAGCCTCTGCCAGTAAAAACTCCGCCCCGAAGCTTTCTGCCTGCAGACGCATCTGCTCAGTAAGCTCTTTACCCGTAGTTTTTAAAACGCCCGGATAATTTACCACCTCGGAAGTAATCGTGATCAGACCGCCGATCTTCTCTTTTTCGATAACCAGCGTCTTATACTTGGCCCGGGCCATATAAACGGCAGCGGCAAGGCCCGCAGGCCCGCCGCCGATGATGATGACATCATACATCCGTTCCATAATCAGATGATCCCTACCAGATCAAGACTGGGTTTCAAAGTGCTTGCGCCAGGCTGCCATTTGGCAGGGCACACCTGATCGCCATGTTCGGCAACAAACTGCGAAGCCTGCACACGGCGCAGCAGCTCGTCAGCATTACGTCCGACATTGCCGGCAATAACTTCATAAGCTACGATCTTACCTTCCGGATTAACGATAAAGCTGCCTCTTTCGGCCAGGCCGTCAGCTTCGATCATCACATCGAAATCTCTTGCCAAAGCCCCGGTCGGGTCAGCCAACATCGGATACTGTATTTTTTTGATCGTATCCGATGCATCATGCCATGCCTTATGGACAAAATGAGTATCGCAGGATACGGAATAAATCTCGCAGCCGATTTTTTTGAATTCTTCGTATTTATTCGCCAGATCCTCTAACTCAGTCGGGCACACAAAAGTAAAATCAGCCGGATAGAAAAAGAACACCGACCATTTCCCTAAAATATCTTTTTTGGTAACCTCTTTAAAATCGTTGCCTACATAGGCCTGAACCTTAAAATCGTTAACTTCCTTGTTGATCAATGACATAATAACTGCCTCCTTATATAAACATAAATTCAGTCGCTTTAGTTAGCGTTCGCTAACGCACCTTTAATATAACATATGTCATTTAAAAACGCAAGGGAAATTTATTTGAAATTAATATTCATTATTGTAATTGATTTTGCAGCTCTACAAATCACTGCACTGTTAATAAAAATCCCGATGTGAAGCACGCTCCACATCGGGATTTTTATTGAATAACGCTGTTTTATACTGCAATCGCCAACCTGTTAATCACATTTTTCTCCATTTTCTCCTGTCAAAAAATCTTTCAAAAACTTTTCTTCCGGTATTGGCCGTGAAAACAGATAGCCCTGACCAATATCACAGCCATACTCCTTTAAAATCTGCAGCTGCTGCTCTGTTTCAACCCCTTCACCCACAGTTTCAATATTTTTATTTACCGCGTTGCAAAGATTGATCGCCTGCTGAATGACCGTACGCGACTTATCATTTTCAAAAATGGTATCGATCAAACTTTTATCAAATTTTACCACGTCAAAATCATTTTCTGCCAAAGCGGCAATATTGGAAAACCCGCTGCCAAAATCGTCCAAAGCAATACTGAAACCAGCAGCATGAAAATCATCCATCAGCCTGGTAATTAATTTTTTCTCCAGGCCGCCGATACTTTCTGTAATTTCGATCTCGATCATCTGCGGCTCGATCTGATACTTGCTGCAAATAGCCACCGCCTTCTGCACGACATTCTTTTTTCGTAAAGTCGTACGCGACATATTAACAGATACCTTGATAAATTTTTTGCCATGTTTCTGCCAGTTATGTATATATTCGCAAACAGTTTCCAGAACGAAAAAATCGACAAAGCAGATCAGTCCATTCTGTTCCAATTCCGGTATAAAATCAATTGGCGGAACAAGGTTGCCTTTACCGTTCAGCTTTCGTACCAAAGCTTCCGCTCCATTTAATTTTTCATCACTTAAATTTATTTTGGGCTGCAAATAAACGGTAAACATCCGCTTGTGAATTTCCTGCAGCAGTTTTTTAGCTGCTTTAAAATATTTTCTGTCTATGCTGTGCAAATGTGTATGATATGTATCTTTGACTTCTTTCATTTTTTTATTTGCAGTCATAAACTGTTTTTGCATGTCCAGACCAGTACTTTTCCAGCTGCTGCCTACAGCGGTGCTTACATTTTTAATAGCTTTTATCTTTTCCTTAAAAGTTTTCAGAGCTTGTTCAAATTCAGCTTTAGTCTGGTTTATGCTCAAAACGACAAACTCGTCGCCGTCAATACGAAAGCAATGGCCCTCAAATACTTCAAGCAGACTTTTACCGACCTCTTTTAAGATAGCGTCGCCAAAAATAGAACCATACTGATCGTTGATCCTTTTCATCTCGTTGATGTTAATAACAGTTACACCTAAAGTCTCCGGCAGGTCATTTGCAATACTTTCAGCAACTTCTTCATAGTATGAGCGGTTAAAAACTCCTGTCAGCATATCCGTCCGACGCATTTCTTCCAGTTTTTCATAAATACGTTTTTCTTCCAGTTTTATGGTTTCTGAATTAATAACAGATAAAACCTGAAAACGCACTTTTTTATTATTCGTACAAACCAAAATACTTTTTAATTGCAAATATCGCTTCAAAAACGGCTGATAAACCTCTTCTAATAAGAAACCCTCCTGGGAAAGCAGCTTATTCTGGCAAAAAGAACATACTGTTTTTTGTCCATGCAAAACTTCATAACACTTTTTGCCAACATAATTCCCATCAGCCAAAAATTTCCTGGAAATATTTTTGGCTTCCTCATTCATATAGATAAGCTCATTTTTTTCAATATCTATCATGCAGACAGCGTCTTTGACCTGAGTATAAACCTCAAAATCTTTTTCACTGGTATCAATTTTTTTTATTCTCTGCCCGCTCATTTCGACACCCCTGTTCCCTCTTTTCTCCTGCAAAACAAATGCCGCCTGCTGATGCAGGCGGCATCTATAAATATAGCGCGTGATATCCGCCACATCCGACAATTTTAAAGTTTTAAAATTCGAATCTCACCCCGGCATTGATCTGCCATTTCTTTTGGATCTCGGCCCCGAAGCTGCGTTCGATATCGCCGTAGAACTGACTGGTTTTACTGAGTTTGATATTAGTCCCAAGACCCAGCTCAAACCAGGTATCACCATAATCTTTGGAAGTCGCCAGAGTTTCTCCGTTAGCAGCCTGCATCGTGATATCCCGTTCACCGCCGAACTCGTGCAGCAGCGAACCCTTGATATAAAAATCACTCCTGCCGTCTTTGGCCTTTTGACCTGCTACCAAGCCTACCCGGCCGATGAAGCTGTTCATTCCGCCGGCATACACTTCCGTTCCGCGGTCAGTAGTATAGTGTGCGCTGCCTAAACGTCCTGCTGTAAACTGCACCTGCGGTTCGATAAACGTGCCCCGTTCCCGGTTCACCTTGATCGTTTTGCCATATTCCACGCTCAGGCTGTACGCATGAGCTTTATAATCTGCCTTATCCGCATATTCTCCATAGGATTTGATATCCGTACTAAACTGACCTATCCGTGCCACAACGTCAGTATAATTGCCCTTTTCTCCATACCATGTACCGTACAGGCTGCCTGACAGCAGCTTATCCTTACTGCTGCCACTGCTGTAGCCCGCCTTACCTGTTCCGCGGTCTATGGCAAAACCATAAGTGCTTTTTTCGTTATCGGCTTTATCGTAGCCCAGCTGGAACAGGTTATAGTTGCCGTCAAAACTGCCGCTGCCAAATTTTCCGCCTACGTAACGGGCCCACAAACCGTCACCATCCTGCTCATTCGTACGGTAACGCAAGTCGCCCAATCGTTTGCGCAGTGTGTCATTGGTATTACGCCACAAAGCATAGCTGTTATCGGCACCGTCCAGCAGTACTTCCGTATCGTCAGTAATACCATCTTTCTCAAAACCGGTCAGATACCAGTTCTTAGAACCTGCAGGAATTCCATTATAAGCTCCTGCTATCGGATCTTCGTCAGTGATGATCGGCTTGTACTTAAAAATACCACCCTTTTTAAGCTCACCACCCACAAAAGCAGCATCGCCGTTGCTCTGATCTTCTACCAGCAGCAAATATCCCTCTGAAGCCAGCTTAGTCAGCAGACTGGCATCCTTGACATCGATAACATGCGTGCCTTCACTTTTATCAGTAATAATAAGCTTATCACTGTCAGCCATAACGTTTTTCTGGTCAAAGCTTTGCTGCAGATCCGTACTGAAAAGCAACTTACCATTGTTACCAAGCAATTCGGCTGCCGTCAGTTTTTCATAGCCGCCATAACCGCTCGGCGTCATATCCAGATAACCTTGATTAGCAAAAGTCAGTTTATTGACGATACTGCTACCATCAGCATTATTATCACTTTTGCCGGTCATATACCAGGTCGCTCCGTTAGCCAAAGTAATATCAGTTGTACCTTTAGGGTTAATTGTCAGATTGCCATAAGGATAATTTATTTCTTTATCGTTGGATTTCATACTGGAACCAAGTAAAAAAGAATCAACTCTGTCCAAATTCAGTGTGTAATGGCTGTCGCGCAGTGTACGGTGGTCGATATCTCCGGTTATCTGCACCAAGCTGCCGCCGTTTTTATTGATGTCTATCCGACTTGGCAAGCCTGTCCCTGCCGTAATATTATCATATATGCTCTGATAATCTCCAAAAGCAACTGTCTCGCTCATCAAAGCGAATCCTTTGTTTGTCGTGATGACAGTATCCCCATTGATTTCTATTTTACCACTACGAACTGCATAGTCATCTACACGCAGAGCCACACCTTTTTCAGAAGTAACATTTACAGCTAAACTTCCATCGGACTTCAGAAAATTGATCGCACCGATACCTACTACACTGCCATAGCCTAACTTTTTACCGTAACTGTCCTCAACATCCCACAAAGGTGCGCCCGAAACTTCAATAATCGTGCTGGAACCAGCTTCCAAATAGCTTTGATTAATAGTTGCTCCTCCACCTAATGTATTTACTATATACATACCAGCAGGCGTATAATCATTCATGTAAAGCGCTGACAACAATATATCGTCAGGAAAAGTACTGCTTTGATCGAGATCTAATTTTATATTCAGCTGGCTTCCTGCTTCCAGCTTGGGTATACCAGTTACCCCCTGAATATTTGTATCATAAAAACCTATCTTTTTATTATTCCTGTTCGTGATAGCTATATTGACCTTCGTATTATTGATAAGATTAATTTCCGGAATGGAATACTGATAAATACCATTCAAACGTTTGCCATTAACGGCATCAATGACCACATTATGTGTACCACCGTTAAACTTACGTGCAACAATTGAACCATAGTTACTATGAACACCATATCCAATTGCAGTTTTCGTGCCATCTACCGCATGCAGATATACATTGCTGCTGCCCTTAACATCAGCGCCGCCAGCCACACCGATAATACTGTTACCGGTGCCGCCCTGAAGATCAATTGTCAGATCGCCCTTGATAACCAAGCCATCTTCTGCAGCATTTTCTACAGCAGTTACTCTTTTACCAGTTACATTTCCGGAATCAACAGCAATCTTCAAATCACCATCAATATTGATTACGCCGCCTTTTATGAACACGCAGCTTATCTGGCTCTTTCCAAACGACGCATTTTTATCGATATTTATCGTTAAATCCTTTTGAAAATCAATATTAGTTTTATCAGAGCCATTCAGTGAAGCACCAACAGCAGCACTTAAATAATACTTATCTGAGTCAGCCAGCTCTTTGATCTCGACACTATCACTGTAATCATATATGCCGCCATCATCATAAAAAATGGGAGCATCAACAGCATACGACCGCCCTGTCACAACAGGAGCCAAAGCTAAACTTAAAACCACTGCTCTTGTTAATTGTTTATTATCCATTTATTGCCACCCTCTTTTCCCACACTTTTATTTTCAGATTCTCATCAATAACTCGTTCGGGACAAAAATCTAATATTCATCAAAATTCGAATCTTACCCCGGCGTTGATCTGCCATTTCTTTTGGATCTCGGCCCCGAAGCTGCGTTCGATATCGCCGTAGAACTGACTGGTTTTACTGAGTTTGATATTAGTCCCAAGACCCAGCTCAAACCAGGTATCACCATAATCTTTGGAAGTCGCCAGAGTTTCTCCGTTAGCAGCCTGCATCGTGATATCCCGTTCACCGCCGAACTCGTGCAGCAGCGAACCCTTGATATAAAAATCACTCCTGCCGTCTTTGGCCTTTTGACCTGCTACCAAGCCTACCCGGCCGATGAAGCTGTTCATTCCGCCGGCATACACTTCCGTTCCGCGGTCAGTAGTATAGTGTGCGCTGCCTAAACGTCCTGCTGTAAACTGCACCTGCGGTTCGATAAACGTGCCCCGTTCCCGGTTCACCTTGATCGTTTTGCCATATTCCACGCTCAGGCTGTACGCATGAGCTTTATAATCTGCCTTATCCGCATATTCTCCATAGGATTTGATATCCGTACTAAACTGACCTATCCGTGCCACAACGTCAGTATAATTGCCCTTTTCTCCATACCATGTACCGTACAGGCTGCCTGACAGCAGCTTATCCTTACTGCTGCCACTGCTGTAGCCCGCCTTACCTGTTCCGCGGTCTATGGCAAAACCATAAGTGCTTTTTTCGTTATCGGCTTTATCGTAGCCCAGCTGGAACAGGTTATAGTTGCCATCAAAACTGCCGCTGCCAAATTTTCCGCCTACGTAACGGGCCCACAAATCGTCACCATCCTGCTCATTCGTACGGTAACGCAAGTCGCCCAACCGTTTGCGCAGTGTATCATTGCTACTACGCCACAAAGCATAGCTGTTATCGGCACCATCCAGCAGTACTTCCGTATCGTCATTGACAGTTTTTTCTATTTTAGTCAGATACCATTGCTCTTCAGTGCCGACAGCATTACCCGCAGCATCAAACGCCTCAGTCCCTTTTTTTATTGTTGGCGTTACATCCCACAAACCGCCGTTATTCAACTCTTTGCCTGTGAAAACAGCATTTTTACTGTCATCAGTGATCAATAGCAGGTTTTTTATACCCGTTACCTGTATGTTATTGGCAAGGCTGACATCTTTAACGCTGACGTAAGTAGTGCCTGCATCAGCATTTTTGATATGTACTTTATCGCCATTGACCTCGCTTGCTAGATCAGTATCTAAAATAAAACTGCCGCCGGTGCCCTTATAATCCCGTACTTCCAACTTATCTGCCCCAGCCCGCATATCGACCACAGCATTATTTTTATTTTCCAAGGTGGTTGCTTCACTGTCGGCAGTCATAAACCACTGCGAAGAATTATCAAAACTCAGATCAGTAGTCCTGTTTTTATCATTGCTGACCCCCAAGCTGGCTCCACGTAAGAATGACTGCCCATTTTTCATGCTGATATCAATAAGCGAACCATTAACCGCATCCGTAGTTAAATGCTTCACATCACCCGTCAGCTGTATGGTTTTCCCGGCCGCTGGATCAATAGTAACGCTGGCTGTAGTTCCTCCTGTAACCGGTACTGGCGCATCCCTATAACAATCAGTCACGCCAACGGCCAGACCTTTGTTTGTCTGTACAATGACATCACCGCTATACTCAGCAGCTTCTCCGGCTACCGTTGCAACAGTTCTGATCCCAATACCGCCTTCACTGGCTATAACGACACTTACATCTCCGGCTGCCGTTATTTTGCCGCTGAGCCCTACAGTACCATTCTGTCCCGCGGCATCTACCGCATTGCCAAGCAGGCTGACATTAGTCTGCGAACCAGATTCGAAAACAGTTTTTGCCGTACTTAAAACACCTAAAACTCCATATTCAGCATCCTTATTTGCCGTACCTGTTTGCATTCCGGTCGCGTCAATAGCAATATTCACAACAGAACCAGCCGCATGTTTGCTCTCTCTAGCGGTGCTATAATTCCAGACCCCCTGGATCAGTTTCGAACGATTTACACCACCCGCAGGCTTGGCATTGATCATAATATTTGTTTCTGAACCATTTCCTGTTTCCAGGCTGCCCATAGAACCGGTTATCCTGTCCCCCATAATAACAGCCCGTCCCTGCGCCGCTGCTCCTTCCGTTTGGTCCAAAGTGATCAGCAGGTCATTCTTCCGTCCCTCCAAAAGCGTATTGCCTGTAAAGCCGACAACATACGTTGTATAAAATACCCTCGGCCCTATCAAAACCATTTTGACGTTATCTTTAGCATCAGTCATCCCGTCATCCATATCAGAAATAATACCGTTGACATTTAAAGACTTGCTGCCGTCAATGAAGACGTTCAATTCCTTGCCTACAGTAAGCTTGCCCTTGGCATAAGCACCTACGGAACTCTCAGAATTCGTAACAATATCAATATTCAAAGCACCCTTGACAAGTAGATCAGGAGCAGACGCAGTATCTGTCACATACAGTCCTGTGTTTCCATTCTGTAATTTTATATTGATATTGTCCGCAGTCAAATCACTCTTGCTTTTGATGCCTGTCAGCGCATAGCCACTTTTCAGTTCAAGCTCAATATTGACATCTTTAAAATCCAACCCGGTCGTTCCGGTATTCTTGATACCGTACATACTGCCGCTTTCGCTGACAGCCTGAATATCGATATTATCAGCTGCAAATTTTCCTGAATTATTTATACCGATAAAATTGCCCTGCATCGTACCGGTTATTTTGAGATCTTTAGCAGAAAAATCCCCGCCGTAATTTTCAATGCCAGTATTATAGATGCCTGTTGCATTGTAGGTATCATCCTTGCCTTGGCTGTTGCCGCCCAAATTTATTTCTGTATTCTGCGCTGTAATATTGATCTTAGAAGTTTGGGAACCGTAAATACCGTAATTAACAGTATAGTCATTTGGATCACTGTGTATCGCGTTATTCGTGATCGATAACAGCTCGCCGCCAATGTTTATGGTGGCATAATTACCGGTACGAACGGCATAAACATCCTTATCTGTTGCTGCTGTCGGATCGTCAAGGTCAACAGTAAGATTTTTATCAAAGGACAGTTCGATCCTAAAACCGTTTCCACCAGTGGAACCTGCGGAAACAGCCGAAGCCGCTTTATAACTAAACTGACTCTCAACAAATTTATCTATTGATACCGCGTCTTGATACGAATAATATTTATCTTTATCACCGGTATATTCTTCTTTGGAAATAGCATCGCCGGCCAAAACACTGTTCTGCTGCAGCGCTGCCAGCATCAAACTTAATACAACCGCCCGTTCCAACTTCTGTTTTCTCATTTTTCTCTTTCCTTCCATATTTTCCCAACAAATTTTGTATTTGCTGATTGAAATTTATGCAGTACAAGTTATCATTCCTTTTGCAAATATTTTATATCTATTTACAATATTTTTAATATATTACCATAATCATTATCTGAGCGCAAGATTTTTTGCAAAAATGAAAACTTGCACAACTTCCTTCTGTCCTAAAAAATTTACAGGCAGTATCTTCTGCTTACAACGTTAGTATTGAGTTACTCTTTTGTTAACACTTCTTGGTTTTACTTAAAAACAACCTGCGAGAGAAGTAAAAACCTAAATGCTTTTAAAAGACTCTGCTAACGTCATTGAATAGTAATACTGTCTCATAACTGTCTCTTATACACATCTGACGCTGCCGA
>ERZ1027001.811-NODE-811-length-18347-cov-6.147988_pt1 | contig 18347 bp, 15 predicted proteins | sample MGYA00519452_ERZ1027001 | MGnify/ENA primary metagenome ERZ1027001 (study PRJEB26926, sample SAMN06164867) | human gut metagenome | biome: ENVO:00009003; feature: ENVO:2100002; material: ENVO:00002003 | host: Homo sapiens | place: USA | collected 2012 ...
CGTGGGCTCGGAGATGTGTATAAGAGACAGAATCTATTTCTCTCAATACTAACGTACTAAGCATAATATAAAGCCAGGTATTATTGCTGAATTATGTAAGCAGTAGTACACGAAACAAAATTTTAAAATATTTTTAAACTGCCCTTGATATAACAGGAGCAGTTTTCTTTTGCCTCAAAGCAGGGAAGTGATTACAAAACAGCGTTTTAATAAGTGGTGCAGATAGCTTTCCTTTTTAGTCTGTCCGGAAAAAGAAAAACTCACTGCTTATGCAGTGAGTAAGTAGTGTACTGAATTTTGCTGTTCAGGTAAATCATGCAGGGCAAGGTGCTTAATGTCCGTTGTGACTATGGCTACCGCAGCCGTGTTCGCCGCAGGTGTGGCCTGCGCCGCCGTGTTCCTGTTCGTGGTGGTCGCATTTTACTGCCGGGTCATAGTCCAGTTTATTATTGAGCAAAGCATTTACTGCATCATCGGCCTTGCCGGTAACGCCTCCATAAAGCTTGATGCCTGCTTGTGACAATGCCAGTTGAGCGCCGCCGCCGATACCGCCGCAGATCAGAGTATCGACGCTGTGTTCGTGCAGAAATTGTGCCAGCGCGCCATGGCCGCTGCCGTTGGTGCTGACGATTTCTGTTTTGACGATGTCAGTGTTTTCAATGTCGTAAATTTTAAAGAATTCGGTGTGTCCGAAGTGTTGAAAGATGTCGCCGTCCTGATAAGTAACTGCGATTTTCATTGTTATACCGCTCCTTTACTGTGATTGTTATGAGTTTGCGACATATGCCGTAAACATTTTTAGCATAGCACTGTTCGCAGCCTGTGTCAATAAAGTCGGGGATGACATAGTACCTGTTAAAATAAAAAGGCTCGCCGCCGTTGCAGACGCGAGCAGAAGAAGCTTGACTGTGAGAGATATTTTGATCTGTTTGTGCCTTAGGTCGCTCATCATCGATATGTCAGTGCAGTGGCTGGCGTTTACGCTGGTGCCGTATAAAATATTTTGCCAGTCGGTAGGCGACGGTACGGTATTGTGTGGTCAGATAGACGCCGCCGAGGATAAGTACGCCGCCAATAGCCTGAGAGATGAGAAGTTGTTCGTCAAGAAACAGCACCCCGCAGATGATGCCGACCAGCGGCATGATATTCATAAATACGGCTGCCTGACTGGGTCCGACGATGCCTGTGCCTTTGTTCCAGAAGATCATGGCGATCAGCCCGCCGGCAAAAATGACGAACAGATATGAGCCAAGAGCCAGCGGTGAAAGCAACGAGGGCAGTTCGAAATGGCCAAGATAAGCAGCACCAGCTGCCGTGGTAAGCGAACCTAACAGACCCGACCAGGCGACGATGGCAAAGGGGGAAACATCGTCGATGATGCGCACGACGATTATAGAATACAGTGCCCAGGCGACCTGACTGGTAAAAAAGAGTACGTCGCCGATATTAAAGCTCAGCGTCAATATGGCCGCAAGCGAACCGTTGCTGATCAGGTACAGCGCGCCGCACAGGCTGCTGCAGATGCCGAGCCATTGCAGGCGGTGCAGACGTTCATGGATCAGCACAAAGCTGAGCAGAGCCGTCACGATGGGCGTAAGTGTGGCGATAATGGTAAAGTTGGTGACTGTCGAATATTGCAGCCCGGTAAATTGGGTAACGTTATTGATGCAGACGCCGAGGATGCCCATGGTAAATAAGGCCGGCCAGGTCCTGCGTGGCGGCAGCAGCTTTTCGCCGCGCCAGGCAAGCATGGCAAACAGCGTCAGGGCTACGATAGTGTAGCGAATGCTGACCATAGGTATGGGCGACATTTCCCTGACGACGAATTTGGCGAACATAGGTTGAATGCCCCAGATGACGCAAGTACAGATCAAAAGTGCCGAGGCGGTAAGCTTGTTCGGTTGCATGGCAGTGCTGACAGACCTTTCGATGATGATTTATAAAGTGCCGGGCATCTGCCCGTAACTTAAAAGCTTAACAGTCGTTCAATGATTTCTGCCGCCGGCGTTTGACCAGATATCTGGCCAGTTTATAGGCCAGCAGGCGGTAATGAGTAGTCAGATACACACCGGCGATGATAAGAGCGCCGCCAACTGCTTCGGAAGTATAGAAGCTTTCGTCGAGAAAGGCGATGCCGCAGATGATGCCTACTAACGGCATCAGATTCATAAACACGGCGGCCTGACTGGGGCCGATAACGCGGATGCCTTTGTTCCAGAACAGCATACCGACCAGGCTGCCGATAAAAATAACGTAAAAATAGGACCCCCAGGCCAAAGCGGAAAGGTCATAAGGCAGTACAAACTGTCCTGTCAGGATACTGTAAGCAGCCGTAGTCAGAGAGCCAAGCAGCCCGGCCCAGGCTACAGCGCTGTAGGCGGATACATATTTACTGACCTGCGCGACAAGAATGGTATAAAAAGCCCAGGCAACCATACTGACGCAGAACAGGATATCACCGAAATTAAAGTTCAGGTTGATAATCGTTGAAATCGAACCTTTGCTGATCAGGTAAACGGCGCCGATGATACTGGCTGAGATACCGAGCCATTGCAGCTTGTGCAGCCGTTCATGCAGCAGCACCAGACTTAAGAGTGCGGTCACGGCAGGCGTCAGCGAGGCAATAATAGTAAGGTTGGCTACGGTCGAGTATTGCAGGCCTGTGAATTGCGCAACATTGTTGCCGCCAACGCTGAGGACGCCCATCAAAAACAGCGGCAGCCAGGCCTTGCGTGGTGGCAGCAGTTTTTCGCCGCTGTAAGCCAGCGCTGCCAGCAGCACTACGCCTACTGTAAAATAACGGATACTGACCAGAGGGATCGGGTCGAACTCGCGGACGACAAAAGTGACGAACATCGGCTGTGCGCCCCAAATGATGCAGGCGGATAAAACCATCAGTGTTGCTGCGGAAATATTTTTGGGCATAAGAACGCCTTCTTCGCTGTTTATTTTACCAGCTGCGGTGTAAAACCCTGCGTGTCACAGCTGACAAGCTTATAGGTGATGCCGTTGCGGATACCTTCAAAAACCATGCTTGCATCGCTGCCGTGGATATGGCCGAAAACGCAGTGCCTGACGCCGTAACGCTCCAGCAGTTCGGCAAAAACAGATTCATTTGCAGCGTCATAAAGAGGCGGATAATGCAGTGCGGCTATGATATCGCTGTAGCCGGCTTGTCTGGCAGCTTCCAGTGAAGCCTCCAGGCGCAGTCCTTCACGGCGGTAGATAGCGGCATCGTCCGCGTTAAAATTGTCGGATGAAGGCAGGAGCCAGCCACGACTGCCGCAGATGGCAGTCGTGCCGCAGGTAAAAAAGTTGTTTTGCAGAAAGCTGAAATTATTTTCTGTCGCAGTCTGCATCTTTTTTAAAGATGCCCACCAGTAGTCATGGTTGCCGCGCAGAATGATTTTGCGCCCGGGCAGGGCGGAGATCCAGTTCAGGTCGGTCAGCGCGTCTTGCAGATCCATGGCCCATGAGGTGTCGCCGCAGATGATGACGGTATCGTCGCTGCGGATAAGTTGATGCCAGTTGGCTGCAACCTTGGCGGCGTGGTCTGTCCAGTGTTTCCCGAAGATTTCCATAGGCTTGGACGGAGGCTTTCCGGAAAGGTGCAGGTCGCCGATAGCGTAAATTTTCATGAATTATGCTCCATTTTTGCTGCTTAATGTTAACTTAATGTTAGCTTATTTTAAGAAGGAATGCAAGGAATTGCTGACAGGGTTGACCTCGGCGCGAGAATAAATGCCTGTGTTACTACCAAAGTCTGATTAATCCGTTTAATATAGATATGAAGGCTGAATTAGGATGCGAGAATCTTTTTCCTTTCTATCTCTGGTTGCTGTTGCCGCTTTCAGCATTTTTATACAATGAAAGTATCAAAACGCAGGGGAGGGGCAACTATGACAAAGCAGCAGGATTTCAGTATGTGGTCAGTGAATTTTATTTTGTTTTGCCTGGCTAATTTTTTGTATTACGGAGCTTTTTATTTGTATATTCCGGTATTGCCGCAGTATGTGGAGATGTTGGGCGGTACACCTGCCGATATCGGGCTGGTTGGTGGCGCTTTCGGGCTGTCGTCCTTTATTATACGGCCGTATTTGGGTAAACTGGCCAACGAATGGGGTCGTAAGCGTATGATGCTTCTGGGTACGATTTCTTTTGCACTGTTGTTTCTGCTGTTCGGCAGAGTTACCGGCGTGGTGCCGCTGGTCGTACTCAGGCTTGCGCATGGTGTTTGTCTGGCGATGTATCTGGCGGCATCGGCTGCCTATATAGCCGATTATGCGCCGGTAGACAGGCGTGGCGAGGTGCTGGGGATTTATCAGACCTGCAGTGTGGTTTCTATGGCTGTTTTTCCAGCAGTAGGCATTTGGATCCTTCAGCATACACAAAGTTATCCTTTTTTGTTCAACGTGACTTTTGTTACGGCATTAGTATGTTTTTTCGTGTTACTGCCGCTCAAGGAAACGAATCCTGTTTATGACCAGGAACAAAAACTGGATCTGCTGCCGATTTTCAGGCGGCGGGTAATTTTTATGTCTTCGCTGTGCCTTTTGGGTGCATCACTGGTCTATGGCGCGATTCTTACTTTTTTACCGATTTATGCGCAGCAGCGGAATATAAGTGATTATGGTATTTTTTTCGTAGTCTATGCTTTGGCGACGATGGGCAGCAGGGTCTTTGCCGGTAAGCTGTCCGATCATGTCGACAGGCGTCTGGTGATTTTGCCGTTTTCACTTTTGGTTGCACTGGCGGCTATGTGTTTCTTTATTATGGATAACGTTTGGACGCTTGGGCTGATCGCAATATTATTCGGACTGGGATATGGAGCTTTAGTGCCGGCGCTTACTGCACTGGTCGTTGATGTTACCCGGCCGGAAGAACGTGGACCAGCACTGGGTTTTTTTACTGCTTTTATTGAAGTCGGCATCGTCGTCGGCGCTATGGGTCTGGGGTTTATTACCGAGATATTGGGCTATGCCAATATGTTTGCATTGTCAGGTATCATCGTACTGGTGATCACACTGGCATTTTGGCTGTTGGTGCAGCAGCGTCATACTATTAAGCTTGAGGGAGAGTAAGCAGGCTCCAGATGAGCGAAGAGCATTAAAAGCCGCCTGTAGTGCGTACTAGGCAGATGGGGAAGAAAAGACTTGAAACTCCGCGGATTTGTGATATAATGGTTAAAGTATTTGCAGAATGAACAAATTCGGTGAAGCGGAGTAGTAACCACAGATCCCTGTTGCAGAAAGTTGACGGCAGCTGCGAGTCAATACGGGAGCAAGGTGAACTCGCCGCGGAGGAGCCGCGTCAAAAGCGCGGACGCATAACCGGCGTTACAGGTTTTGAGTGGCCGAGATTTTTTTTCGGCAATCAGGGTGGTACCGCGAAAGCTATTTCGTCCCTGGCCTAACAGCCGGGGACTTTTTTATTTGCCGCGCTGCGGTGGTAAGCAAATTTTAGGAGGTTATGAGAAGAATGATCGAAGAAAAGTATACTCCCCATGCCATAGAAAGCAAATGGCAGAAATATTGGGAAGATAACAAGGCATTTAAAACTGATATTGATGCAGGCAAACCCAAGTCTTATGTGCTGGAAATGTTCCCGTATCCTTCGGGCAACCTGCATATGGGGCACGTACGCAATTATTCCATCGGCGACGTAGTTGCCCGCTTCCGCAGTATGAACGGTTTTAACGTGCTGCATCCGATGGGCTGGGATTCTTTTGGTATGCCGGCTGAGAATGCCGCGATCAAACATGGTATCCACCCTGCTAAATGGACGATGGAAAATATCGCCAACATGACCCGTCAGCAGAAGGAACTGGGACTGTCCTATGATTGGGACCGCGAAGTTGCCACCTGTAAGGAAGATTACTATAAATGGACCCAGTGGTTCTTTGAGCTGTTTTATAAGCGCGGTTTGGCCGTCAAGAAAAAATCTGCTGTCAACTGGTGTGGTGAATGCAACACTGTTTTGGCTAATGAGCAGGTTATCGACGGACGCTGCTGGCGCTGTGACCATGAGGTCGTCAAAAAAGATCTGGAACAATGGTTCTTCAAAATTACCGATTATGCGGAAGAACTTTTGGATGATTTGAAACTTTTGAACGGCTGGCCGGAACGCGTTAAGACGATGCAGAAAAACTGGATCGGGCGCAGTGAAGGTCTGGAATTCAGCTTTGACGTGCCCTGCATCAATGCTAAGCTACCTGTTTACACTACCCGTCCGGATACGGCATTTGGCGTTACCTTCGTGGTCCTGGCTGCCGAGCATCCAATGGTAGAGCAGTTGTGCCGGGATAATCCGAAGGCAGACGAGATCAGGGCTTTCTGCGCCCGTGTGCGCAACCAGTCCGATATTGAACGTACTTCCAGCGAGTCGGAAAAAGAAGGTATCTTTACCGGGAAATATGCTGTCAATCCTTTCAATGGCCGCCAGGTAGAGATCTGGGTCACCAACTATGTCCTGTACGATTATGGCACCGGAGCTGTTATGGGTGTACCTACAGGTGATCAGCGCGACTGGATGTTTGCCGATAAATACGGTCTGGATAAGATCGTTGTCGTTACTCCTAAAGACCAGGAATTAAAAGTTGAAGATATGACTGCCGCCTATGAAGAAAAAGAGGGCGTGCTGGTAAATTCCGGCAAGTTCAGCGGCATGGAGATGCATGCTGCAATCAAAGCTATTATGGATTATGCGGAAGAACAAGGCTTTGGTTCCCGTCATGTCAACTACCGTCTGCGCGACTGGCTCATCAGCCGTCAGCGTTATTGGGGGGCTCCGATCCCGATTATTTACTGTCCTGACTGCGGCGAAGTTCTTGTGCCGGAAGCAGAGCTGCCGGTACGTTTACCGGAAGACGTCAAGTTTGATGCGGGCAGCGTTTCACCGCTGGCAACCAGTGAAAGCTTTGTTAACTGCACCTGCCCCAAATGCGGTAAGCCGGCCCGCCGCGAGACTGATACTATGGACACTTTCCTGTGTTCTTCCTGGTATTATCTGCGTTATACCGATCCGAAAAACGATGATGCTCCATTCAGCAAAGAAGCTGTTGATTACTGGGCTCCGGTCGATCAGTACATCGGCGGTATCGAGCATGCGATCCTGCATTTGCTGTATTCACGTTTCTTTATGAAGGTGTTGCGTGACGCAGGCCTTGTAAAATACGACGAACCATTTACCAACCTGCTGACTCAGGGCATGGTAATTAAAGACGGTGCGAAAATGAGTAAATCTTTAGGTAATGTCGTTTCTCCGGAAGAGATCATTTCCAAATACGGCGCCGATACGGCTCGTCTGTTTATTATGTTTGCCGCTCCGCCTGAAAGAGAGTTGGAGTGGAGCGATCAGGGCGTGGAGGGCTCCTTCCGCTTTATCAACCGTGTCTGGCGTATCGTCAGCCACTTCCAGGGCGAGCTGTCCCAAAAGGTCGCCAGCTATGATACTTCAAAACTGGATGAGGCTGATAAAGAGCTGCGCCGCGTGCTGCATAATACGATCAAAAAGGTTACCGACGATATCGAGCAGCGGTTTAATTTCAATACCGCGATCAGTGCGATGATGGAACTGGTCAATGCTTTATATGTTTATAAGGAAGCTCAGAAAAATTACAATGCCGGTCTGGTTTATGAAACCGTTTCCGCTTTGCTGCGTTTGCTCGCTCCTTTCGTACCGCACGTAACCGAAGAATTGTGGCATGGCGTCATCGACGCTGACAGCAGCGTGCATGCACAAAGCTGGCCTAAAGCCGAGGCAGAGGCCATGAAGGTCGACAATGTCGAGATCGTGCTGCAAGTCAACGGCAAGGTCAAAGGACGTCTGGTTGTACCTGCGGAAGCCGGCAGGGAAGAACTGGAAAAACTGGCTTTGGCGGATGAACATATCGCCGCTATGGTCGATGTCGGCAAGATCGTGAAGATCGTCTGCGTACCGGGACGTTTGGTCAATATTGTTGTCAGACCTTAAGCCGCAGAAGAAAATTAAATAGCTGGATCAGTAAGATCAAATCATAAAGACGCTATGGCAGAGTTCCTAAGGTATAACGAATTTATTGTTGACCTCGGGTGCTCTGCTTTTTTACGTTTTGAAGGGGCTGGATAGCGATGATGGAACGAGGGCTGAGAGGAAAAGTAGCAGCTTTGGGGGCTGCCGTAGTTTTATGTGCCGGCGGCAGTCTGCTGGGAAGCAGCCCGCAGGATACTGCTGCTGTTGTGCCTGTACCGGCAGCTGGTACCAGTGCGGTACAGACTCAGGGAGTCAAGGTATATGTAAGCGGTGCGGTAGCAAAGCCGGGATTATATGAAGTCACCGCAGGCAGCAGGGCTACTGCGGCTATCGCCGCTGCCGGAGGGATGACGCTGGAAGCTAATCCCGATAAAGTTAATCTGGCAAAGCTGCTGAAAGATGGTATGCAGGTAAATGTGCCGCGGTTAAGTGCCAGGCAATTGCGTGAGCAGGCTGTGCCGGTAAATGCAGGTGCAGCTGCTGAGGCAGCAGGCGCAAATACTTTGGTCTCGGTAAAGACTGCTGCTGAGAGCGGCAGGGGCACAGCAAAAGCCGGTGGCAAGGTGCGTTTGAATACGGCGACGGCTGCCGAATTGACAGCGTTGCCTGGGGTCGGTGATATTACCGCGCAGCGTATAGTTGAGTATCGGTCTGTGCATGGGTTTGCCAGTATCGAGGATGTTATGAAGGTCAAAGGGATCGGTAAGGCCAAGTTTAGCAAAATGCAGCCTTATCTGGAGCTGTGATGCAGCGTCAGCTGGAACAGATCATTGTCGCCGCCACACTGGCATTTCTGCTTGGCTGCCACGCAGGGCTCAGTAAGCTGTTGCCGTTGATACCAGCATTGATACTGGCGGCATTTTTTCTGCTGCTGCTTGCCTGGGGCTGCCGCCAAAAGGCTGGAGTAAAGTTGTTGGCCGCGGCAGGTATTGGTTTGTGTTTTTGTTGTGGCGCTGCCAGCGGCAGCGGGGCCATGCGTCAGCCGCAGCTGCCTTTGCAGACTTTTACCGGTCAGGAAGTACGGCTTTTCGGCAGAGTGGAAGCTGGCAGTGTCAAAGTAACGCCGCAGGGAACCAGTCTGGTACTTGCCTGTCATACGCTGCAGCAAGCGGTGCAGACAAACAGTGCGGAACTTGGCAGCTCTTTACCCGATACAGCAATCGCAGTATCGGGTAAAGTACGTGTGCTCGTCCAAGGGCAGGATCTTAGCGAGAAAATAACCAGTGGCGTTATTGTACAGGGAACGCTTAAACCATTGACTGATTTTGCCAATCCGGGTGGTTGGGATGGCGGGCTGTGGAGCGAATTGCAGGATTTACAAGGGCGAATGTCTATAAAAGGCAGTGAGCTGTATTTGTCCGGGGACGGACAAAGTATCAGGCAGTATATCGGCGGACTGGCTGCAGGGCTGCGTTCAAATCTGCAGCATACTGTACCGGGACAGGCCGGGGCTGTTTTAGCCGGTATGACTTTAGGTGGTTACGACGGTATCAGCGCGCAGACGCGGGAAGATTTTGCTGCTGTGGGATTGGCGCATCTGCTGGCTGTATCTGGTACGCATATAGCAGTGGTGACAGGCTTTCTGCTTGTACTGCTGCGGCGCCGTAACCACTGTACTATGGCGCTGCTGGCAGGAATTTTATTTTTTTATGCGGCTTTGTGCGGGTTCAAACCGCCTGTACTGAGGGCTTTGCTTATGTCGCTGGCACTATTTGGAGCCGGCGTTAGCGGCAGGCTGCCGCAGCGCAGTAATATTTTCTGTGCTGTGGTCATATTGTTGCTCTGCTATGAACCGCGCTGGCTTTGGGACGCAGGTTTTCAGTTATCATTTACCACAACAGCGGGGCTGCTGTATTTCTACCCGGTACTGAGCGGCCTGTGTACCCGTTACTTACCTGTGGGGATTGCCGAGATCCTGGCAGTATCTTTAACAGCACAGCTGGCGGCTTTGCCGTTTTTGATCCATTATTTTCATCAGCTTTCACTGAGTGGGCTGGCAGCTAATCTGCTTCTAGTACCGCTGCTGGAACTGGCACTACTGCTGACACTGGCGGGATATGCCCTCCTGCCGGTATTTGGGTTGGGAAAGCTGCTGTTTTTACTGGCAGGGCTTTTACTGCACCCCTTGCTGAATATCATTCACTGGCTGGCATCCGGCGGCTGGGCAACTGTCACTGTTGGCAGCTGGCCTCTTTTATGCGGCGCTGTCTATTATTTACTGTTATTGCTGCTTTTCGGCAGCAGCGACTGGGATGATTTCACTGCTTGCGAAAGACGGTTGCTGATCGGTTTATGCTGCTGTATGCTGGTGGGGATCGGGCTTTATGATAAATTCAGGCCGCAGCCTCTGACCGTACATTTTATCGACGTGGGACAGGGGGATGCGGCACTGGTCGTAACACCGCAGTGTCAGACGCTGCTGATTGATACCGGTGGTCTGCGTGGTGACTATGATACGGGCAGCCGTATCGTTCTGCCCTATCTGCGTTACCTGGGGATTCGCAGTCTGGATATGCTGCTTTTAAGCCACGGACACCACGACCATGCAGGAGGAGCGGCCGCAGTAGCTAAAAATATACCTATACGCAGGCTCATTCTGCCTCAGGAACAGCCTTCAGCAGATATACAGGCACTGCTGAAGAATACCAAAGCGCAGCTTATATATGCCGAGAGCGGCACAAATTATTCCCTGGGCAATACTGCAATACAGATCATCAGCGCGCCTGTCGGCAGCGCTGACAGCGATGCAAATGAAAGCTCGCTGATCGTGAGGGTTGTATCTGCTGACGGCAGCATTGTTTTTACAGGTGATGCAACAGAAACGGAGGAACTGCTGGCATCGGGGCAGATTCAGCCCGGTCAGGTATTGAAGGTCAGTCACCATGGCAGTAATGCTTCTTCTTCAATGCCTTTTTTAGCGGCAGTCAGTCCGCAGCTGGCGGTTATCTCGGTCGGTGCCGGCAACAGCTACGGCCATCCTGGCAGTGAAACGCTGCAGCGTCTGGCAGCCTGTGGGGCTCAGGTGCGGCGTACAGATCAGGACGGAGCGCTTAAAATCACTTTTGACGGCAGCCAGGTAAAATGTTATAGTTATCGGTATCAGAAGGAATTTTTTTAGTGGCTTGAAGGAGTACAAACATGGAAATCACTGCAGAAAAAATTATGCAGCAATTAAGTGCTGGAACACAGGTAGCTGGTGTAATCGCAGTGTTCGGCGAAGAAGGCTATTATAAAGATAAAATAGCTGCCGCTTTGCCGCGGGCTGTCTTTGGCGGTGCAGCGCCGGAAGACAGGGAAATAACCGTTTTTGAGCGTGATACGGATATAAAGGAAGTATCTGCTGCTGTCAATACCTACCCTTTTTTCTCCGGCCGCAGTCTGGTTATCATTAAAGATGAAAAGCTGTGGGGAGGTAAGGATGGCGGCGAAAAACGCAAACAGCAGCAGGAAGAGCTGGCAGAGCTGCTGGCTGATGTGCCGGAACATTGTCAGGTACTGCTGCTAGGCGAAAAAATCGATAAACGCGGCAAGCTTTATAAAAGTCTGCTTAAAACTGCGGCGCTGGTGGAATGCAAGTCCCTTAAATCCTATCAGCTGAAGCCCTGGCTGGATGAACAGGCTGCGCTGCGCGGCTGCCGTTTTGATTATGAAGCGTCGCAGACGATCATGGAATATCTGTCGGTAACTGACAATGCACCGCTGCTGCTGCTGGAACAGGAAATCGAAAAACTGTCGGTTTACGCCGGTGAACGCAAGATCTGGACTAAAAATGATATAGAGCAGACTTTCGCTGCGTTGCCTGAAGTTTCGCGCTTTGCGCTGCTGAACGCCATTGCCGAAAAGAAGCTGGGGCAGACTTTGGAGCTTTTGGGTGAAGAACGTAAGCACGGTAATACTGTGCTGGCGCTATGCGGCCTGGTTTCGTTCCAATTGCGACGTCTTGGACGTGTCAAAGAACTTCTGGAAGGAAGGGCCTCGCAGGCCGAGATCGCTTCAGAGTTAAAAGCCGCGCCTTTTGCTGTAAAAAAAATGGCGGAGCAGAGCCGCCGCTTTGGCTTGGGTGAACTGGAACGGGCACTTTTGGAACTATCACAGCTCAATATCGAAATCCGCTATGGCGGCCGGCAGTTTGAAAAGCTGGAAGAGATATTGATCCGGCTTTTGAGCAAGTGATATTTGGTGTTTGGTTAAAAAAGTGCTTAAAGTTTGTTTTAAACACTGGACAAGCCTGACTGTTGTTTGTTATAATGATGGCGATAGATCAATGGGGATCTTTCTATTTTATTGCTTAAAAATAGGAAGGTCCTTTTTATATTTGTATTTCAGCTTCAGCATTGGGAAAGGAGCGCGGCACAGTGCCGCAAGTGATTACTATGATGAACAAAGAAATGTTGTATTACATTAACCCCGAACAGCAAACCCCGGAGGAACTGAAGGCTTTGCTGGAAATGCACCCGGAAATCAAATTTGTTTCTTTTATGGGTGTGGACTTTGCCGGTAACGATACCGACGAAAAAGTGCCCATCAATTTATTTATCGAAGATATCAACAGCTTCCTGGAAGGCATGGCTGCTCAGACTGACGGTTCTTCCGTTGTTTTGCCGGGCATTGCTACTTTAAATAACGCCCGCGTCGATATGAAGGTCGACAAAAGTGTCAACTGGTATATTGATTATAATTACGAGCATTTTGATGCTCAGACAGGTAAAATGGTCGGAACCCTGCGTATACCCTGTTTCCTGATCCACAACGAAATCTTTGTTGATTCCCGTTCGATCCTGCAAAACAGCCTGGATTATGTAGAAGCGCAAATGCTGGAAATGTTCAAAAAATATCCGCAGATAGCAGGTCTGGAACATGTTGACCTGTCTCAGATCGAAAAGCTGGTCTTTACCTGTGCTACCGAGCTGGAATTCTGGGTCAAATCTCCGCGTGAAGACGCACCGATCGAAGCCCTTTCTTCTTCGCAGATGATGCAGGAGCAATACTGGCAGCGTACCCGCGGTAACGTGCGTATCGCTTTAGAACAGACTATAGAAATGATGGAAGCTTATGGTCTGGAACCGGAAATGGGCCATAAAGAATGTGGCGGCGTACGTGGACAGATCGACGGCGCAGGTCATATGACGCATGTTATGGAACAGCTGGAAGTAGACTGGAAATTTAACGTCGGTCTGCAAACTGCTGATAACGAACTGCTGGCCCGCATTATCGTTAAAGAGGTTTTCCGGATGAACGGTCTGGAAGTTTCCTTCCAGGCTAAGCCGATCCCCGGCGTTGCTGGCAGCGGCGAACATACCCATGTCGGTATTGCCGCCAAACTTAAAAATGGTAAAATGGTCAATCTGTTTGCTCCCGGCGATATGAAAGCGGATTTTCTGTCCGCTATCGGTTACGGTTCAATGATGGGCCTTTTGAAGAACTATGAGGTCATCAATCCTTTTATTTCAGCTACGATCGATTCATTGAACCGCTTGAAGCCAGGTTTTGAAGCCCCTGTCTGTATCGTTACCTCTTTGGGTATCAGTCCGCAGGTTCCTTCCCGTAACCGTACGATTCTAGCAGGTTTGATCCGCGATATCGACAGTCCGATGGCGACCCGTATCGAAATGCGTTCGCCTAATCCTTATACTAATACCTATATTGCTATCGCTGCTTTCTATCTGGCAATGTGGGATGGCATCAAGGCTTGTGTGGAATCAGGCAAAAATTTGAAGGAACTGGAGGCCGAATTGTCCAAAAAGGCCGGCGTTGAAGGCTTCTATCTGGAAAAAGACCGCGAATACCGCAGCGAAGATGATGTTTTTGAAGACTTCAGCGAGGAAGAACGCAGCCGTCTGTTCGGTAAACCGCCTGCGACTGTGTGGGAAAATATGTGCGGCTTTAATAAATATCCCGAAAAGAAAGCTGCTCTTACCAGCGGCAATATCCTGCGCTCAGAATTTATCGATTCTTTTGCCAAAGGTGCCTTGGTTCGCTGGCAGACCGAGCTCTTAAACAGGATCATCCCCGAATTCCATGCTGAGATCGTGGCAATGAAATGTCTGCATGACACTGGCTTCTATAATAAATGTGACGATGAGCTGTGGGAGAAGATCGCAGCGCTGCGTGTTATGTTGGCTAAAGATTCTGTCGAGGCTCCGTGTATCTTTACTATGATCCGCGATGCTTTTAGCCGCGGCGATTTTGATGCCGCCTCCAAGTTAAAGCTGGAAATGGTAAAAACAATGGAGAAGCTGAGAAGCTGTTATCACGATTACAAGCAAAATATCATCGACTGATAAAGCATATACGTTTTGGATCCGCCGGAAAATATTATCGGCGGGTCCTATTATTTTTCACAAAATGTTTTCTTGACTGGAGCGCAGACCAGACCTATATAATTTAAACAAGGAAAAAGAAGAGGGCGCTGTTGTCGTCCTTTTCCGCAATGATATCAACATTTTTTACGGAACTGCTTTTTATGCGGCAGGTAATTACGGTCTTTTGGGAGCGGTATAGCTTGGCATAAAACAGTATGGTAGCGGGAGAGAGGGGAAAAAATGAGATGGAGTAAAGCTTTTTCAAAAACTGGCCTGCTGGCATTGATGCTTGCCGTGGTCGGGATCGGTATCTTTTTTTATGAACGTCAATATTGCGGCGCCGAACAGCCTGCGCGTTACGAGCCGCAGCAGCTGCGGCAGGTGATTACTGCCGACAGTAAAACCTCGCGGACTATTATGTGGCAGACGCATGCGCCGGAAAGCGATGCCTGGGTGGAATATAAGCTGCAGGGCGAAAATGAGCTTCACAGGGTGCGGGCGCAGGGCAAAGAATTTGCAACAGATTCAGGGACGGTTTATCAGCAAAGTGTGACGCTGACAGCTTTGGAGCCGGGAACTGTTTATGAATACAGGGCTGGCGGCGGCAAAGAATTTTCTGCCTGGCAAACGTTGAAAACAGATACCGGAGGCGCTTTTACGGCTTTGATCTTCGGCGATTCGCAAAGCCTTGATTATAATGTCTGGCGTAAGACTGCCGCTTATGCTTACAGTCACGATCCGGAAGCCGCCTTTTTCATCAATATGGGCGATCTTGTAGATAACGGCGAGCAATACAGCCAGTGGCGCAGTTGGTTCCGTGGAGCGTCCGGGCTGTTGCCGCAGATTCCGGTTGCTCCTATCAGTGGCAACCATGAAAATTATTCGCTGCAATGGAAACCTTACCGCGGCGATTTATATCTTAATTTGTTCGATCTGCCCCTGAATGGGCCGGAGGGTTTGCAGAAGCAGGCTTACAGCTATGATTACGGCGATGTGCATTTTTCTGTAATCGATACGCAGCAGGAGGAATTAAACGAGTGGCAGCCTGAACTGATCGCAAGTCAGGTGAGCTGGCTGGAGCGCGATCTGGCCGCCAGTGATAAGAAATGGAAAATCGTGTTGCTGCACCGTAATCTGTTCCGCTATCAAGACGGCAGACCCAATGAACTGGGCGCGGCACTTTTACCGGTTATTGACCGCGGCAATGTTGATGTAGTTTTTTCCGCTCATAATCATACCTATGGCCGTTCTGCTCCGTTTAAAAACGGTAATGTGGCATCACAGGGAACGATCTATATTTCTTCGGGCCGCAGTGGCGATAAAACCTGGTCCGGTTCGCGTGCCAAGCCGCAGGAGGTCGCTTTTGACGGAGTGCTTGACCAGCCTAATTATATGAAGCTGACTGTTAATGACGGCAAGCTGACAGTGACCAGCCTGAAGCAGGACGGCAAGCTGATCGATACGGTGACGCTGACGAAATGACAAGCTCCTGATTTTTTGATATAATAATATTATTAACAAATCAATGAATGGAGTGACATCATGGCTAAAGACAGTTCTTTTGACGTTGTATCGCAGGTCGATATGCAGGAAATGGACAATGCGGTCAATCAAACGAAAAAGGAGATCGCTCAGCGTTATGATTTCCGCGGCAGTGATGCCAGCATCGAATTAGAAGAAAAATGCATCAAATTGGCAGCTGAAGACGAATACAAGCTGAGCGCTATCATCGATATGCTGCGTGCCCGTATGGCTAAACGCGATATCCCGCTGCGCTGCCTGGAGCTGGGTAAGGTAGAGCCGGCCTCCAAAGGCACAGTTCGCCAGACGCTTACTATCCTGCAGGGTATACCGAAGGAAAAAGCTAAAGCGATCGTAGCCGCGATCAAAGCGACGAAACTGAAAGTCAATGCTCAGATGCAGGACGATCAGGTACGGGTCAGCGGCGCCAAAAAAGACGATCTGCAGGCTGTTATCCAAACGCTGAAAGCCGGCGACTTCGGTGTTGATTTACAATTCATCAATATGCGCTAAGCTGGATTTTGATACTTCCTACGTAACGTGGGAAGTATTTTTTTATTTTATTGTTTTTGCCAGAGTTTGCCTATATAATAAATATAATCCATATTGCAAACTTGCAATAAATTTGGTGACAAGGAGCTGATTTGTTGAATTGGAGAAAGAGGTAAAGAGATTAAAGCTGCATGGTTTCAATAATCTGACGAAAAGCCTGAGCTTTAATATGTACGACATTTGCTACACTAAGACGGTAGCAGACAGGGAGGCTTACCTGCAGTATATCGACGAGCAGTATAATGCCGACCGTCTTACGGAAATTTTAACAAATGTTTCCAACATTATCGGAGCAAACATTCTGAACATCGCCAAGCAGGACTATGAGCCGCAGGGCGCTAGTGTCACTATCCTCATTGCCGAAGGCTGTTTGCACAGCGTTGGTGCTGAAGATAACAGTTCCGCTCCGGGCCCTTTACCGGAAACAGTTTTAGCCCATCTCGATAAAAGCCATATCACGGTGCATACCTATCCCGAATATAACCCTATCGGCGGTATCAGTACCTTTCGGGCCGACATCGACGTATCTACCTGCGGTGAGATCTCGCCGCTGAAAGCGCTTAATTATCTGATCCACAGTTTCGATACCGACATTATGACTATCGATTACCGTGTGCGTGGTTTTACGCGTGATATTACAGGACATAAACTGTTTATAGATCACAATATCACTTCAATTCAAGATTATATCCCTGAGCTGGTAAAGGAACATTACCAGATGATAGACGTGAACGTGTATCAGGAAAATATTTTCCATACCAAGTGTAAGCTCAAAGATTTCGACCTTGATAACTATCTGTTCGGGCTTAGCAAAGAACAGCTGCATCCAGGCGAAGTAAAACGGATTGAGGCCAAGCTGCGTCATGAAATGGACGAGATCTTCTACGGCAAAAATATGGACCGCATCAATCTTTAAGGAGGAGTAAGTATGCTGGATTTATGGTTTTCTGAATTTCACGCTCCCGACGCCAAACTTTCGATTTTGGTCAAAGAGCAATTATATAGCGAGCAGACTCCCTTTCAGAAAATAGACTTTTTTGATTCGGAAACTTTTGGTAAATTTTTCACTTTAGACGGGCTGATTATGATTACCGAAAAGGACGAATTTATTTATCATGAAATGATCAGTAATGTGCCGATGGCAGTTAATCCGGACATCAAAAAGGTCTTGATCATTGGCGGCGGTGACGGTGGTACTGCACGTGAGGTCTGCCGCTTTAAAACAGTAGAGCAGGTAGATATGGTCGAAATCGATGAACGTGTCGTACGTCTGTGCCAGAAATATTTTCCACAGACTGCTTGTGCGCTGGATAATGATCCGCGGATCAATCTGATTTTTGGCGACGGGTTAAAATTCGTACAAGACGCGCCTGAGGGTGCATATGATTTGATACTCGTCGATTCTACAGATCCGCTTGGACCTGGCGAAGGTCTTTTTACGACCGAGTTTTACCGCAATTGCTACCGGGCGCTGAATGATAAGGGTATCTTGATCAATCAGCACGAATCACCTTACTATAAAGAATATGCGTATGAAATGCGCCGGGCGCATAAAAAACTTGCTTCGGTATTTTCCATAGCAACAGTTTATCAATTTTATATGCCTACCTATTCTTCTGGACACTGGTTGTTCGGGTTTGCTTCGAAAGGTCTTGATCCAGTGAAAGATGCTGACTTTAAACGCTGGTCTGAATTTGGGCTGCAAAATCGTTATTATAATCCCGGGGTACATCTCGGTGCTTTTGCTCTGCCTAATTATGTACAGGAAGAACTTCAAAAAGAAGATTAATGATTCGTAACAAGGTATTCAGGTTTGTCTGCAAAAGCGGCAACACATTTATTGTGTTGCCGCTTTGTGATTTTATAACATAGATGGCTTTGTTTGAAAAATGTGTGATAAGATTATTTTTTTGTAATTTTATTTTAACAGTATTGCTGGATATATGCTGTCTCTTATACACA
>ERZ1027001.822-NODE-822-length-18144-cov-4.428990_pt1 | contig 18144 bp, 19 predicted proteins | sample MGYA00519452_ERZ1027001 | MGnify/ENA primary metagenome ERZ1027001 (study PRJEB26926, sample SAMN06164867) | human gut metagenome | biome: ENVO:00009003; feature: ENVO:2100002; material: ENVO:00002003 | host: Homo sapiens | place: USA | collected 2012 ...
CAGCGTCAGATGTGTATAAGAGACAGGTTGTGGGAAGCCAGTTCGTGCTCGCAGTTGAAGATGTCGAACAGCACGCCGTTGAGTTCGTTCGAGCTGCCCGAAGGGTAGTATTTGATGATGATATTCTTCAGCTCGCGCAGCTTGATATCAATCTGGTCGTGCTGGCGGCGGAAGATGTCGATCGAATAGGCCGTGTTCTTCTCGCCCGAGAGCAGCGACTCGACATACGGAAAAACGGTCTGCTCCTCGTAGGACATGTGGCGCTGCACTTCGGCGGCATACTCGTCGAAAAAGCGCATGATGGCGAACGAAACGTCGCTTAGGGCGCAGTCGACCGCCTCGATCAGTTTCCGCCGGATGGCCGGAAGCCGGAAGTCCAGGAAATAGCCGTGGGAGTTGTGCAGATAGTCGGTCAGCGAACGGACCGAGACCTCGCCGGCCAGCTCCGCGCCGTTGCCGAAGTTCATCAGCATGTTCACCACGGCGAGGAACGTCGCGGCGTCCACCCTGCTCTCGGCGCACACCTCGGCGATGGTCTTGTCGCCGAATCCCAGCGCAATGCCGAAACGGCTCATCACCTGCAACACGGCATAGCGGTCGCAGACCAGATCACACATCCGGTCGTCGCCCGCATATCCACCATTTTTATACATAGACAACGTGAATCCGGTGCATCGGATTGAATTTTTTTCGCCCGGATTTCAAACATGGAATGCACCGGATTCCCGTTACAGCGCCTACCGCGCCGGTTCCATATTGACAATCCTCCCCAATTCCCCTTTGCCAAGGGGGACTTATACCTGCCATCAGGTATTCATTTCGACGCCACAAAGATATGCGGACAAGCGCCGTGCCGCAATACCTAAAAAAGGGTATTTTCAGCGGCGTCCGATATCCACGTAGGTCGTCTGCAACATCGTGCGCCCCACGTCGAGCAGTTCGGGATTCGTCTCCGTCACGGCACGGCCGCCCGTCGCGTCCCACACCGCCTCGCCCGAGGCGTCGACCACGCCGAAACCGTCGTTGAAGGTGTAGTAGGCGAACTTGCGGGGGGGGGTCGGTGCGAAGATGTCCTTACTGTAATCGAAATCGTCGTGCGGAACGCCCAGTTGGGCGAGCAGCGTCGCGGCAATGTCGATCTGCGAGGCGTAGTCCTCCACCACACGCGGCCGGGCGACGGCCCCGCCCGTCCAGATCATCGGAATGCGGTGGCGCAGCGGTTCGTTGTAGGCCAGCGTCCGCGGGTAGGGATAGCCGTGGTCGGCGACCAGCACGACGAGCAGGTTTTCCCACGCGGGCGAAGCCTTCAGACGGTCGATCATCTTCCCCACGCAGTCGTCCGAAAAGGCCATTGCGTTCAGCACCCGGTCATCGAACTTCGCATAGGGGACGTCGAAGGGCGTATGGCTGCTCAACGTCAGCAGTCCCGCGAGAAACGGCTCGCGGGATTCGCTCAACGCGATCACGCGGTCGGCGAACCAGTCGCACATCAGCCGATCGTCGTAGCCCCAGTCCGAAGCCGGGGCGTCGAAGCGCAGGTCCTTCTGCCAGATCAGCTCCTGCCATCCCGTGGCGTACATGTAGGAGGCCTGGTTGGTGAAATTGAGGTCGCCGCCGTAGGCGAAACTCGTCTTATACCCCTCTCCCGCGAGCGAACGCGCCACCGAGGGCAGGTTGCGGCTCTTGGCCGGGAGTTTCATAATCGACATGCGCGTCTGCGCCGGGAATCCGCTCAAAATCGCCACCTCGCCGCGGTCGGTGCGGAACGAATTGGCGAAGAAATTCTCGAACCAGACGCCCTCGCGTTTCAGCCGTTGCATGTTGGGCATGACGGGTTCTCCGTCGACCTCGGCGTCCATCACCGTCCGGGCGAAGCTCTCCAGAATGACGATCACCACATTGGGCCGCAGCGTGTCGAGCACCCGCTCCGTGGGTCCCGCAGCCGGACCGTTGCCCCGCAGGGCGTCGAACTTCGCGGCCCGCGTCTCTTCGTCGAAGAAGGGGTATTCGCCGGCATAGTCGGCACGGTCGCCGAGACTGGACAGGAACGAGAAAACGGGGTTCGTGGCCGCATGGTTCAGAAACGGCACGGGGCTGAAATAGACCTTCGAAACATTGGCCACCGAGGCCCCCAGCCCGCCGCGGATCGCCAGGAAGTCGAATCCCGCGAGCACGACGACGACGAGACTTCCGGGCAGGGCCAGCCGCCAGCCGACGGGACGTCCGTCGAAAATGCGCAGGATGCGACAGTAGGCCCAGAGCATCAGCGCGGCATACGCGGCGGCCAGCAGCGTCTGCCGCACGCCGAGCCAGAAATCGACGCTCGCCATCGCCTCCTCGGGATCGGAGAGGTAGATCAGCACCGTCGCATCAATGCGGAACCCCCAATGCTCGTACAGCGCGACGTCGACGGCGAAGATCACGGCCGTCACCACGGCGATCAGCGCAAAATAGGCTGTCAGCACGCCCCGCCACACCCGTTCCGGGATACGCACCCACAGCGAGAGAAGCACGGCCAGGAGAGGCAGCGCGGTGACATAACCCGCGACGGTCATGTCGAGCGTCAGCCCGTGCCACAGCACCTCCATCCAGCCCCCGAAACCCGCCCCGGCCGCCTCTGCGGCATACCACGCCATAAAGACGGGTTTCTGCACGGCCATCGCGAGGACGGTCGCACAGAACACGGCAACGAGGAAAGCGAGTTTTCGGCGCATTACTTACTCCTATTTTTTGATTTCAGACAGGGTGGTTTCGGGCATCGCGCCGCACGGGACGGATGGGCAGTGCCGAAGTACGCCCCAATCGTCACGCGCAAGGGATGTGCGGAAATAGCCGCATAAAACCGAAAAACTATATTTTTTCGCCGTAGGCCAGATCTCCCGCATCTCCGATGCCGGGAACAATGTAGGAGCGCGAAGTCAGCTCCTCGTCGACGACAGCCGTCCAGATCGTGGTGGTCTGCCGCGGCATGTTCTTCATGGCATAGTCAAGCCCCTGCTCGCTGGCGACGACCGCGGCGACATGGGTATGGGCCGGCGTACCGCCCTTCTCGCACAAGGCGTTGTAGGTCAGCACGAGCGACGATCCGGTGGCCAGCATCGGGTCGACCAGCAGCAATGTCTTGCCTTCGAGGCTTCCGCACGAGATGTACTCGACCTTCACGGTGAACTTGCCGTCCTTGGTGCTCTTGCGATAGGCCGAGACGAAGGCGTTCTGGGCGTCGTCGAAGTAGTTGAGAAACCCCTGATGATAGGGAAGTCCCGCACGGAGAATCGTCGCCACCACGATCTGCTCGTCGATCATCTCGACGGTGGCTTCGCCCAACGGCGTCTCGACGACACACGGTTTGTAGTTGAGCGCCTTCGAAATCTCGTAGGCCGTGATCTCGCCGATGCGCTCCATGTTGCGGCGGAAACGCATCGAATCCCGCTGAATCCGCTTGTCGCGGATTTCTGCGATGAATTTGTTGAGAACGGTGTTCTGCTGGGAGAGGATATGCAACGTCATGGTTGAGTGGGTTTGGTTGGTTGTCAGTAGAGGAAATTGTTGAACGGATAACGCCCGGCGTGAATCTCGCGCACCATGCCGTACAGATCCGAGCGGAATTTTTCCAGATTGGTCTTCGCCAGCGCCGAGAGGAAGATGCAGGGCGTGTTGGCCCGTGCGATCCAGCTCTTTTTAAGCTCCTCCAGCGAGAGGTTCTCGCGCGTGGCGGGCGTCAGGTCGTCCTCCTCCTTCTCGATATAAGTATAGGCGTCGACCTTGTTGAAAACCAGATAGACGGGTTTGTCGCCCGCGCCGATCTCCTGCAGGGTCTGCTTCACCACGGCGATCTGCTCCTCGAACTGCGGGTGCGAAATGTCCACCACATGAACCAGCAGATCGGCTTCGCGAACCTCGTCCAGCGTCGATTTGAACGACTCGATCAGTTCCGTGGGCAGTTTGCGGATAAAGCCCACCGTGTCCGAAAGCAGGAAGGGCAGATTGTCGAAAACCACCTTGCGGACCGTGGTGTCGAGCGTGGCGAAGAGCTTGTTCTCGGCAAAAACCTCGCTCTTCGAAATAAGGTTCATCAGCGTCGATTTGCCGACGTTGGTATAGCCCACCAGCGCCACGCGGACCATCGAACCGCGGTTGGAGCGCTGGACCGCCATCTGACGGTCGATTTTCCGCAGGTCCTCCTTGAGTTTGGCGATCCGGTTGCGGATGATACGGCGGTCGGTCTCGATTTCGCGTTCGCCCGCGCCGCCGCGGGTTCCCGTGCCGCCCCGCTGCCGTTCGAGGTGGGTCCACATACCCGAAAGCCGGGGCAGCATGTACTCGTAATTGGCCAGCTGCACCTGCGTCTTGGCATAGGCGGTCTGCGCCCGCGACATGAAAATATCGAGAATCAGGCGCGTACGGTCGAGGATACGGCACGGCATCGCCTTTTCGATATTGCGCGTCTGCGACGGTGAGAGTTCGTCGTCGAAAATCACCACGTCGATCTCCTGCTCCTTGCAGTAGCCGGCGATCTCCTCCAGTTTGCCGGGACCCACGTAAATACGGGACGAGGGCTGCGGAAGTCGCTGCGTGAAGCGCTTCACGCTCTCGATATCGGCCGTCTCGGCCAGAAACTCCAGTTCGTCGAGGAATTCGGCAGCCTGCCGGGGGTCCTGATCGTCACGCACGACGGCGACCAGTACGGCACGTTCCCGGCCGTCGGAAGCCGTCCCGGCATTCGGAGTCTTGTTCTTATTTTCTTCCAATTCGTTTTTCAAATTTTAACGTTACACATGCGCCGCGCTCCGGAATCCGGCGCCGCACACCCCGGAGGGGAGCAAACACTATGCTACAAATAAGGGTATCCGCCGGAAGCAGGATACCCTATTTATTGTCACGGAGCACTCCGGTCACGCCGAAGCCCTTTCATCCGGTTAGTTCTGCACGCGGAAATCAACGGGCAGGGTATACTTCACACGTACAACCTGATTACGCTGTTTTCCGGGACTCCACTTCGGCGACTTGTTCAGCACGCGGATCGCCTCTTCCGAAAGCGAACGGTCGGGGGTCTGGAGCACCTGAATATTGGTCAGACGGCCGTCCTTCTCGATCACGAACGAAAGCACCACGCGGCCCTGAATACCGTTCTCAAGGGCGATCTGCGGGAACTTGACGTTCTGCTGAACCCAGTTGCGGAAGGTATTGAGGTCGCCGCCCTGAAACGAGGGCATGGTCTCGGCGATCAGGAACGGCTGGTCGTCCTCGATAGTCTCCTCGACAACCTCCACCTGCTGAATCACCTCGGTATTCTCGTCGAACTCGGCGAAGTCCACTTCGGTCGTGATCTTCGTGTCGTTGGTCACCACCTGCAGCAGGTCGGCGATCACCTTCACCTCGACCTTCTTGGGAGGTTCGGGCGGCTTCTGGTCCTGACGGGTAATCTCGGTAATCTCCTCTTCGACCGGACCGTAGTTCAGGTCGACTTTCTCGATACGGTGTTCCTTCGGCGTGTAGGCAAAAGCGGCGATAACCAGCACGAGAGCCACTACAAGGCCGATTTCAAGCAAAAGACCCCGCTTGTTCTGAAGGTCTGCTTTGGGTGATTTCTTAATTTCCATTTATTTGAATTTTAATTGTTCGGCAAAGTCAAAAATCACGCACAGGCATGCTATGCACCACAAATATATGGATAAAAATTCAAAAATGCGCCATCCCGCACAAAAATCTTTATTTTTTGCCTACTTTTGTGCCGGAAAACAGCTCGCAGGAGACGAAAAAATGGCCCTTTCGGAAACGTTATACGGGAAGACCCCGGAGCAGCTCGCCGCCGTGTGCGCCGAGCTGGGAATGCCGCGTTTCGCCGCGAAACAGCTGGCCCGCTGGCTCTATGCGAAACACGTCGAGGACCCGATGCGGATGAGCGACATCGCCGCGGCGCACCGCGCTAAGCTGGCCGAACGCTTCCGCCCCGCATTCACCCCGCCCGCGCGGATCACCGAATCGGCCGACGGAACGAAAAAGTACCTCTACCGCACGCAGCAGGGCGCATGGATCGAATCGGCCTACATTCCCGACGGCGAGCGGGCCACGTTGTGCGTCTCGTCGCAGGCCGGATGCCGCATGGGATGCAAATTCTGCGCGACGGGACGGCAGGGGCTGCAACACTCGCTGACGACGGCCGAAATCCTCAACCAGATCGTCTCGCTGCCCGAACGCGACAGTCTGACGAACGTCGTCTTCATGGGCATGGGCGAGCCGCTCGACAACACGGACAACGTACTGCGGGCGCTCGAAATCATGACTTCGGAGTGGGGCTTCGGCTGGTCGCCGACGCGCATCACCCTCTCCACGGCGGGCGTAGCGCCCGAACTGCAGCGGTTTCTCGACGCGACGAAAGTGCATCTGGCCGTAAGTCTGCACAACCCGTTTCACGAGGAGCGGGCCGCAATCATGCCGGTCGAACGGGCATGGCCGATCGCCGAAGTCGCGGCCATCCTGCGCCGGTACGACTTCACCCACCAGCGGCGCGTGTCGTTCGAATATATCGTGATGAGCGGCCTGAACGACTCGCCGCGGCATATCCGCGAGCTGTGCCGCCTGCTGGACGGCATCAAGTGCCGCATAAACCTGATCCGGTTCCACAAAATCCCCGGATCGCCCTTCTTCTCGCCCGACGACGAGGCGATGATCCGCTTCCGCGACACGCTGACGGCGAAGGGAATACAGACCACCATCCGCGCTTCGAGGGGCGAGGACATTCAGGCCGCCTGCGGACTGCTGAGCACCGCGGCGGCGGAGGACGGGCAATAGAGCACGGTTCTTGCACGTTAGCCGTAAAACAAGATGCCATGAAAAAACTGATCTTCGTCCTGTTGCTAGCACTCGGAGCGGGTGCGGCGCAGGGACAGGTAAAATTCGAAACCAAATCGACGGACGCCGTGCGCGAAATGGCGATCAAGAGCGGCAAGCTGGTCTTCATCGACCTCTACGCCTCGTGGTGCCCGCCCTGCCGGATGATGGAACGCGAAGTCTTCTCGCGCAAGGACGTCGGCGACTTCATGCAGCAGCGTTTCGTCGCGGCCAAATACGACACCGACAAACCCACGGGCAAGGAGCTGATGAAGCGTTACGGCAGCGGAGCCATTCCGCTCTATCTGGTCTTCGACACGCAGGGCGAGCTGCTGGGACGCATACAAGGCGCATCGGCTCCGAAGGAGTTCATGGAGAGCGTCCAGAAGATCATCGACGGCTCGAAGCGCAGGTAACCGCCGCCGGACCGGGACACGACGTCGAACCGGGATTCGACATAGGACCGGGACACAGCGTCCGGCGCGGATTCGGCTTTCTCGCAATGAAAAAGACGTACCCGTAGAACTCATTGTACTTGCGGTACAGCTCTTCCTCATAACGCTGGAACGCCATCAGCCCTTCGGCGGTGCTGTCCCCCGGATATTTCGCCGCGAACAGCTCCCGCGCCTTGGCCAGCGGCGCGAAATAGTGTTCCGTCCAGCAGGTCTCCGGCAGGACGAAGGCCGCGACCGGAAGATACCCCGCCCGATGGATCTGGGCCACCTTGTTGGGTATCGTATCTATCTCAGGATAGGCGTCTACCCAGAAATCATGGATTTCCGTCGGACGTTCGTCGGTAAACCACACGCTTTCGGAGACCGCGAGATAGCCGCCCGGCTTCAGGTATTCGCGCCACTCGTTCAGGCCCCGCTCGAAGCCGATGTTGTAAATCGCCCCCTCGGACCAGATCAGATCCAGCTCCCCGGCGCGGAAAGGCAGGGCGTCCATCGAACCGACGACGCCCTTCACCCGGTCGGCGAGGTGCAGTCTCCGGGCGTCGGCGTTGAAACGGTCGATGAATCCCGGGAAGAAATCGAGACCCGTAATACGTCCCGGCGCATGCCGGGCCAGCGTCATCGTCTGACCGCCCGTCCCGCAGCCGAGGTCGGCGATCAGGGATTCGTCGGTCAGGTTGTCGATGAAACTCAGCGCCTTGATGGTCACTTCGGGACTTCCCGGCCCCTGCCGTTCGGTATTCAGGAAAAAATCGCAGATCAGATTGACGTCAAATCCGTGAATGGCGTTATTTTCGTTACTCATTGTCTTGAAGTATTGCGGCGTACACGTAAAGGCATGGCAATGCCTTTATCGTCGTACGCGGATTAAAAAAACTGAACCAATTACATGAAAATTACCCCCGGAGAGAGTCCGGGAGCGAACGAAAGGACGATCCGTACGGCGGGTACGAATCGTTTACAACACCGAATCCGATTTATGGAGGATCTTAATCATGGCACAAAGATAGTCAATATTCCGAATAACCGCCCTCTTTGCCGAATAAAAAGCCGGATGCAGGACCGAAACAATTCCGTGACGCAACTTTCACAGATTTATGAAGAATTCATTTCGGCAGCCCGCACCCGGCTGTAACAGAAAAAGGACGAAGCGATGCGGGATTTCATCGTGCCGCTCACCAGATCGCAGGGCCGCGCCGCCCGTCCTTATGGAATCAACCCCGGCAAACGGCACGGCAACGCCCGGCGACCGCAGGCCGCCGGATAATACATTCGCCTCAAAATAGATTGTTCGTGACATTATGACAGGGTTGATAGTTTGAAATCACGCCCCTCATAGACATAAAAAAGGGGCGCATTTGCAGCTCTTTCAGTAGGTCATAGGAAACCATGATCAGAAGCTGTCCTGCGCCCTTGTCGCCCTGCTTGCCTTCTGCAAGCAGGACATAACAAGGACTGACAACTATTATACCCTGATCTCGTAAATTTCCTATGTTTACTGAAAGGCATAAAGAGTTGTTTACCCTTTATAGTATGTCCATCGGCTATGCCGAATTATTCAAATGCAAAATTAGCATAATTTTTGTCAAAAAATTAAATAAAATCTAAGGACAAAGATAGAAAAACATTTTAATTCCTACGAATTCATAGGAGCAAAAATAATACATACCGTCTGTTATTTGCATAAAATAACTTAAGTGAAGCATACAAACGATACATTATTGCGTTCAGTCGCAAGTCGATTGAAACAAATCCGGATCGAGCGCGGGCTAACCCAAGAGGTAGTAACCGATCGAACCAAAGTGAATGTAGGTTTGTATGAAGTTGGTACTACGAATATTACAATCGTCCTGCTGACAGTACTCTGTAATTTCTATAACGTTACTTTAGAAGAATTTTTCAAGGGTATTGAATATGAAAAGGCGTGAAGATTCATTTTTTTGTGAAAATGAGTTAAAATGGCCAAAAGAAAGCAACGCCGCGACGAAGAATTATTCAAAATGGTTATTCAACGTATAAAAAATTTACGTGAAACTCACCATTATACGCAAGAATACGTAAATGAATACACCGGCTTGGATATTCCGCATCTTGAAACAGGCCGGGATTTTCCGTCGCTGACGACAATAGCTATCCTTTGCAAGTTCTACAATATAACTATCGTCGAATTCTTTTCACCAATAGATTATCCGGCAAAGGAATAAATCAATCATACGAAATTCACAGCCAGCGCACCATATCCTACTTCTGTCAAATGTGAATCATTTTTTCTAAAATACAGATGATTTGAAACCCACAAACCCCATATTGGTAGATTTGATTGCCCGGCGACTAACGGAAATCCGGGAACAGCACAATCATACGAAAGAGTATGTTCTGCACAATACGGGTTTGGGTATTTCCGGCTATGAAAACAAAGTAAGATTCCCCTCTTTGGAGTCTATCGCCAAATTCTGCAAATTTTACAATATCTCGCTTGAGAAATTTTTCGCGGGGATAACCTATCCGGAGGAGCCGCAGGAATAGCGGCGCCGCGAGTTGCCAAAAGCGTTATTTCTTAGGTGTATAGACCACTTTCTTGGTCTCGAAGAACTCCTCTTCGAAGAAGCGCGCAATGTCGTAGACATCCCACCGTTTGCCGGTCAGCGCCAGCTCTTCGGCCAGATCGCCCCCCTTGAGGTAGAGAATGCCGTTGGGCAGGGTGCCGCGCTGTCCGCGTTCGAGGCGGTTCCAAACCCAGTTCACGAATTCGGACATGGCCGTCACGGCGCGCGAAACGACGTAATCGTAGCGTTCCGGAAGCGTTTCGGCACGCGCGCAGCGGGGTTCCAGATTCCGCAGACCCAATCCCGCGGTCACGCCTTCGACGACGGCGATCTTCTTGCGGATGGAATCGACGGCCGTGAAACGCGCTTCGGGGAAGAGGATCGCCAGCGGAACCGACGGAAAGCCGCCGCCGCAGCCGACGTCGAGAATGCGCGCCCCGGCGTCGAACGCGCAGACCTTGGCAATAGCCAGCGAGTGGAGCACGTGACGCAGGTACAGCTGGTCGAAATCCTTGCGCGAGACGACGTTGATCTTCGCGTTCCAGTCGGCGTAAAGGTCGTACAGCGCCGCAAACCGCTGCCGCTGGCAGTCGGTGAGTTCGGGGAAATATTTGAGAATCAGTTCCAAATCTTGACTTTTAATCCTTAAATCGTGTCATCGTTCGTCGCCCTGCGCGATCAGTTTGCACATCTGCTCGCGGGCGCGGTGGATCTGCGTCTTGACGGTGCCCAGCGGCAGGGTGAGCTTGGCGGCGATCTCCTCGTAGGAGTATTCGTCGAAGAAGCGCATGACGATCAGCGTCCGGTAACGCGGCGTCAGCCGTTCGAGGTAATGCTCGATCTGGGTCCGCTGCTGGAGGCTGATGACGCTCTCCTCAGGGGTCGGGGCCGTCGAGGGGGGCGACGAGAAACGCTCGTCGATCGACAGGTCGTCCTGACGGCGGCGCACGAAGTCGATGAACGTATTGCGGGCGATGGTGTAGACCCACTGTCCGAAGGTATAGTCGGTGCTGTAGCGGTGCAGGTTGATATAGACCTTGATGAAAGTCTCCTGCAGCAGATCGTCGGCGTCGTTCACCCCGCCCAGCCGCTGCACGAACAGCCGGTGGATAGCGTCGCGGTAGCGGTTGAAAAGGTATTCGAAGGCCGTATCGTCGCCTTCGAGCACCAGTTCCACCAGCCGCCGGTCCTCGGCGACGATATAGTCGGCTATCTCCATACGCGGTCGTCTTTGCGCATCAGCATCACGCTCAGCGCCAAGGCCCAGAGCGGACTCAGCAGGTCGTAGACGAAATAGCGGCCCATCATGCCCGATTCGCCCAGACGGCGCGCGATGCGCCGCACCTCGATCGCCACGATCAGAAAGCGGATCACCAGCAGGGCCAACGCCGCGATCTTGAACTCGAATGGCATCACCGCAGCCGCGCAGACGACCGTCAGGAAGAAGAGCGAGCGCGATCCCAGCTCCCACTGGATGTAGTTGCGGACCGTCTGCGGATAGAAGCGGAACGCCGAGCCGTAATAGCGCAGCTGGCTCATCCACCAGCCCATGCCGCCCCACGTCTTTTCGCGCAGCGAAGCCCGTGGCGAGAGGATGACACTCACGTTGTCGCGCGTCATGACCTTCTGCATGAAGAGATCGTCCTCGCCGATGTTCATATTGAGGTGGCTGAAGCCGTTGGCCCCGAAGTAGATGCGCTTGGTGAACCCGAAGTTGTGGAGCGTGCCCCGGTAGGCGCGGCGCCGCACGGCGCGGGCGAGCCAGTCGGCCGAGTGCATCATGCGCCAAGCGCGCATCATGTAGTTCGAAAAGCCCTTTTTGCGCTCCACGCCGCAGTAGCCCACGACGATCTCGCCCCGCGTGAAGCCCTTGGCCATGAGCGACAGCCAGCGGTCGGTCTGCGGGCAGGCGTCGGTCGAAGTGAAGACCATATGCTCGTGGTGCGCCGACTTGATGCCGACGTTGAGCGCCATCTTGCGCGAAATCGGGAAGCGCGGGTCGAGGTGGATCTTGGTCGTCACGATCTGCGGGAACGACTGTTTGAGCCGCACGAGGTCCTCGTAGAAATCGGAATCGTGGCCCACGTAGACGATCACCACCTCGAAGTCGGGGTAGCTCTGGGCCAGCATCAGCGGCAGACGCTCCTCGACGAACGAATAATCCTCCGAGAAGAGCGGCACGACCACCGACACGGGCGGCTCGGAATCCAGCTCCGCAGCCCGCCGGCTGTTCTTGTAACCGGGAATGCGGCCGTAGGCGAAAATATAGTAATGGAACTGCACGCACAACAGAAGGAGCATCGACCCCGCGAGGGCCGCCCCTTCCCAGCCGTAGCATGCCAGAAAATCATCGAAGAACTGCATATTGGCGAAATATGCGCAAAGATAGAAATATTTTGTGTATTTTTGCCGAATATATGAGTATGAAATTCATCCTGCAACATAAAGACCCTTCGTCGCACGCCCGCGCGGGCGAACTGCATACGGATCACGGCGTCATCCGCACCCCGATCTTCATGCCCGTGGGCACGGCCGCGACGGTGAAAGGTATTTTCCACCGCGACGTGCGCGACGAAGCCCGCGCGCAGATCATCCTGGCAAACACCTATCACCTCTACCTGCGTCCCGGCACGGAGATCCTCGAACGCGCCGGCGGCGTGCACCGCTTCTCGACCTGGGAAGGCCCGATGCTCACCGACAGCGGCGGCTTTCAGGTCTTTTCGCTGGCCGCGTGCCGCAAGCTGAAAGAGGAGGGATGCCATTTCCGGTCGCACATCGACGGCTCGAAGCACCTCTTCACGCCCGAAAGCGTCATCGACACCGAGCGCACGATCGGAGCCGACATTATGATGGCCTTCGACGAATGCCCCCCGGGCGACGCCCCGCGCGAATACGCCGCCAAGTCGCTCGGCCTCACGGAGCGGTGGCTCGACCGGTGTTTCAACCAGTATCACCGGACCAGTCCCAAATACGGCCATTACCAGGCGCTGTTCCCCATCGTGCAGGGATGCACCTACCCGGACCTGCGCGCCCGGGCCGCGGAGAACGTGAAGCAGTACGACGCCGACGGTTACGCCATCGGCGGACTGGCCGTGGGCGAACCGACGGAGGTCATGTACGAGATGATCGAAGTGGTCAACGCCATACTGCCGGAGGACCGTCCGCGTTATCTGATGGGCGTAGGCACGCCGGTGAACATCCTCGAAGGCATCGAGCGCGGGGTGGACATGTTCGACTGCGTGATGCCGACGCGCAACGGCCGCAACGGGCAGCTCTTCACGGCCGAGGGCGTCATCAACATCCGCAACAAGAAGTGGGAGGACGACTTCTCGCCCGTCGACCCCGCGGGCACGGCCTTCGTCGACCGGCTCTACTCGAAGGCCTACCTGCACCACCTCTGCGTCTGCGGCGAGATGCTCGCTGCCGAGATCGCCTCGCTGCACAACATCGCCTTCTACCTGCGGCTCGTGGGAGCGGCGCGCGAGCACATCCTCGCCGGGGACTTCAGGGCGTGGAAGGAGGGAATGGTCGAAAAACTGACACGAAGACTGTAAAGGGACTTTTCCGGACAACCTAATGTAAAGAAAATTATGAAACGAACGATCCAAGTCATCCTGTTCGGGCTGTGGGCCCTGGCGGCCAGCGTCTCCTGTTCGGGGAACAGACCGGCGGCGGCACCTTCGGCGGTCGGCGTTTGGGCCGACAGGGATTGCGAACTGCTCCGCACGGAACGCTTCGCGCTGCTGTTCGAAAGCAACGGCGACACGACGACCTCCCTCCTGCAACGCATGGATGCCACGGACACCGTATTGTTGGGCAAAACCGTATTCACGCCCGACTCGGTGCTCATGCAGTATGTCCACAGGCCCGGAGAAGCGCGGCAGTACGCCGACCCGGGGGCCGTACAGCCCGACGGACGGCTGCGCATCGTGGTAGAGGGCCGGGAACGGATGCTCGAAAAGATAGAAAGCTTCGCGGTCTCCGCTCCCTACGAGATGCTGAAAGCCTCGCCGCTGGAGATCGGCTCCTGCATCCAACAGTGGAGTCTGGGCACGAGATGCCGCTGCGAAAACGGGAGCATCAGTTTCGAAGCGGGTACCAACCGGCACAGTTATACGTTCAACATCGAGCCGGGATTCGTCTATTGCCGGGCCGCCCGCCTACGGTTCAACGAACGCGGCGGACTCTTCGCGCAGAACATCCGCATGATGGCCAACGCGCGGGAACACACCGCCTACATGGCCCCCGACAACCGCGCCGAGAGCGCCGAACCGCTGAAAATCGACGACTCGAAATTCAGCCCCGACCAGTGCGTCTTCGATGAGGACGGCATCTACTGGTCATTCATTCGCTTCGAAGGCGATACAGCTGTCATCCACGGCTGCGGAGAGTTGTACCGATTCGCACGACCTGCGATCGACGATCCGGACCAAACCGAATGGATCGCATTCGAAAAATATTGACAACCGAAGAGATGAAAATGCGTTTTCCGGGGTTCAAGATTCTGGACCGTTACATACTGGGCAAGTTCCTGTCGACCTATTTCTTCGCCATCGCCATGATCATCGTGATCGTGGTGGTCTTCGACTACGTGGAGAAGATCGACGACTTCACGGAGCTGCACGCACCCCTGAAATCGGTCATCCTCGACTACTACCTCAACTTCATCCCCTACTTCATCAACCAGTTCAGCGGCCTGTTCACCTTCATCGCCTGCATCTTCTTCACCTCGAAGATGGCCTACCAGACCGAGATCGTGGCCATGCTCTCGGGCGGCATGTCGTTCCGCCGGCTGATGTGGCCCTACTTCCTCGGGGCGCTGATCATCGCCTCGCTGTCGCTGACGCTCAACCTCTGGCTGATCCCCATTTCGCAGCGGCACATCGTCGCCTTCGAGCAGCAATACATCAAACGCAAGCAGAACACCAAATACGACCGACACATCTACCGCCAGATCGAGCCGGGCATCTTCGCCTACATCCGCGGCTACAACGACGGCGCCCGCCAGGCCTCGTTCTTCGTGCTGGAACGCTACGAAAGCGGCACGATGACCCACTCGCTCGAAGCCTCGGACGCCAAGTTCAACCCCGAGACCAAACGCTGGACCGCCCCGCGCTACACCAAACGGGAGTTCGACTCCGCGGGCACGGAGACCTTCGAGCAGTTCCGCAACCTCGACACGCTGATCAACCTCGAAGCCACCGAGCTGGGCGAGATCAACGACCTGATCCAGACCATGAACATCTCGGAGCTGAACGCCTTCCTGGACCAGCAGCGGGCCAAAGGCTCCGACTCGATCAACCTCATCGAGGTCGAGAAGCACGCGCGCTACGCCTATCCGCTTTCGACGTTCATCCTGACGCTGATCGGCGTGTCGTTGTCCTCGCGCAAGGTCCGCGGCGGCACCGGCCTGCACATCGGCATCGGCACGGGACTCTGCTTCTCGTACATCCTCTTCAACCGCTTCTTCGAGGAGTTCGCCAAAAGCGGAACCCTCCCGCCCGGGCTGGCCGTGTGGCTGCCCAATATCATTTACCTCGGCATCGCCGTCTACCTTTACCGGAAGGCCCCGAAATAACCTGCGATCTATGGAGAAACCCCAGAATTACCTGTCCCGGCTCCGGCGGCATCCGCTGCTGTGGAACCTCGCGCTGATCGCGGCGATCATCCTCGCGATGGCCGTCGCCGCGCACATCCTCATGCAACTGGGCACACGCCACGGCGCGCGGCGCACCGTGCCCGACCTCTCGGGCGTTCAGCTCGACCAAGCTCAACGCATCGCCCGCAAGCACGACCTGCAACTGCACATCAACGACTCGCTGTTCGTCCCCGCCTACGAAGGGGGCATCGTCCTCGACCAGCTGCCCGAAGGGGGCGTCGAGGTGAAACCCGGACGCACGGTCTACATCACGATCAACTCCTTCCGTCAGAAGATGGTCCCCGTGCCCTACGTGGCCGGGCGTTCGCTGCGGCAGGCCAAGAACATGCTCGAAATCGCCGGACTGGAGATCGCCGAGCTGGTCTACCGCGCCGACATGGCCACGAACTACGTGCTGGAGGAGTACTGCGAAGGCAAACCCGTGACCCCCACGACCCGCATGGAGGCCGAAATGGGTTCCGGCGTGACGCTCTACGTGGGCGTCGAAGAGGGCTACGGCACGACGATCGTGCCGCGGCTGGTGGGGCTGCCGCTGGCGCAGGCCAAGGGCCGCCTCTGGGAACTGGGCCTCAACGTCGGGCGCGTGGACTTCGACGAAGGGGTCAACCTGCTCAACCTGAAGGACACGCGCGTCTACATCCAGACGCCGGGCGCCGAGCGCAGCGCAGCGCTGGGGTCGAAGGTCGACCTGCGGCTGACGCTCGACGAGAAGAAACTCGCCCGGTACCGGGCCGAGGCCGAGAAGCAGGCGGCCGTCGCCGCCGAGGAACGCCGGGCCGAGGAGCAGCAGCGGGCCGATTCGCTCGCCCGGACGGTCCTGGAGGAGGCTTCGGCGGAACCCGCCGAGGAGCGGCCCGCAAACAATAACGAGGGATTTTTCGACTGATGACCGACAGACACCCCATCGACGATCCGGAGCTGGACGCCGTTCCGGCAGATGCGGAGGACGAAGAAGAAGCGGGCCTCTACGAACACTTTGCGGTGACGGCCGACAAGGGCCAGACCCCCATGCGGCTGGACAAGTTCCTGACCGTGAGGATGGAGCACTGCTCACGCAACCGCATTCAGGCGGCAGCCGACAGCGGAAACATCCTCGTCAACGGCAAGGCGGCCAAGTCGAGCTACAAGGTCAAGCCGCTCGACCGCATCCAGATCGTGATGCCCTACCCGCGGCGCGAGGTGGAGCTCGTCGCCGAGGACATTCCGCTCGACATCCCCTACGAGGACCAATGGCTGCTGCTCGTGGACAAACCGGCCGGACTGGTCGTGCACCCGGGGGTGGGCAATTACAGCGGCACGCTGGTCAATGCGCTGATGCACCACCTCAACAAGCAGGGAATCCCGGCCGAAGAACAGAACCGCGCGGGACTGGTGCACCGCATCGACAAGAACACCTCGGGACTGCTGGTGATCGCCAAGGACGAGCAGACCCACGCGCGGCTGGCCAAACAGTTCTTCGACCACACGATCCAGCGCCGCTACGTGGCTCTGGTGTGGGGCAATTTCGACGAGGACGAAGGGACCATCACGGGCAACATCGGCCGCAGTCCCAAGGATCGGCAGAAGATGTTCGTCTTCGCCGACGGTTCCGACGGCAAGCACGCCGTGACGCACTGGAAGGTGCTGAAACGCTACGGATACGTGACCCTCGTGGAATGCCGTCTGGAGACGGGGCGCACGCACCAGATCCGTGTCCACATGTCCGCGCTCGGCTATCCTCTGGCAGGCGACCAGCTCTATTATCCGGCATTTTCAGACACAAAAATAAAACGGCAGGCACTTCATTCCCACCGTTTGTCTTTTTCTCATCCCGTCACCGGGGAGATGCTTACGTTTACTTCTCCGCTTCCCTGTGATATGGCTGCGCTAATTGATCCAGAACCTTCTGCTCATAGGGGATCTTCCCTGCCAGCAGTTCTTCGCGGATAAATGTATTGACTTCCTGCTCGCCCCGGACAGCGAGCCGGTACAAAAGCAGTTCAAGAAGCGCCCGCGTATCCTTGTGCATGACATGAAAATCCTTTCCATGCAGGTAATACTCTAATGCGCTCCGGTCGGTATAGCGCTCCTTCTGGTAATTTTTCGAGGCCGCTACACGGTCGATATACATCTCCACCACGTACCGCAGAGGCATTTTCATGCCGCAGAGTCCCTTGTCCCCGCCCTCGTCCGGCACGCCGTAGTCAATCCAGTATTCCATGTGATGCTTGTTCCGCCCTTTGTGGTGCAGCCACGCGGACGAGTATCCCTTATCCTTGCGCTCTGCATTGTTCGGGCTCATTGTTCCCTGATAATATTTACAGCCCACCAGAAATTCTGTCGGCGTATATTTCGACAGATCATGTAATAATCCCTGTTTGTATAACCCCACCGCAAAACAGCCTTTCATGACCAGATGCTTGTGATGGTTGATCGTGCAAAAATGTTTCCATGCTTTCATCTTACTTTATTTCCCTATTAATATCTGAATGGACATCCCGGCAATTTCTACCTGGACTGCATCCATTTTCATTTCTTTCTCCAGAAAACCATTTTCATTTCCTGTATCCATTACTTTATACCATTTTTTACTTTTTGGCAATTTCGGAAGTGCAAGGAACTGTTTTCCGGTGTGAAAATTATATGCCACATCTGTCTCTTATACACATCTGAC
>ERZ1027001.835-NODE-835-length-17947-cov-10.574223_pt1 | contig 17947 bp, 20 predicted proteins | sample MGYA00519452_ERZ1027001 | MGnify/ENA primary metagenome ERZ1027001 (study PRJEB26926, sample SAMN06164867) | human gut metagenome | biome: ENVO:00009003; feature: ENVO:2100002; material: ENVO:00002003 | host: Homo sapiens | place: USA | collected 2012 ...
GATTACTACGCGTCTCGTGGGCTCGGAGATGTGTATAAGAGACAGTTATCATACTTATATTCTTCTCCTATTTTATCTACACTACCATCAACAATATATATTTTCGAAGGGCTATCAACGAACCTTTCAAAAGAATACTTTTCTTTTTTAATCTCAATATCAATCGTAAAAGACCACCCTTTTAAATTTTCATTCCTAAATATGCTTCCTTTTCCAACTCGTGCTCCTAAGCAAAAATGGATTATCTCAATTAAAGTTGTTTTTCCTGCCCCATTTCTAGATTTTAGCTTACCATTTGCAACATCGTTTATTCGATCAGCTACTATAATATTATACCCTTTATTTAGTTTTACCGTTTTAAAACTTGGGTGATTGCTCTTAATTGCTAAAATCATATGTCACACCTCCTTATTAATCCATTTTCGTTTTCTATACCATTTATCATATACAAAAAATCTATTGTAAGTATAAATTTTTCATATCCAACAAATACCTTCTGTTCCTTTAGTTTTTCCCATAATGCAGATATTGTTAAGGGAACTTCTAACGATTCAAGTACTAATGCACCACAATTCAAAAGAGAGTACTCTAATTTTATATTCTTATCAGGAAGTATCATTTTTCAAACACCTCACATTCTTCAAAAAAATATGCAAGAATTCCCAATCCGGCAGCCTTATATACAAATTCATTCTTATTCCCGCTAGTCAGACTCCATAATTCATGAAAAATAGTAATACTGTCTAATCCCTCATCCTTTAGCTTCTTATACTCATTAGCCATAATTGAGTTTAGTGTAGATGCAAAAGATGGACTTGGATACTTATTAATAAAATCAACTATAACTTTATTACTAGTTAACCCCATTGTGATATAACCCTGTACATCTTCTAACGAATTTTTCTTAATCTTATCCTCTATCTTTATTAATTCAAAAGAAGTAGGAATATACAAATTCCCCTTCACTTCCAGTATGTATTTCGCCAAAACTTCTAATTCTGCAAAGGTATAATTTAATGTTTGTTCCTCTAACATTTGTTTAACCCACATTTCATGCTTGTGCTTAAGTTCAAACAAATATTCTACACTATATGAATCAACATCTGTATCTATCTTTTTATGGCAATTACAACATAAAAAAATCAAATTCTTCTCACTATTAACATATTGTTCATCCTTACTTGCATCATACCTAGCTGCATCTGGTTTTTCCCCATATATATGCGCATTTTCACCTATGCAAGCAGCATTTTCATTCGCTGGATCTGTCAAAAGCATTTTGCACATTGCACATCTATTTCCACTTTTAGAATGTAGTAATCTCTGATTTTTGGGTGAAATGGTTACTTTATTTGCCATACGTTCTCCTTCATTTGTCTCAACATTATTTTCATAATTATTTCTATGATATCTCCCAATATTTATTAATCACTGGTAACTCTCTTTTAAATAACTGTGTAAATGTAATTATTCTGGTTCCCATCTGATTTAATAGAATTTCACAAATATCCTTCTTCCCCAAAAAACCTTTCCCAATATCCAAACCTTTATCTATCAATTCAATATTCTTATATAAAAGTTCCTTAATTCTCTCTTGGACGTCCGGAAACACCACCAATGTCATTTTATCTTCATATACTATTTCAGAAACCTTCTGCACGGTTATATCTTTATTATCTTTTTTGGTAAAAATTCCTACACCTGTAGGGGTTGCCAAAAAACAATTCATATCTGTTGTTATGGTTTTCCCTGATGACAATCTAAATCTATCTTTAAGTGTAGTCTGACATTCTATACTTGCTGAATGAGTGGGATTTCTTTGTGCTTCTTCAATTGACGGAATCACAAAATCAATGATTGTTTTACCTTCCCTCTCTTGCTGCTGTGATTTATTCCTTATTTCACATATATCTAGCAACTTTTGCAAGTGATTTTCAAAAGCAGCTCCTGCTCTTGATTTTGAACTTTGATAAATAGAAAACGAAATTAAGTGTGTAATAGGATTCATCCTCGAAGAAACCTTTTCAAGAAAAACTTCCCTCGTTATCTTTCCATCCTTAACTTCATAATATATTTCATCTAGTTCATCAATCAATTTTCTGGTATTAGGATAACAATCCTCCAATGTTCCATATATATTTTTCCTATAGTAAGGCAAGGCATTTGTTAAAAGTTTATCTGTGCATTCTTTATAATAATCAAGTTCAAGAAACAACAATTCTTTTAAAATTGTATCTGCATCATTTTCGATATCGGAAGATTCCAACGCATGTCCTATTTTAATAACATACCTCCTATATGCTTCTTCTGACATTTGTTTTTCGCTTAATAAAAATTGCTCACGAACAACATTAATTAGTCCCTGTGTTCCTTGCAATTCCTTCTCCACGCCACCTTCTATATCTTTCTTTTTAAACGCATTATCCGGGTCTTTCTCGTACAGGCTCACCCATTTTTTTATAGTTCCCGTAGAAGCTCCACACTCTAATGAAGCTTCTTCTACAGAAATTTCTTCTTCAACAATTCTCTTACATATTTGATATTTTGTTTCTTTTGCATACACCATAAGTTATTTATCTCCTTTAAATTAACTCATATGTCTTCGGCTCTGGAAATAGCAAGTCCAAATCCTTCGGAAATATCTTAAAAGGAAAACCATGATCTCTCACTGTACCATTTTCTTTCCTATGCATTATGTAGTCTACTGTAATTATTCCTTCATCTATTAACTGCGGAAATAAACTTGCATTTGGATTCTTAGTATGAACAATCTTGTCATATCTAAAATACTCCAATCCATTCTCTATCTTACTCGTAGCTTTCACCCAAAATGTTTCCTTATGCTTTTCTAATAGTCTCTGCTTCAATAGCAAGAAGCTCCATTGTGCCACATAACGCCTTATAACATCATCTTTAGTGTAATAATTTATCAGCAAATCATTATCTACATCCACTTCCAAATATAATCCCTGAGGATTCGGTACATTGGCTCGCAAAGTACAATTCAAATCAAATCTTTGAGAACCATCTTTTTGCTCTGCCCAATAACCATATGTATCAAGTAGTTTTACTCGATCCATCCCTCTACTATTAGCCCAATCCGGTACTTGCGTAAACAAGTTCACTCTGTTGTTTGTCTTTGGCTTGTTATATGTTACTGTCCTACTTGCCTTTAATTCTATTCCCTTGTAATCTGGTAATTTCGAAGGATTTCGTGATATCCCCAAAGCATTTTCAAGAGTATCTCCCACACCTGGGTCTCCCACTGTAATACTTGGCAAAAATCCACGATTATGTATTTCCTGAATCTTCGCTAACAACTCTTTTGCAATAGCATTATCATCATCAACAAACTGCTGAATAACTTCACTAATAAAACCAGAATTCATTGATTTCACAATTTCTTCATTGGACAAATTCAGCACATATAGATTTCCTTTATTAGCCAATACCGCCAACAGATTACATGGCACACAATACTGCTTTAGGTTATAAAACCATATTCTAGGATCCCCCTGCTTAGTTATAGGTCTATATAAAGAAGCTTCTGTTTCTATCATCCTGTCTGGTGTTAAAAAATAGGTTTTTACCAACTCTTTAAATTCAGGTCCCTGCTTTTGTTCAACATAGTTATGAATACCCGTTTCTCTTAACATTTCTCTTAATGGTATCGTCGCATCCATAATAGATTTTTGGTATCCTGTTGGTGTTGGTACCAAAAAGGCCACTTGTAATCCTACGTTAGCAAAAAATGGTAAAAAACCTCTAATAGGCGTATCTGACATTTTCAACATATTGTTCACTCTTCTTTCTTTCAAAACAGCACAAGGCAACCCGAATAATCCGGATTGCCTTATAAATGTATACATTATAGAACTCTCATTATTTCAGTAGCTACCGCCTTAGCTAATAGTGGTGGTACTGCATTACCAACTTGTGAATACTGAGGAACTTCTACACGTCTTCGCAATCCGCCGGTTGTTCTTTTTCCCAAAAACTCAAAACTATCATCAAACGATTGCATACGCGCCAACTCTCTAACTGTAAATGTTCTAGGTTCAAATGGCGAAATATAGTCATCCGCAATGGTCATAACTGTAGCTGATGGTCTAGTTCTATCTAACCTAGTACGGATATTTTTCTTGGTCAGTAAAATATCTGTATTTTCTTTACTAACATTTCCTTCTCTAAATAATTCAACTACTGCTTCAGCATCAATCCCCATCTTTTCTACACAATTTGCTATCAATGCAGGAGAATTTGCAATATCTATTCCTTCAGACATAACACGATTTTTTAATGCAGCTCCATCTTCTCCTTCTCTAAATAGTGCAAATCGTTCGGAAATGATTTGTTGATGTGTAGATACTTCATTATTGTGTATAATTCCATTACTATTAATTGTATTTCCATTAATGTCTGGTGTACGTCCTTCTCTTGACCTTATTTGAAATTCGTTATCACCTATATGTACCTGATTACGCACATTGGCATCCCGAATTAAATCGCTTATGGCATCTGTAATAGTTAAAGCCGTTTCATCAGTATGCGTTGCTTCTGGATATGTAGGTGCCACCATATCATTCCTATATGCCATAACAATTATTCGATTTCTCCTCTGCGGTACACCATAATGAGCTGCATTTAAAATTCTCGGTTCTAATGTATGATATCCTATCAAATTAAGTTCATTACGGAGTATATCTGGCACTAATTCTCCATCCTCATATTGATGTCCTGTCGCCCCGACAAAACCGTAAAATCTTGTGTCTGTGAATCCAGTTACATTCTCTAAAACAACATACTTTGGACGCACCTCACTAATTACTCTAACATATTCTCTAAACAACATATTTCTTGGATCATTAGGATTTCTTCTCCCAGCCCTACTAAATCCTTGGCAAGGCGGACCTCCAAATATTGCATCTATCTCCGGAATATCCTGTCCTCTAAATATCTCCAAATTCTGAATAGATTCTCTAATCATATCTCCATTCAGTTCCCTTATATCTCCTCTATGGAAATAAGTATTTACACCTTGATGTAATCCCAATTGTTCATGTCTATTCATGTATGTTCGCTGAACATCAGAATTAATGTCACTAGAGAAAAGAATATGAAATCCCGCTTGAATAAGCCCTTCGCTCATTCCACCGGCACCACAAAACAAATCTATTGCATAAGCCATTATCATTTCCTCCTTCTTCTTAATTCTATCATCTACATCACAAAATGTCCAGGACTTTATGTTCTTTTATTTTAGAACATACGTTCTGTTTTGTCAATCATAGTCTCAAATTTATTCATAATAAAATCCCGTTTTGTGTGCAAACATACAGAAGCATTTTAGCATAATTTCTTTCTGTTTTCCACACAAAAAATTCAATTTTCCTCTTGTTTTCACCTTCCTCTCCCAACATCCTTGACCTTCTCTCCAATCCACTCCATAAACTTCTCCAGCAGATTAATCCCGCCAATCACAAACTGTTTCATAAACTCATATGCCTTTTCCAGCTTGTCCTTTAGGCTACGATTTTCCTCCCGTAATATCTGATTCTGATACCTCAGCTCTATCACCTGCTCCTTCAGATAATCATCTCCATCGACCGCACCAACCAGTTCCTTCTTAAGCCTTTCCGCCTCTTCCAGTTCAAATTCAGCCCGTTCAGTCTGTAATTTTGCAGTATCCGATATCATCATCCACTTGTCAGCCTCTTTTTGAGCTGCCTCAATTTCCTTCTGTTTATCCGTGAGCTTATCTGCATTCTCATAATATTCCAACCGTAATTCCGAATTCTTTAGGCATAAATCCGTTGTTTCCGACTGTAATTTCTGATTTTCGGCTATGGTATCGTCAAGCTTCTTTTGAGCCTCAGACTGTTCTTTTCTGAAACTGTCTCGCTTACTTTCAATTTCTTTCTCCAGAGACTCAATCCGTTCCTCTTTTAATTCCAGAACAACCTGTGCGCCCTCTATCTCCTCCTCAAGTGCAGCCACTTCTTTTGCCCGCTCCTGCTTCTTATAATCCAGTACGGATAAATGCTTATTGTGTGTATCTTTCTTTTTCCAATCAATTCCGTACCGGCTCATAATAAGAGCAATATCCTCTTTCTCTGCCTCCGCCCACTGCCTCCATTCGGTATTGCCTTTTCCTTCACTTACAAATCCTCTGGTAGCAAGTGCCGCCTTAAGACTTGTCTTTGTCTCCAATCCTCTCTTGCAACCGGATACCCAAGGGATAAAATTCAGATGCAAATGTGGTGTTTCCTCATCCAGATGAATATAAGCACCAATCACATAAAGCTGTAGATTGCGAAGTTGAAACTTTTTCACATAATCCTTTAGCACCCATGTTGCAACCTCTGCAGAAGAACTACCTACTCCGGTATCATCCCTATTGCCTATCTGAACGATAACCTCATAAAATAATTTTTCCTGCTTGCTTCGGGAAATCTTATCATAATAACTTTTAATCTGCCTGTCCTTGCGTTTCTGCTTTGCATTGTATTCCTTAAGTGCCTTGTCAAACAATTTATGATAAGCCTGCTTAATATCCTCGTGGATAAGAGTGATGTTATTCTTGGTACGGCTGGCATCTACATTGTCAGCTATAAATCTTCTAGTGTTATGCCCGATGGAACCTTCTCCATTCATGAAACTGATTGTTCTTTCCATTGTCAAAATCCTCCTCTTTTGGTATGTATATAGGCACCACCTTCTTATCCGTAATGAGTGCCGGATACGGCACGAAACAGCAGATTTCCTTGGGAAGGTTTTGTTACTTTTGCCAAAAGTAACGCAAAAGCACTTTTGACAGCTTCGCCATCAAAAATGCAGACCCGCAAGCGGGTTTTGCGCTCCTCGCCGGAGTGGCTATACGGCTCTCCCCGCCGGATAAAGCTCCCATTCGGGAGCTTATAAGTCGCGGATACACGACATATTATTTACCAGCCACAGCTCCGATACAGAACTCCACTTATCCCCTAATGAAAACAATTCACCACATCATGCAGAACTACTTCCTCTGCTATCATTCTCGCCTGAGTCCGTAGCTGGTGCATTTCCACAAAAGAATTCGCATGTTTTGGTTTGTGTTTACTCAGCCACTCATTTTCAATATCCTCCAGCAATTCATAAGCCACTTCATTTACTTCTGCTGCCTTATCATGTAATTCGCCAAACCGCACCAGACTTTTGTATCGCTGTGGATACTCCGTCCTTATGTAATCAATCCACATGTGACCATATTTCCCAACATCTGTGTTTTTCTTCTCGCCACATAATGCAATCAACGGATAAAAGATGCCGTCATTTTCTATGTATTTCACGCCTAATTTTTCAAATAATGTTTCTTCGCTCATAGCCGCCACTTCCTTTCTAAAATATTTTTCTATTCTTCATTCGGTACGGTAAGTTCCTTCATACCTGCTAATGTTCTCGGTTGCTCCTTGAATCCTTCCAGTATTTCCAGCATGGAGCGGATGGGAGTTAGCAACTCCCCATCCATATCCGATGCCTTTTCAATTCTTTCAAGCTCACGCCCTATCTGTTGCAGATTCTTCCGAAATTGCACCAGCATCAACGGATTGCCCGTTGCAACCACCTTCTGATGAAGAACACTCTGGATAATATAATCCTGCTTGGTGCGAAATCCGCTGAGTTTCACCCGATTATTTAGTTCTTTATTCTCCTCCGGTGACATGCGAAATGCGATTGTCACATTACGCCATCTGTTTTTATCATCTCTATTCTTTTCTGACATCGACCAACGCCTCCCTTTCTGTTTCCAGTTGTGCTGCCATATCCGTCTGCACCGTTGGAAATAAATGTGCATAACGATAAGTGATATCTACCGCCTCATGTCCGACTCTTTCCCCTATTGCCAATGCTGAAAATCCTAAATTGATTAACAGGGAAATATGCGAATGCCGTTACGGTATAATAACGACAAACAGAAAAAGCCTTTATTTTCAAGGGGTTTGAGCGTTTGTCGTCTTTTATTCAATTCCTTTTCCAAGTTGAAAATTGACGAAAACTATAAAGAAAAAAGGAGGCTGTTTTATTAACGACAAAATTTAATAGTGCCAGCGGTCCGGCTTTATGTCTGACCGCTGGTTGCCGTGGGCGTTTCACTTTTATAGGTGGACGCCCTTTTTTCATACTCATTTTCGAGAGAAAGGAGATCCACATGGAATTAAACGAAATGGAAAAAAAGCTGCTCTTTCAAGTGGAGGGCGATTATCAGACAAAGATCCTGAATGAACTTTATATGACCGTGCGGTATTCAAATAATTCCGAACAGCGGGAGGCGGCAGAAGGTCTTATGGCAAAACTTCGTGTTCTGTCAAATGCAGAGTGCATGGACTTGGTAAAAGATATTCAGAAGAATTACCGTCTGCCCTATCCAGCCCGGACGATTGGAGAAAAGATCGCCGAGGCCAGACAACAATCAGGGGCAGAAAAATTGAAGGGGCATGACATCATGGCACTTGAACGCTTTGATCCAGAAGTAAAGCACATGATCGTCTTTGATGTATTGTCTTACGATTCCCCTGTTGGCGACAAAGGCGATAAGATGCGCTTGTTCCTTACAGATGCCGGCTATCAGAAATTTTTAGAGAGCCAGGAACGGGGCGAAGTGAAACTGAAAAACCATGCGAAGGTCTCTGACGGTCATCTCCATTATGACCGCAGGGATCATGCCTTGTAACGGAATAGTCGAAGAAAGGAGGCGGTACAATGGCAGTATTCCGTGTAGAGAAAACAAAGGACTTTACGATAATGAGCAATCACCATCTGCGCAATACGGAGTTGTCCTTAAAGGCAAAGGGGCTTTTATCACTTATGTTGTCGCTGCCGGAAGATTGGGATTATACCACAAAGGGACTCGCCCATATCTGCAAGGATGGTGTGGATTCTATCACTACTGCCCTGAAGGAACTGGAGCGGCATGGTTATCTCACCAGACAGTGCCTCCGCTATGATAACGGGCAGTTGGGAGACATTGAATATACGATCCATGAGCAGCCTGTAAGTACCGAAAACACAGGGCTTTCACCTAAACGGGAAAATCCAAGACAGGTAAAACCAGAACAGGCAAAACCTAAACAGGCGGAACCTGAACAGGAAAATCCGGCACAATTAAATACTAATCCATTAAAAACAAAAAAATCAAAAAAAGATAAATCAATAACTTATCCATCAATCTATCCGGCAGAGCCGGAAGCGGCAAACCGCACGGATGGGATGGATCGGATAGAGCTGATAGAAGCCTATCGTGAAATCATCAAAGAAAATATTGAATATGACTTACTGGTCTTACGGTATGGCAGGGAACGTTTGGATGAAGCCCTTGAACTTATGCTTGAAGTGATTTTGTCGAAACGCCCTTACATTCGCATTGCCGGAGATGATTTTCCGAGGGAAATCGTCAAGAGCCGGTTCCTGAAGATCAATTCCGGCCACTTAGAGTATGTCTTTGACTGTATCGACAAGAACACAACGAAGGTCGGAAACATCAAAGCGTATCTGCTGGCGGCGCTGTATAATGCCCCGGCTACAATGGACAGCTATTACCGTGCCGAGGTCAATCACGACCTGTACGGCTGTTAGGCACCTTTGGGTGTCTTTTTTCATTTCATCACAGGAAGGAGGCAAAGCACAATGAAAAGAAACACTGTGCCGGTACTATGCCCGGCGTAACCAAAGAACAGATTCAGGCAGCGCGGGAAGCTGACTTGTTTACTTACCTGCAATTCCATGAACCCGGCGTGCTGAAACAGGATGGACCTAATTTCCGGCATAAGGAGCATGACAGTCTGGTATATGTGACCGGGAAAAGGTACTGGTACTGGAACAGCCGCGGACGGAGTATCAATGCGCTGGACTACCTGATCCAGATTCGGGGATATGGTCTTGTGGATGCGGTTCATGCTCTGGTAGGTGGCGAAATCCCACAGGAACCGGCTTACCGAAGTACGGCAGAAATACAGGTATCAAAAGAGCCGGAAAAGAAAACATTCGCTCTCCCCTGGGCCAGACGTTGCGCGACCGCTGCGGTCTTCTATTTGCAGAAACGGGGGATCAGCTCAGAAGTCATTCGCCAGTGTTTACAAGCCGGGATTTTTTACGAAGCCCGGTATCATGGAGAACCGGTTTGTGTGTTTGTTGGGAAAGATGATTCCGGGAAAGCGAAGTTTGCCTGTATGCGCAGTATCAGCGGCAATCTCAAAAAGGATGTCTATGGCAGCGACAAAGGATATAACTTTTGTTATCCCCCGCAAAGTCCGGGCAGCCGGCATGTGGCAGTCTTTGAAGCTCCTATTGATGCGCTTTCCCATGCGACACTTCAAGAGCTGGAGGGATGGAAATGGAATGGTTATCGCTTGTCTTTGGGCGGTACTTCCCATGTGGCGCTGACTTCTTTCCTGGAACGCCACCCGGAGATACGGCGTGTTACCCTTTATATGGACCACGACCTTGCCGGATTTGTCAATGCCCGGAAAATCAAGACCATGCTTCACGAGGATAAACGTTTCCGTCATATCCGGGTAAGTGTCAACCCTCCCCGGATGGGAAAAGATTACAATGAGAAATTGCTGCTGGTTCGGGAACAACTGCAAACCAGCCAGCACCAACGCCGCCCAAAAGAGGCGGCTGTTTCAATTTAGGGAGGATTTCAACATGAATGGATCTCAACATATCTGCTTTACAGACAGCGCCGGAAAAGCGCTGTTTTCCATTCCCGACAATGGTTTACTCTGCCTGTTCTATGGAAACGGGGACAGGCACTTTGCTGTTTGTCATCGTCTGGATGACACCCATGCAGAAATTGACGGGGTAAATTATTCGATGCCGGACTTTGCCAAAAGGATGAAACACAACCAGATCAGCTTTGCCCCGGCATAAGGCTGGAAAACAAATAACAGGAGGATTTGAAAATGAAAAAAATTGAAAATACCGCTTTGCAGATGATTGCCGAGGCTTCCCGGTGTCCAGACTACGGCCCCGATATGGTTAAATCGCTGATGAAAAAGCTGGACATGAACGAAAAGGGCTTTGCGCTTTTGATGAATGTTGCCCCATCCACAGTGCGTCTTTGGACCAGCGGAGCTGCACAGCCTTGCGGCACAGCAAAACGCCTCATGCAGATTTATGAAACCGGTCCGGAGATTGTCGGCAAGATTGCCGGCGGGCAGCTACCGGCAGATGGGAGGGATTGATTAAATGGCGGGGACAGATAGCCAGCCGTTTGCGGAAAATGAGCAGGTCAAAGAGCTGCTTCACATGAAAGGAGGAATTTGATTGAATCAGGAACCACTACCGCAGATTCATTTGATCCGCGATACAGACTTATCCGTCTTTGCGTATGAACTCCATATTTTTGCCGGAGATTTTCTTAGAGAATGCGAATTCAATATGCGTTCTCTGGCAACAAATACCGGGGCTGATTCCATTGCCATCATGGGGAAAAATCACATGTGGCTTTCCGACGCCTTATTTGCTTATTGTTCTACGGCGGATCTTCATCAAATGATCTTAACAACGGAGTTCATCGGAGCGAGGGCTTTCCTGTTTCATACGGATCGGAGCGAGGGCGGTCACTTGTACGGAGATGTCCTGATGATGGATTTAGACACGCTGCGGCAGGATATAAAAAGAAATATCCTCTATCCCTGCGGCGTCAATATTGAACGCAAAGATGGTTCAGCGGCTACGGTCAGCCTGAAAGAATGGACTGAAATGGAGCTTTACGAAAAAGATGCTCTGAAAAGTTGGGGATTTTCTTATGCCCCGAATCAAGTTACGGAATGGCAGTACCACTATTCCACGATGTTCAGACAGTGGATGGATCAGGCATTTCGTTATATGCCCCAGGATTTAGAAGAACGCCTGAATATGCAATATATGGAGGCAGCCCAGAACCCGGATATGGATAAGTACCGCATACCACAGGGAACGGCAAAGCAGATGCTTCTTTATGACGAAGCCCCTGTGTATCGCCTTCTTCCATCCGGTTCGGAGAAAATTGCGCCCATCGCGGCAATCTCTACGGGCCTGTGGTATGAAAATTACCGGGAGTTTGCCATTGCACCGGAGGATTTAGGCGCTCTGGACAAACTGATCCGCAGGGAAACTGACCGGCTCACAGGAAACCTCCCACAACTTCACAAAAACGAAGAACGCCGCCCTGCCCCGGAGCGATAAGAATTTTACACTGACTGGAGGTGATGAAGATTGGCAGGAGTGCATGAAGATTTCGGCGAAAAGATCGGCGGTGCGAAAAAAGACCTGTGGAAAGACCGCGGGCTGTATGCAGATGATCTGGAAGCCATGAATGAGCGCGAAGCCGAAAAATTTGTGAAAAAGGATAATGTTTGGAAAAAGCCGGACTATGCAGCCATGCTGGAGGAAGGGATTCCTCTTGGCGTGGTCTATTTTATTAAAAAAGCAAGAGACGGCTTAAACGCTTCCCCTCAGTATTACCGCACGGATGACACCCCGGAAAAACGGACCGCGAGACAAAAGGAATATATAAAAACAGTCCGGGAATTGCAGACAGTGCTTTCAGATGTCCGTACTGTGGAGGATGCTGTGAGAGCCTATGACCGCTTTTTCGTTGACAATGGATATTTAGAAAAGGTACAGGGCTGGGGAAGCGGAATCCATTACCGGGCAACGAAAAAGGGACAGGACAATCCCGTGATCACAAACAAATTGTCCAATACCATGCTGATCCGCTCAGCTGAATATTTTGAGCGCAACTTTACTCAGGAAGCAAAAAAGGAACAGTTTTGTGTTTCCAAAGAGCAGAAAATACCGAAAGGTTATGCGATCCACTTCAACGACGGGAAACAGACCTATTCTAAAAATGGGGACTGGAAACCCGGTACCTACTATGTGACAAAAGGCTATTCGATCCTGCGGACCAATTTTGGGACCAAAGAAGCTGCCCTGAAATGGGTGCAGGAACTTGCCAAAGGCAGGAACAAAAACGGAAAGATCCGTTTTGTCCCTCCACAGCTTGCCCATGTCAAACGTACCGGACCGGATTATCGGAATGGCGTGGAGATCACCGGACAGCATTATCTTGATACCTTTGGGTTCCGCGGCGGTGAGTTTGGAAACTGGATGAACCAGAACGACCGGCAGACCTCCCTTAACATGGGATTTGAAGCACTAAAGGATCTGGCGTCAGCCCTTAAGATCAGCGATAAAGATATTGCTTATCAGGGAACACTTGCTATCGCTTTTGGTGCAAGAGGCAGCGGCAATGCTGCAGCTCATTATGAACCTTTGCGTACAGTCATCAATCTTACAAAAATGCACGGGGCCGGTTCCCTGGCACATGAATGGTGGCATGGACTTGACGATTATCTTGGTACAAAGATGAGAGCAAAAGGGATGCTGTCAGAACAGCCCCACCTCTATGCGCCGTTCCAAAAACTCATTGACACCATGAAGTATAAACCGGAAACACCGGAACAGGCAGCAAAGCGCACGGAAGCACAAACAGAACGCACCCGGAAAAATGCGGCAAGCTGGCTGGATTCCTCGGTTCTTGCCTCCCTGAAACGGTATGGCAATGAGGAACAGATGGAAACCTACGCAGTCTTGCGGGAAGCATTTTTGTCCGGCGAACCCGGCTCTGTGGAACAGATCAGCGCATTTAAGAAGAATGTTACCGGCCGGGTAATTCCCAAAAGTGAACGGGAACGGCTGGAAATTTTTGAGCGTATGCTTTCCGGGATGCAGGCGCAGGAAGCTCCGCAGATTGGACGGACGGAAACTGATTTTTACCGTAATTCGGTACGCATGGGAAAAGAATGTGAAAAAGACGGCGGTTATTGGGACAGCAATGTGGAAATGACAGCCAGAGCCTTTGCCTGTTATATCAAGGACAAACTGCCCTACACATCGGATTATCTGGCAGGCCATGCCGACTGTGCCCTTACCCTGGTTTCCGGTAAAGACGGAGAAATGGAGGTATTGAAAGCCTTCCCTGTGGGGGAAGAACGCCGTGCAATCAACGCTGTTTTTGACGAGATCATTCAGGATTTGAAACGGGAACAGCTATTGACCCATGCCGATGTAACGCTTCCCCTCTCTGTTTCTGAACTTCGTGAGGCGGCGGACGGGCAGCTATCCATGTTCGGCGTCGGCCGTCCTTCCGTGATGGATCAGCTTGCGGCAAACAGGCCGGCAGATAAAAAATCACCGGCACAGACGTTTTCCAGAAAAAACCACGAGCCGGAAATATAGCAGGAGGTGAACAGCATTTTGGAAGAAAATAAAGATTATCATGCCTACCGGTATGGCGACCACTTGACGCCGGGATCGGAGCTTAAAATTGAGCACAGCGTAGTTTGTGAAAATGTGGATATTTCTACTCTGATCACAATGGGAACAGATAGCCTGGAAGCCATGCGCCAGGGAAGTATCGACGGGGAGCAGAAAGCCTATGAAATCGTGGTGGCTGCTGCAAAACAATGGGAACAGCAGGCAGCGGCAACACAGACGATCAACCGGGCTTTGGAATATCTTCGTACACCGGAGATTGAACATACCGGCAACCAGTGGAAAGACACCGATAACTGGAGGGCGGATCAGAAAATCAGCAACCGGGTCTATCAGATGACCTGCAGTATTTGGGAAGATACGAAATATGACAGAGAAACCAAACAGAGTGTTCCGATTGCCTGGTATGTGACATGGGAAGTCCGTATTCATTCCCCGAAGCAGGGATATGGAGCAAAGATTGCCGGACAAAACCAGAAACGATATACAGATAAGAACGCAGCCATAAAATACCTGGACGGGCGAAAGAAAGCCTATTCCCATTTATTCACGGAAATTTCCCCGCCGATCCCGAAAGAATATGAGCACCATTTTATGGTTCACGGTACTCTTTTACCTGGCTATACGGTTGAAGGACTGGAACAGGCCAAAACGGAACATGCCGCCGCCGAGGTTTCGGAGGGCGGTATTTTTACACCCGAAAACCAGGAGAAGCCTTCCGTCCTGGGGAAGCTCTCTGTGGCAAAAACTCAGGAAAAAACGCCAACCACTCCCGGTACGGCAATGAAAAAGAAGGAGGATATACAATTATGAAAGTGTTAATGGTAGAGCCGGGCAAGTCCCCTTATGCTGCGGAGATCGAAAGTGGTCTGAAATCCTTGCAGGCGGCAGTGGGCGGAGATATTCAGGCGGTCTATCCGTATGAGGACCCGGTGGCTCTGATCTGCAATGAAGAAGGCAAGCTGATGGGGCTGCCTTTGAACCGAGCTCTCTTTGACGATGACGGCCACATCTATGATATTGTGTCCGGGAATTTTCTGATCGTTGGTCTTGGCGAGGAAAATTTTACAGACCTTTCCCCGGATCTGATGGAGAAATATGGGGAGCAGTTTAAGTACCCTGAAAAATTTGCAAGGCTTGCCGGCGAGATCATTGCAGTCAAGCAGCCTGCAACCAATGAGCACCGGGAAAAACCGATGATGCACCATTCCGGCCCGGATTTGTAGAAAGAAAGGAGCCAATTATGTTAATGGCAGTAAATGAACCTTATGCCCTTATGGTGCAGCCGGACGATATTCTGATCTCTCCCCGTGAGGTAGATGAACATTTTGGGACGATGGTATGCTTTCATCCCCGCTATGCGCTGGGCGACCATCACAACCATATGGACAAAGATGACTTCCTGCGGGAAATGTATTTAGATACCGTAGGACATGATGAAGCCGGCATGAAACGCTATGAACGGATGGTAAACATTGTAAGCAGCCGTTTCCGGCATGGACCAAAGACAGAGGAACGGGCGATCGATGAAGCAATGCAGAAAGTAATTTCGGAAAAGTATCTGATGCTCCCCCTCTATCTCTACGACCACTCAGGTCTTGCCATGAGTACAGAAAGTTTCTCAGGCAGGGCTCCTCATGCAGAATGGGACAGCGGACAGGTCGGCTGGATCTATGTTTCCAAAGAAGATGCCCTAAAGGAATTTGACGCTGACAAGATGACCGGCGCCATCCGGCAGAAAGCGGACGCACTGATGCGCAGCGAAGTCGCCGCTTATGATTCCTATCTGCGTGGCGAATGTTATGGGTTTGAGCTTTATAAAAACGGGGAGCTGTCGGATAGCTGCTGGGGCTTTATGGGTAACTTTTCCGATGTGTTGAAAGATATGGCGGCATACCTCCCGGATGAGTGCAAAGGGATGGTCGATCATCTGGAGGAACAGGAACGCCCGGCTACGATCATCAAGACGCTTTTGAAACATGCTAAAATTCAGGTCGATCAGGCAGCAAAAGCCTTTGAACACGCTTCCCGACAGCAGGTTCTTGGGGAAAGCCGGTAAAAAGTTATTTCCATATTATAAATACCGATTTTATCAGAAAGGAGGATGCTCTTGCAGGAAGAACTCGAACAACGAACGGTTTCTGTTTCTATACAGGCAGCAAAACTGTCAGGGCGGGTACTGCGTGCGGCTATTGCTGCGGTACTCCAAAAGATGGAACAGGAACGCACAATGCCAAAAGTCGGGCGCAACAGCATGAAGCGGCTGACTTATAAAGACCCCGGAGCCAATACCATTGAAGTTTCAGGGCGAATCCGCTCTTTTGAACGGTATGCCAGAAAACATCAGGTACGCTACCATATAGAAAAGGAACTTGGGACCGATCCCCCAAAATGGACGGTATATTTCAAGGCAAACCAGGCGGATGCACTGACGGCAGCTTTTAAGGAATATACAAAGAAAGACCTTACACGCAGCACCAGACCGTCGCTGCTTATACAGCTTCATAAGTTCAAAGAACTGGCACAGTCGCTTGGCCGTGACCGTGTAAAGAACAAAGAACACGGAGGACCGGAACGATGAAGATTGATGCAGAAACATTGAAAAAACAGGTCATTCTCCATCTGCCTTATGTTCTGTTCCTTCTGGTATTTGCCAAGCTGGGCGAAGCGGTGCGGCTGGCTCCCGGAGCAGACGCTTCCCAAAAGCTGTTAGGACTGTCCGAAGGCTTTGCCCTTGCGTTTCAGAGTATGTGGCCGGGGGCGGCAATGGACTGGCTGATCGGTTTCTGCGGTGCAGCCATTATGCGGCTGGCAGTCTATCTTAGAGGGAAAGACGCTAAGAAATACCGCAAAAATGTGGAATATGGTTCTGCAAGATGGGGAAATAAAGCCGATATTGCCCCGTTTATGGACCCAAATCCGGAAAACAATATCATTCTTACCCAAAGTGAAGGACTGATGTTAAACGGAAGGCCCAAAAATCCGGCCAATGCAAGAAATAAAAATGTACTGGTAGTCGGAGGATCAGGTTCGGGAAAAACGCGCTTTTTCATCAAGCCCAATCTGATGCAAATGCACAGTTCCTACGTCGTCACCGATCCGAAAGGTACAGTCCTTGTGGAATGCGGAAAGATGTTGCAGCGAGGCACACCAAAGCTGGACAAGGACGGAAAGCCTGTGCGTAATGAAAAAGGAAAGATCATCTATGAGTCCTATAAAATACGGGTATTCAATACGATCAATTTCCAGAAAAGTATGCACTTTAACCCGTTCGCCTACATTCATTCCGAGAAAGATATTCTGAAGATCGTCACTACCCTAATCGCCAATACCAAAGGCGAAGGAAAAGCCGGAGACGATTTCTGGGTCAAGGCAGAAACCCTGCTCTATACGGCACTGATCGGATATATCTATTATGAGGCTCCGGCAAACGAACAGAATTTTGCCACACTGGTAGAAATGCTGAACGCAATGGAAGTCCGTGAGGATGATGAGTCGTTCAAAAATGCCGTTGACCTTCTCTTTGACGCGCTGGAACAGAAAGACCCGGATCATTTTGCCCTGCGTCAATATAAGAAATATAAGCTCGCTGCCGGTGTTGTATGCTCTAAAAGACTTCTTAATCAAGCGGTTGGGAAGTCTCTTAGAA